>Ga0268262_10006795_pt1 | contig 10847 bp, 8 predicted proteins | sample TergutNc150P3_FD_190354 | JGI IMG/M metagenome (GOLD analysis project Ga0268262, IMG submission 190354) | Nasutitermes corniger P3 segment gut microbial community from laboratory colony in Florida, USA - Nc150 P3 (SPAdes) (version 2) | ecosystem: Host-associated > Arthropoda: Insects > Digestive...
TCCACAGCCTGAACAGTATTCATGCGTTTTAGGTAAAGAGCTGCAAGACCAAGCATCGTTGAAGTATCATTAATCTTTATCCTTCTTGCAAATTCGAAATTGGACCTTGCATCTACAAAAATACCCGCATGAAGGCAGATAACAGCGTAGAGGTAGTAATATTTAAATGAGCCGTTATAGCGATCTTCCTCAGTTTTAAGTAATTTTAGCGCGCCTTCATAATCACGCCTTTTGGCAAGGTAGGCAGCTTTACTCAATAAAGGATCGTTCATCATCTAACGTCATCTATCGCCTTGTTTTACGGCTGTCAATGGAGTTTTCAATTTCGTCAAGATCATCTTCGTAAAGTATTATATCGCCTGCTATAAATTGCTCTAAAGTCTTCTTCATCCTGTAAAGCATTTGCAGTTCAGTATCATCATAATTTTTTGTTACTAAACTAGGATCGTACATGGCGGTATCTTCTGTTGAAAGTAAAATTGAATAGGTAAATGACTTGCCGGATTCCAGCATGGCAGGTTCATAATAATAGCAGACAGCGGAATCCCGTACTGAATAAGGAAAAATGCTAAATGATCTGTCCTTGGAAAAACTGAGTTTCCAATGGGTATAGTTCAGCCTTCTCCAGTTGGCAATATGTATAAAATCAGGCGCTTTTGCCGATCTGTCAAACGGATTCACAATACTTCCCATTAGCGAAACTTTACTGCCTCTGGAAATCCAGTATGTTTCACCTGACGAACCTTCAATTATGGTTTCCTTTTCGATTGATTGATTATCTGTAAAAATGGGAATGCTTTTGCGTCCTTCGCCCAAATGCGTATCTATAAGGAAACGTAAACCGGCGGAAATGGGGCGGTCTCCCTTGTTTTGCATAACAATTGTTATGTTAAAGCCGTTTGTATCACTTGAGCTTACAGTTTTTACAGGAGTAAAGATTTCACGTATTATTACATCAGGTGATTCATAAACAATAACAGGATTTCCGTCGATTCTTTCAGTCCTCGTTCTGAAATAACCTGATTGATCAAGACGGTAAATTTTGCTGTCCAAACTAACGGAAATATAACTGGATTTAGGCTCCCTGCTGTAAAATAAAGGTTCATAACGCTTTGATTTAGAATTTGGCATGTAGTATAATGAAATACTGCCTTTTTTTTCATCTATTGACAAACGGATATTTCCGTTATTAAAATCTGCGGCGGATAATGCAAAATCTGATAAAAGAACAAGTATTAAAAAAATTATAAACTTGCGCAGAATCACAGGGAACCTCCGTTAATGTACTCATTTATCAGAGCATCCAATTCTTTATTGAGTTGTTTGGCTCTCTCCAGCAGCCTGTCATAAAGAGACTGCCATGAATTCTGAGAAAATACATTTTCTTGGTATACCGGGAAATCATCTGTCTGCTGGATATCGTCATTCTGTGCGCCCAATGAAAGTTCTGCTATTCTTCTTTGATAGGAATTTAATGTCTGTTCGTATGATCTTATTTTACGCTGATAATCTTCGCTTGTTCTAAGTGATTCTTCATGGCTCCATTGTAAAAGCGCCAAAAGTTCGGCTTCTATTTTCTTTTGCCTGATAAGGTCTACCCTATAGGCGGAAATTTCTTTTTTTGGACTTTCAGGATATTTGTCAATAACCCATGTGTAAAATCTTAGCGCATCATCGTACTGCATCATTGAAAAAAGGCATTCACCCATCCAGAAGTACGAAGCGGCTATACGATCTGCAGTCTCAGGATAAGTATCCTGAACGGAATTTATATAACGTCTGAAATATAAAAGTGCGTCGTCAAAGTATCCCTGATTGTAATAGACTCTTCCCCTGTGATATGCCATATCTCTTGTAAAACTTGAAACAGGAGCTGTTCTTTCAAGCTCGTCCATGTCCCTGATTGCGGAACCGTAATCTGAATACGCCAGCTCGCTTAGTATGACCCAATAAAGCGCCTGTGACCAGTCGCTGATATTATTTGAGATTTCCTGGGCGCGCCGGAACTCAGCAGCAGATTCATGCCAGCGTGAAGAATTATAAAGCAACGTACCGTTCTGGAATCTGCGTAAATATATTGCCTGCGAGGTCTCCTGCGCCGTTGAAATCCCTGCAATAAATAACATTACACCGAAAATTAACGGCTTAAATGCGCCCTTGTTTATGAAAATAATTGCTTTTTGCTGTGTTTTCATACTTATATTATACTTATTTTCGGTAACAAAAGCCAAAAATCTGAAGGTTTTACACTTGGTCTTATGCCGGTAAATTATTTCCCTGCGTCCTATCAACCTGTAAACGGTCAATAAAGTCTCTTTTATCAGAACTGTTGAAAAAAGCAGAGCCAATAACAAGTACATCGGCTCCGGATTCTGTTGCCTTTTCTGCTGTTGCCTCGTTAATGCCTCCGTCAACAGAAATCCTGAAATTGAGACCGGCATCTTTTCTCATTTTTGCAAGTTTTTTTACTTTTTCCAAACATTCGTGGATTAACTCCTGTCCGCCAAATCCCGGATTAACAGTCATAATCAATGCCAAATCAATAAACGGAAGCGTTTCTTCCAGTATTGAAACAGGCGTTGAAGGTACTATTGCAATACCCGCTTTAAGCCCCAAACTGTGAATTTCAGCAAGGAATTTCTGGGAATGTACTTCCGCTTCGTAGTGAAAAGTGATCGCATCCGCTCCCGCTTCCGCAAATTCACGAATAAGCCGTGACGGTTGTACGATCATCAGGTGGACATCGAAAAAAGCCCTGCTTTTTTTTCTTAATGCACGTATTAGTTGGGGGCCGAAAGTCAAATTCGGCACAAAAGAACCGTCCATTATGTCCATATGCAGCCATGAAGCTCCGCAAGCGTCAACCTCTATGACAGCTTTTTCAAAATTAGCATGATCTGCGGATAAAATTGACGGCGACACTATAATTTTATTCATTTTTTAATATCATACCTGTAACGTATACTATTGTCAAACCTCGAAAAAATGGTATACTGACATAAACATAATGGAAAATAGTCAGGCTGCGGGGCTGTTAAAGAAAGCCTATGATAAATTGAAAGCCTCTGACGCAGTGGCGGCTTGCTCTTTAATGGAACAGTCCTTGGATTTAGATTTTGAAAATGAAGAAATCAAGCATGCATTGAAGTGTATTCACTGGTGGCTTGAACATACCAGGAGGGTTGATGATTTAAAAAACCCCTTTGAAAAGGGCAGTCTTTTTATTTCCCTTTTAAAACAATACCATTTTTTTCTTGGACAATTTGACAAGATATACGATCATTGCCAGTACGCTGTGCGCTTCTATGTTTATTCAAAAGCGCTTAGTTTTTTTGAAGGGTTGCTGGGGAATCAGGCAAATCAACATGATCCGGTTTTACTACTGTTAATTGGGCGTTGTTACAAGGGAACAGGTAATTATGACGAAGCCCTGAAATATCTTGAACAGGCTGTCCATATCAAGCGTGAAGATGCGGAGACCCTCGCCGAGGTTGCGGATATTAACGCATTGTTGGCACAGACAAAGGCAGCTAAGGCGTTGTTCAGGGAGGCTTTCTTTATTGATCCTTCAAGGATTAATATCCTGTCCCTGGAATCGGCGCTTATACAGAAACTTCGTGATGATGTTTCCGCACTTGGTTTCAAAGAGGATGAATTGCGCGAATGGATACCTGTTTATGGTTATTTATGGGGGGTATTTTCCATAAAACGGGAGCTAAAGCAGACGGAAGCAGGAAGGCTAAAACAATCGATTTTTTCATTGGAAGCTGAATATGACGCTAATCCTTCAAGACGCGCTTTGTTAAAGCCGCGTCTTTTGAATCATTATTTCTGGCTTATTGATCATTATGAAATCAGCCGTGAGGATCATTCGCTTATAGAAGAGATCCTCCTAAAAATAAAAGTTACCGATCCGGATATTTACAAGATGTATGCCGGGTAAACGAGGAGTGAAAAACAAATGGATAATACAGAAACAACTGAAACCGGCGCAACAGAAGTGTCAACAAACGCCCAGACGCTGTTGAAAAATTTACAGGAAACATTAAATGAAGAAAAATGGACAAGGGCAACGCTTGGTAATTATTCAACAGGACAGTTCAAGGAACTTGATGACATTTTAAAAACTGCACGTAACGAGAAAATTATTGATGAGTTAAAAAAAAGCTGCGATGATCACCTTATCCATACAAGAAACAGCATAATTGCGCTTTATCTTTCGGGAATGATAGCCCTTTCACGGCAGATAATTGACGATTCTGCAATGATAAATCTTGTATCAATTTTTCTTGATAACCATAAATGGAGCATTGTCAAATATCTGTGCGAAAGAATTCTTGACTGGGGCGAATCAAAGTTTGCCCTTCGTACCCTGGCTGACTGTTATAAAAACGACAATGAAGAAGACAAGATATTCGCCGTTTGGGAAAGACTTGTCAAAGTAGATTTTGAAGAAGCCGATATTGTAAAATCCCTTGCCGAACATTATGAGAAACTCGGTAAAAAAGAAGAGGCGGTTGATTATTACAAAAAATCACTGCACAGGTATATAAACAAGGCTGTTTTTCCAAGCGTCAAAGAAGTCTGGGAAAAACTTCTTGTATTGTATATTGACGATATAGATTTTTTCCTTCATATTCAGAAAAAAATTGCAAAAAATATCAGCGAAGACAAGACTGTAGTTCTTTTGAATGAGCTTTACGCAAAATACAAAGATATCGATATTGATATTGCAATAAATATCCTGAAAATTATTCTTGAATACGATGAAAAAGACGTGCATGGGCGTAGGGAAATAATCGAATGTTTCAGGAAAAAATACGCATCCCACAGCCAACTTGAAGAATACATCCGTATTTCAAATCTTTCACAAAATTACCGCGGCATTCATCAGGCAATAGCTGACTTTGAAAAACATATCGCGTTTGACAAGGGAAATTATGTTTATCACAGAACATGGGGCGTCGGACGCATTGCAGGTATTGCTGGTGATGACATACGGATAGATTTTTCCAAAAAGCGCGGTCATTCAATGTCGCTTAAAATGGCGGTTGATGCGCTTCAAACGCTTTCCAAAAATCATTTCTGGGTTTTAAAAGCGACAAAGAAAAAAGAAGAATTAAGAGAAAAGATAAAGGACAAGGATGAAAATATTGTATGGGCGCTCAAGACAATAATAAAAAGTTTCGGGAACGCCTGCGACATGAAAAGGATCAAGGCAGAACTCCACCCTGCCCTGCTGTCAGCCGGTGAGTGGACGACATGGAGCGGTAAGGCGCGGGACATATTAAAAACCAACCCCGAGTTTGGAATTAACTCAGATAAAAGCGATGTCTTTATTATAAGGGACAAACCTGTAAGCGTTACGGAAAAACTCTACAATGAATTTATGGCGGAAAACAATTTCTACGATCGTATATCCTCTATTCGTGAATATGTTAACAATAAAAACACTTCGCCTGATTCTGAATTATTTACGGAAATGTTTTCGTATTTTACTGGTTTCCTTCGTACCGCAGGTCAGAATGCAGAACAGGCCGCGGTTTCATATACGCTGATAAATGAACTTGCGGAAAACAAAAGATATTCCCATCTTAAATCAGCCCTTACCGTAAACTTTGCCGATATTCTATCAAATATAAAGGATATATCATCTATCTTTAAAAATATGAAGGATGCGAAACTAAAAACAGAATTCCTTAACAATATAAGAAATCTGATAAACGGCTGGCCTGAGATTTACATAAAGATATTCCCCTTCTCCCCTATGCCGTCTATTGCCGAACAGCTTGAAGAAGCCGGATATGGCGACAAACTGTCTGTTATGTGTAAAGACTGCTTTGAAGATCACCGTGAATACCGGGAAACTGTTATTTGGCTTTACAAAAATTCAAGAAATACAAAATGGTTTACGGCTGCCGGCATCAGTATTGAAAAACAGCTTATTACCCTTATTCACATATTGGACATAACCTACCGTGATATCGAAAATCAAAAGGACACTGTAGAAAACCGCAAAATAAATAAGCTTGTATATAACATTCTTTTTAAAGACGGCGACCTTATATCATTTTTGAAAAATGCAGATGAAGATTCAATTATGAGAATCTATACATTTATAAATGATGTCAAGGACCTTGATCCTCAGGATAAAATAAACCTGCGTTCTATGATAACTGACAAGCATCCTGGGTTTAAATTCTTTGTAGAAGCGGAGAAGAAAGTATCGCGGGCATTTTGGGTTACATTACCGATGTACGAAGAGAAAAATAAACTTCTTGCCCATATTCAGGAAGTTGAAGTTCCCAACAATTCAAAGGAAATTGAATATGCCTTGTCGCTCGGCGATCTGCGCGAGAATGCGGAATATAAAGCTGCAAAAGAAAAACAGGAACAGCTTAATTCACAGGTTGCTAAACTCAAGGAAGAAATAGAAAGAGCCCAGCTTTTCGATCCTACTTCAATAAACACATCCAAAGTATCATTCGGCACAAAAGTAGTTTTACAAAACGAAACATCGGGGCTGCATGAGGAATATACTATTTTAGGACAGTGGGAATCTGATCCAAATAACAATATAATTTCCTATCTTTCTCCGTTTGGAAGTGCTATACTTAACAAATCAACGGGTGAAAGGTTTGAGTTTGTCAGTAAGGAAGGAAAAATTTCCTATCTGGTGGAAAATATAACATCGGCTATCTAGCGGTCTGACCGCATAATCAAAGATTATGGGCAGGTAGATGATAATGCGTTAAGGGGTGAATATGAAAAGAAATAGTATGGTGTTGATACTTATACTTAATGCGTTTTTTTTCGTATATGGGCAAAATAATGAATCAATTGATCTTGTACTGCTTTTGAATACTTCTTCAGGAATGAGTTCTTCTTATGAAAATGTTAGTAATTATATTACAGGCTCTTTTCTTTCCGAATTCCTGCGTTCCGGAGATACTTTTCATTTAATTGTTTTTTCACAGTCTCCAAGACTGGATATTGCCCGCCGGATTAGTCAAAGGGGAGATGTTGAAACCATTATCGGCCGGATGCTGCTCCAGTACCCCGTAGAAAACGGAAACAATCTGGCGGCGGCAATTACTTTTACGGAAAATTATGTTTCATCCCTGCCTTCACGTCCAAAAAAGATCGTTCTTGTTACTACAGGCGGTCAGGATATTAACAATATTGTCAATTCTGCAAAAGACAGTTTTAAAACAAAAAATGCAACGTTTGATTTTGTACAGGTAATTTCCGGGCAGCCGCTTACTAATCTGCCGAAATCAGGGCGGGGCGCTGTTACTGCGGGAACAGTTTCCACAGACGTTTCCCAAGGTACGGGGACTGCTTCGGCTCAAGGAACGACCGGCGCCGTTTCTTCTGGAACGGTTTCTACAGGCGTTTCCCAGGGAACAGGTTCTACTTTGGGAACAACGTCGACTCAAGGATCGGCTGGCGCTGTTTCTTCTGGAACCGTTTCTACTTCCGGGTCAACTTCGATTCAAGGAACGGCTGTTACAGGTGAAACTGGGACTGCCGTACAAGGCTCTTCCGGCTCACAAGTTACTACTTCCGGCACAGCAGAATCAGGTGGTACTGCCGAAATTAACAATAACGGAAAGAATGAAATTTCAGGGGCAGCTTCCGAAAAATCATCAGATAATGAGAAAGTATCAGGTAGTGAAAAAACATCAGGAAGTGTAAAAACATCGAACAGTGCGGAATCAGGCAGATCGTCCGCTTCTTCAACCGGCTTTATTTTCCTGTTTATTTTTCTTATATTGGCTCTTGGTATTATCATTTTCCTTATATCACGCAAGATTAGTTCAGGCTCCAGAAGCCGTCCTGCGGCGCCTGTATCCAGACAGGAGCCAAAAGAAGAACCAACGCCGATTGTTGATCACAGCAAGGAGCTTGCAAATTATGCGGCTGTTCAACCAAAGCAAAGAACGACTCCGTATTCAAACATGTCTAAAAAACCGGAAAATAATAAACCGGTAATAATTAATCAGACAGGACCTCTTCTTCTTAACCTGTTTGTGGAGGATCAAAGTCTGTCTATCGGCAAACGCAACACGCATTCGTTAAAATCCGGTTACAGCCTTACAGTCGGCGGCGGAAAATCTGATTTCCTTATATTCCTTGTTCCGGTTCCGCCAAATATCGGAGAAATTCACAGAAACGGAAGCCAACTGAAATTCATTCCGCGTAAACCGAAATATTTCCCTGAACTTGGTTCCAATGAGTTAAGGGATTGTTTGAATAAAACCATTCGTATTATTTCCGACAGGAATTATGAAATACGCTTCAGGTTTGAAATTTATGAAGACCCTCTGATGGCTTTAAACCGGGTGCTTCATTCAATTAAGGTTCCGGGCTGACAAGGTTTCCGAACCCTTTATTTTCTGTAAGCCTGCCGTCTCTAATAATAAATTTACCCCTCACTATTGTCGCTATTGGTTTCCCTTGTATTTCCGTTCCGTCATAAGGAGAAATTTTGCTTTTTGAATGAAGTTCGTTTTTGTCAATTTTTTCTTTTTTGTTCATGTCTACAACAGTAAAATCAGCGTCCGCGCCGGAGAGCAGATTTCCCTTTTGCGGATAAATACCCCAGATTTTTGCAGGAGCTTCGCTTGCAAGACGGACAAAATCATTCAAGGAAAGATGTCCCATATTTACTTCGTTAAGCATAAGAGGGACAAAAGTTTCTGTTCCGCAAAGTCCTGCCGGCGCTTCCCATACCGGAAGTTCTTTTTCCGGTTTAGTATGGGGAGCGTGATCGCTTGCAATCATGTCTATAATTCCGTCATCAACCGCTTTCCAAAGAGCCTTGCGGTGTTCTTCCCCTCTGATTGGCGGGTATACCTTATGTGCATATTTTTCCGCATTCAGCAATAGATAATGAGGACAGGTTTCCGCTGTTACGCTTATTCCCTTTTGTTTTGCCTCGGCTATTAACTTTACTCCATCAAGGGAAGTAACATGATGAATGTGGATTCTAGCTCCTGAATAATGCGCATAACAAATTGCAGTTTGAATTGCGAGAACTTCCGAAAAAACCGGCCTTGCTTCTGATAGTAAAAACCCTTGTGAGCCCGTCTTTTTCATGCACAGGGAAGTAAAATACGAGTTTAGCGCGCTTGTTTCCGCATGAAAGCCAACCCTTACGCCCGCATTCGCGCAAACCTTCATCTGTTCAAATAAAACAGGCTGCGAAGGAGAAGCAATATCTCCTGTTGAAGTTCCAAGAAAGACCTTAAAACCTAAAGCTCCCGCTTTTTTTAGCACTTCAATTTCTGCGTTTTCACCTGGAAGAAGGGCAAAAAGAGCGAAATCCACATAGGATTTTCCCTTTGCAATACAGGCTTTTTCGTTAAACCTAAGAGCGGTCGATGTAACAGGCGCAGTATTCGGCATATCGGCTACCGTTGTTATTCCTCCAAAAGCCGCAGCAATGCTTCCTGTTTCAAAATCTTCTTTTTCAGTAAGGCCTGGGTCCCTGAAATGTACATGGGCGTCAATAATTCCTGGTAGTATATGCATACCTGTCGAATCATAAACCTCGTCTGCCGTACAGGAATTGTCCAAACTGCCGGTTTGGACAATTTTTCCGTTTTTTACGGCGATGTCAGCCTTAAAACTTTCTTTTGGAGTTACAATCGTTCCGTTTTTAAGTATAAGGTCGTAATGCATAGCTTAATCATAACATAAAAACGATAATTCCGCCCACGCTGTTTTTAATTGTTACTGCACTTCGCTTATTTTCAGCCTTATATTTTTTGGGCGCTTTTTATTAATATTCATATGTCCAATATCGATCATAACTGTTATTTTTTTCTCCCCACTTTATTCTTCTATTTTCTTTGTCATACTGGTAATATCTTATTAATATTACGTTATCATTATTATCAAGCAACTTATCTTCAATCAAATTATTTTTATCGTCATAAGTATATAAATGTTTAGACTGAATATTATTTAAATAATTAAGTGTTATAGATTGTAAAAGTATACCATTTCCATCATATTTATTTACAGTCTCATAAATTAAATTTCCATTCTCATATATTTTGATACATATCTCCTTATTAAAATGAGAATCATACTCGATAAAATATCTTTCTTCCCTTATCCCATTAGATTTTTCGTTCTGATATCTGTAATAAATAATATCATTTCTATCGTTATATATTCGATATGAAACAAAAACATCATCTTCAATTTCCATTTCAGAAATTAAATAACCATTGGTATTTTTTATTTTTATTCCGATTAGCTTATAATCATCAGAATACCTTTTTTCTTTTATTAGAAATATTATTTTATCATTTTCTACTATTTCTTCAATAATCCTATGTAACCACCTTCTCCATTGATCCGCTCCAGTGGAATGATCCCAAGCCGAATATTCTACCAATTCATTCATTTCATTATATTTACTTATTTGTCGAGACCTTTCCTGCCCATTTCTATTATAAAGTATTTGTAAAACGAGATTTCCATTTATATCATAATATTGATCAATCGGGGAATTATCTTTGTTTTCTATTCCATTAAAGAAAAACCGTTCAGTAACTTTTGTGTATTGACTAATATCTACTTCCCATTCATTCGCATATGATTGAATAGTAATAATTATAAAAATCAGCGAAAATATATATTTCATATTATTCTCCATAATATATAATATAATATTAGTTATATGCCGTACACTATTATTTTACTTCATTCATTCATTTATTTATTAAAAACATCCTAATAAGTGCTAATAAAAACAAATGAGCTGGATAATAAATATAAAAAAGCCATTTCATGCCTTTCCATGTCCCTCTTTTACCATTATACTGATAAAG
>Ga0268262_10006796_pt1 | contig 10847 bp, 11 predicted proteins | sample TergutNc150P3_FD_190354 | JGI IMG/M metagenome (GOLD analysis project Ga0268262, IMG submission 190354) | Nasutitermes corniger P3 segment gut microbial community from laboratory colony in Florida, USA - Nc150 P3 (SPAdes) (version 2) | ecosystem: Host-associated > Arthropoda: Insects >...
GCAGGTCTCCGCAACGCATGAACGCTGCGTTTGCGAGAAGACACCCGTGCTGCGGTCTGTTTCCCGCCGCTGGGTGGCGAAGCATCGCTGTGTCGCTGCACGGTCAGGCCCTGCCTTTTTGCGGTGCCGTTCAGCCCACACCTGTTCGACACAACCGCGCCGCGCCGGAATCGTCCGCCGTGGCCGTTTTTCACCAACGGCGCGGAAACGCGCCCACACATGGGGAGTATCCATGAAAAAAACATTGCTTGGTCTGGCGGCCGCCCTGGTCGTCGCCGGGGCGTCGACCTTCTTCATCGGCGCGTCCAACCCGCAGGATGCCGCACCGGCGCCGGCTCCGAAGGCAGCCGTGCAGAAGTGGGAGTATAAGGTCGTCGACAAGCAGGACATGAAGCCTGTCAAGCTGTTCCCGCCTTCCTCGCTGGCGGAGGACAGCGCCAAGTACACCAACGACTTGGGCGCGGAGGGCTGGGAGCTGGTGGCCGTGCTGCCGAAGCCCGACCCCGCCGGCGGCGGCAAGCCCAACCCGTACGTCCTGTACTTCTTCAAGCGCCCCTTGAACTAAGGGCCGCTCTGCGCCGCGCCGGGGCGAGCCCGGCGCGGCCTTTGACCAGCAAGACCACCGCCAGCGCCGAGTGATCCAAAAGACCACTTTCAACAATAGGCGACCCCACTTGGTTGATGTGACCGCAGAAACCCTTCGATGCGACACTCGATGCATCGGAGACCCTGAACGATGACAAGAAGAAATCACAACGAGCACAATTAGGAGACACCATGAGTATGGCAAACGCCACAAGCCATGAAGGCCCCCGCACAAGAGACTTCCGTTGCAACGGCTGTGGGTCACCATTGCAAATCCCCAAGAATTCCAGGGGACACGTGCGCTGTCCATCCTGCAAGACCGAATGTGTGATAGAGGGGCTGGTCAAAAATGCCGAGATAGCCGCAAAAGACAACATCAACAGCGGGATCCCGCTGACCGCGTCGCCCGCCACACTCCATCGCCTGCTTGTCAAAGCCATGAACGACCAACGCTATTTGCCGCTGGATGCGTACGAAAAATTGGAGGTGGTTCGCGAGGAGCGACATTGCGTCCCCGCCTATCTATTTGATTGCAGTGCCTCGGCATCATTCAGGTATGAACACGGCGTGGAGAGGAGACAGTCAATAACGGAGGACAACTGGACTCGGGAGAAGCGTTGGACAGAGTGGCAACCTATTACCGACAACGCTTCTGTCACCCTGTCATTGCTTGCTCCCGGTGAAAAGAATCTTGCCAAGCTAATCCAAACGGTATACTTAGGGTTTGATCCCAAGGAAATCAAAGAGTTTGGCATCAATTGCATGAATATTAAGCAGAAAGTGAAATGCCCCGATTTAGAGGCCAATAGCCGACATTTTTGTGGACAGCTAGTGGACATTGAGGAGCTTGAATTCCCTTATGATGTAGAGACGCACGCTTTTAACTTGCCGCAAAACGTGGCTTTCAACGAGTACATCCAACCACTTGTCGAAGGGGCACTGATCATGCAGGCTAGATGCAGTCTGTCTGATAAGGTTCGAAACTTCAGGATGGGCGGCAGTAAAATTGACAAGGAAATAAAACGAGTCTTTTTGGGTCTGTACCGTATCGTCATGAACTACGGTGGAACGGAAAGCTCAATTTGGGTCACCGGGGATGGGCAAATTTATTTGGGGGAAATGCCACGCGATTCTCAACAAGAGGAATTGCACAAAGAAAAGCAACAAGCTTTGGCGTCAGTTCCCGGCACATTCTGGCTTGCCATAGGCGGTCTGTTTTCCTCCTCTGCCAGACAAAAGCGTAGAGGACGACTCGAACAGAAGGCGAATGCAAAGGCAGACCTCGAAGCCTTCGAGTCTCAGTGGTCTACTGCGGCCCAGCGGTTCAAAGAGTCCAAGACGGCCCTGCGCGGCATATATCAAGATCTCACGGACTGACGGAAGCGCATTTTGACACCGCAAGCACATGCGGGTGCGACCGGTCGGTTGTTCACGTTAGGAGCGCTTGGGACAGGAAAACGCTTGAGGAGAAAAGATTATGGCACTGTTTGGCAGAAACCCCAACGAATCCGCCTACACCGGCGGCAAAAAGCACTGGGCGGATGTAATCAAGAACTCAGGCCCTGGCGGTCTCCTGATCTGGCGACAGCCCGAAGAGGACTTCAACAACAATTCCACGCTGATCGTGATGCCAGGAGAGGAAGCCATATTCATCAATGGTGGCGTCATCGAGCAGACATTCGAGAACGGCACGTATAAACTCTCGACCGAGAACTACCCGTTCATCAGCCGTCTGCGAAACGCTTTCACGGGCGGCATAAGCAGGTTCAACTGCGTCGTCTATTTCGTCCGCAAGGCGCACAGCATGGAGATACTGTGGGGGACGACATCCCCAATCCAAGTGCGCGACAAGCTGCTCGGCATCGCCACCAAACTCCGTGCGAGGGGCTCATACAAGATACAGGTTGGCAATCCGCAAAAGTTCTTGACCAAGATCATCGGAAACAATATTGACAACATGGGGCAGCAGGACCTTCTGGACGACTATTTCGCAAACGAATTCCAAGGAAAGATAAAGTCGAGCATCACACGCGCACTGAACGAAACCCAGACCGAGCTTCTGGGAATCGAGGCAAGGATAGACGAGCTCGGGGAGGCGGTGGAGCCGCTCCTTGGCGAAGTGTTCGATGATTACGGTCTGAAGATGATCAAGTTTTCGATAGCTGCGCTCGATGTTGACTCTGATGAGCTGCGCCGCCGCTACGACGAGATCGGGATGGATGCCATAGCCAAAATGCGGAACGCTCAGGCGGACAAGGGTGTCATGGATGTTCTCGGCGATGGCTGGAGCAGGCAGCAGGCCGCGACCATTCTCGGCACCGTTGCAGCAAATCCAGGGGCGGGCGGCATGGCTGGCACAGGTGCGGGACTGGGCGTGGGATTGGCCGCTGGAGGAGCCTTCGTGAACATGGCGCAGCAGATGTTCTCCCCAGCGCAGCAACAAACCCCTTCACCATCCGCCGCTCCAAATCCGCCGAGCGCTGCCTTTGACGATCCAGTTGCAGCGCTAAAAAAGCTGAAGGACATGCTCGACCTCGGATTGATTTTACAGGCCGAATACGATGCCAAAAAATCGGAAATCATGAGCAGACTATAATTGACAAACTACCCATACCCAGATTGCTCCCCGCGCTCCGGGGCGCAGCAATACAAAACGACAGGAGACACCATGTCCCAGCCAGATACCAACACAAACGCAACCTGCGCCAAGTGCGGCACGGAGATACAGCCCGGCGTCAAGTTCTGCCCCAACTGCGGGCGGGCCGCCAACCAGGCGCCGTCCAAGGCCGCTGCGGCTGCAAAGCAGTATGCCGTGGCGCTCAAGGACATTGCCCTCCGTTTGTGGGCCAAGGCCGGCTCGTACAAACACGGGAAGGCGTTGGTAGTCGCCGGTGTCTGCGTCGTTGTTCTGTTTCTCTGTGTGCCCAAGGTGCTTCCTGGGCTTGCCGGCCCGAAAGGCACGGCAATCCCCCGCGGGGAGCCGTACGAGACCATCTTGGAGAAGATCGCGCCCGCCTTCGAGAAGCTGTCACAGGACGACCAGGAGATGCTGGACTGGTGGCTGAGGTGCAACACGGTTACGGTGCGTCAAGTGAACCAGGCGCGGGGTTCGCAGCGCTCCTCCGGCACCGGCGCCCAGGTGGGCGCGTCGGTCGGTGGTCTTTTTGGCGCGCTTGTCGGGGGGCTTGGCGACGCGTACGCGGAAGGCAAAAGGATGGAAGCGGCGCAGTCCATCGAAGAAAAACTTGCCAATGGCGTCCCAAGGGGAATGACTATAGGCAAGGCCATAGCCGAACAGAAAAAATACGAAGAAAAACAGCGTCTGGAAGCACTGGATGAGGAGAAGCTCACGGCAAAGCTGAAGGCGGAAAATGAAGCGACCATTGAGGCTATGCGCCAAGCGGTCACAGTGAAGCTGCTCTCCAAGAAAAAGGTAACTGAGCATGGCTCCTGGGGATCGAAAACGGATTATCTAGTGACAAATCTTGCTTTGCAGAACAACATAGCAAAGGATGTATCAGGCATAGTGGGCACACTTGCTATTGTTGATCAGTTTGGCAAGACGATTGTAGATATCCTGTCAACACGTATGGATTCTCAGAATGTAATAAAGAATTCCGAAATAATAAAGGCTGGCGCGACAGCAGAATTCTTGATACGCCAAGAAATGAACTCCAGTGGGCGTATTACAAATGGTAAATCTGGGGACGATGATGCAAACAGGTTCCTCTCCTTGCTGGACGACCAGTTCAAACTGGCTTGGGAACCAATGATGGTCATTTTCGCCGATGGCTCCAAACTAATAAGGAAAACAGACAGTGACATTAGCCGCGAAGTGAATAACACGGTCACCAGGGAAGGCCACACACTCATGGAGATAGGCTTAACGCATAAATACTCATACGAAACGCAAGAATACTACAAGAAGCAGTACGCGGATAGGAGGGCGGCCATCGAGGAGATGCGCCAGGCCCTCCCAGTGAGGCTGCTCTCCAAGAACTTCAATCGCCGCAACCTTTGGTGGGGCAATTGGCAGGGGGATCTAGTGACGAACTTTGCCTTCCAGAACAACTCGGGGAAAGACATCACGGGCGTCAAGGGCAACATACGCTTCGAGGACCAGTTCGGAAAGAACATTCTGCCAGATGATGGCGATTGGAGGTACCATGACGGCGACAACTCGTGGGACTACAGACAGTATGTCAGCGGGATAAGGGTGCTGATCGAAAAGACGATAAGGGTCGGCGCGGTCGTGGAATTGTCGCACAAGGGGAGTGGGTACTTAGAATCGTTTGCCTCCATGAAGGACTTCCAGTTCAAGGTTATCTGGGAGCCAAAAACGGTCGTCTTTGCCGATGGCACCAAAATTGATGCCCCCCCGGAGCCCGATAGCAATTGGGTGTCCAGAGTCTATGGCGACACAAAACACTAACGCTGACGCTATTGTAGCTTTTGCCAATGGCTCCTAACATGAAGCCCAGAGGCGGCATCTGTTCTCTGCCCTGACTCCCAGCACCTTGTGCGCGGCGGCAACCCTCTGCCAGCCCGTCACCACATACACAACAAGACACCAGCCACGTCCGGCACAATAGCCGGAGGAGGAACCCAATGCCTTACTGCGCCAAGTGCGGCACTGAAATCCAGTCTGACGCTGGCTTCTGCACCAAGTGCGGCGGGGCTGTGTCCGGCCAGGGGCAGCCGACACAACCCGCCCCGGCGCTGTCGGCACAGGGCCCAGCGCCGCAGGCACAACATGTCCGGCAGAAGGGCGCGGCGCGTCCAAAGAGCCACGCCTGGGCATGGATAGCCGGCGGCGGCTGCCTCTTCGTTGCGGCCGTCTGCATCCTGTTCTTTGTCGTATTCGCCGCAGGTGCCCTCAGCGACCCGATGGACACGGTGATCCCGCAGGACATAGAAGAGCTGGACAGCATCAGGCCCGCATACGAGGCGCTGGACCAGGAGGACCGAGACCTGCTGGACAGGTACCTGATGCGCCATCTTGACCGCGAGATGACAAGGGTCGCGGCGGCAGAACTGCTGGGCGGCATCGGCATGTTGGGCGGCCTGCTGCAGGGCGAGCCTGTCAGCGGCGCAGTCGCCGGCGTCGAGGCCGCGGACGAGCTTGTCGGCCCCGGCATCCCAGAGGGCATCACAATCGGTCAGGCCATAGCCGAGCAGAAAAGATACGAGCAGGGCAAGAATTGATAGACATCAACCACCACTGGTAACCACGCTGCGCTTGGCGCACCACAGCACGTTTTTGGAGGCAACATGATAAAGAAGGCACTTTGGCGCATCATCCCGGCGGTCATACTGCTTGCCGCGCTGCTCCTCTTACCCGCTTATGGCAGTGGCTCCCTACAGTTGCCGAAGAGCGGCCAAGCCCCGCCAACGGCACAGAGACCATCCGGCAAAACTCAAGCCACTGGTGCAGCGAGTAAGAACTTGCGCACGCAGGACGGAACACAGGCACAAAGAAGCGCAACGGTAGTCCCCGCGCCCCAGAAAAGACTCGCTTGGAAAAGCGGAAACGGACTGGCCGTGAAGCCGGATGGCACGCTCTGGGTATTGTCGGGAGACAAAAGCCCGCGGCGGACAGGGGCGCAGACGGGGTCGGGGGACGACTGGACGCAGGCGTGGCTCTTCAACGGGTACTACGCGATGAAGACCGACGGGAGCGTCTGGAAGTGGCAAAAGAACAGTGAGGGCAAGAACGAGTGGACGCGCTGGGCGCCAGAGGACGGATGGGCGGACTTGGCAATCAGCGATCACACCGCCGCCGTGAAGAGGGACGGGACGCTGTGGACGTGGGGCAGTAACGACTGTGGCCAGCTCGGCAACGGGAAGAGAGGCCCCAGCTTCGACCGCAGCTACTACAACACCACTACGCCGCAGCCGGTAGCTGGCAGCGACTGGGCTGCGGCTCAAGTGGGCGTCGGTTTCACCCTCGCCCTGAAGAGGGACGGGAGCCTGTGGTCGTGGGGGCTGCTCTCGAGCGATCTCGGCGAGATGAGTGTCGAACTCGGCTCGTGCGATGTGAGGCCAACGCGGGTGGGCACGTCAAGCAACTGGGTGGCATTTGCCACGGAGGCCAAGCGCCTCGGCTTCGGCCTGAAGGCGGACGGGAGCCTCTGGAACCTTGGGGAGAACAGAAGGGCGAAGCAGACGCGGGTTGGTACGGACAACGATTGGGCGGCGGTTTCGGCTGGTCTGGCCCTTAAGGCGGACGGCACCCTGTGGGCGTTGGACACAAACAACGTGGCGGCTCCGCCGGAGCGGGTCGGCGAGGACGCGGACTGGATAGCCGTCGAGGGCTCCGCGTGGCGCTACGCGGCGGGCAACGGACAAAAGAAAAGGAACACCAACGGAGTGGCGATGAAGCGGGACGGCAGTCTGTGGAAGCTGACCACGTTGGAGGGGGAATGGGCAACGAGGCAGGAGACGAATAACCCTTGGTGGAAGGACAAGGACCCCGGCGACTGGTACACGGCTGTCCCGCTGGGGGATGCCGAGGGCGGGCAGTAGGTCATGGAACGGTTGTCTTTGCCGATGGCACCAAGATTGATGCCCACCAGAGCCCCCTTATGTCAGAACCGCCCAGGCGGACCGCCCACGACCCTGCCTAGAAGCCTGGACGTGTCGTCCATCTCCAGCGGGCGGTAGGCTGGGTTGTCGCAGGAGACGTGGTACTTGCCCGACGCGAGCAGCTGGACGCGCTTGATGAACAGGTGGCCGTCGAGCCGCAGCACCCAGACGCCGTCGCGGTACTCGGGCAGGCCGCCGAGCCCGTCCACAAAAACCATCTCGTTCGGGGCCAGCGTCGGAGCCATGCTGTCCCCGTCCACCTGCATCAGGCACAGGTTCTCCGGGGCTACACCGAACACGCTGCGCAGCCAGCGCCCGTCAAAGGACATCCCGCCCTCGCCGCCCACATAGTCATCAAGCGTTTTCCCCTTGCCGGCGCGTGGCTTGGGGGCCAGAACGGGTACGGTGATCTGGTCGCTTTCCGAAAACTTTACAAACATGTCTCCAGCACCATCAAGCAACCACGATTTTGAGATGTGATGGTGCCTTTCGATTGCCTCGGCTGTCATTGGCAGGATGGGGGCGTTCCCCTTCTCCCAATCGTGGACCGCCTGATGGCTGCGCCCCAAAGGAGCGGCAAACGCAGCCAAACTCAGACCGAGGGACTTCCTAGCCTCTGAAAGCCTCTGGTTTGGTTTGATCTGCATTGTTTTACGAAATCCTTAAAAAAACTTGTTGACTTCTTAAAGTTGTCTTACGATACTTGATGCCAGTGCTTCACGAAGAAGCAACGGGAGCGAGGAATGATGATACCAGAACATACGGCGCAACGCGCCACTGGGGCAAACGACAGTGCCAGGCAGGAGAAGGGCAGGGCCGGCCATCGACAGCGGCGATGCCCCGAGGTGCAGACCCTGCGAAACAGAGGGAACGGACAGAGAGGGGGACACGGCAAGAAGCGAAACATCGCCGAGGGGACGCAGGACTGCGGCGGCGCCCCCCGCTTCCTTGAGGAGAGGGACGAATACAGGGGCTACATCGGCATCGCTGAATGCTGGGGGCACTGGGGGGACGGCTCCTGCACATGGTTCGGCAGCGCCCGAGGCGCGGACGGCACGGTCGTCTTCTTCTTCCACGGCAGCACACCGGAGGAGGCGTTCAAAGTGTTCAGGCACGAGCTGGACATGCTGATGGAAGGGCGCGAAGAGGCTGGCGTGGAGACGTGCGCCGGTGCCCGCAAAGCGCCCGCAGGGGAGGGGGGCCGCCAATGACACGCACACTGTCCTTTAAACCGATAGAGGTTGACCGCCAGGGACTGACGATCATGGGCGTGCCCTTCCCCGATCTGGTGACGCTCGACGGCGTGGCGCGGGCCCTGGGCTCGAGCATGTACGCCGGTCTGGAGCCCACGCCCATGGACGTGGAGGCCATCAGGGACCACTGCACCGGCAGGACCACCTTCGAGGAAATGGTCGCCGCCACGCGGGAGCAGTACGGGACAAAGGGGTGGCCGCAGAAAACAGGCCCGGCGCAAAAGAGCGACCGGCGGGACAGCGAGTGCACGGAGGCCATCGGGGGCCACTGCACCGGCGAGACCACCTACGAGGAAATGGTCGCGGCTTTGCTGGGGCAGTACGGCATTAAGGGGTGGCCGCAGAAAACAGGCCAGGCGCAAAAGAACGACTGGTGGGACAGAGAGTACACCGACCCCGACACAGGCGTGTTCTACAACCTCCTGAACGAAGCCAACCCGGAGACGCTGCAGGCCGTCGAATACCGCGCGGCGGCCAAGGCCGCCTACGACCTCAGACTGCGGCGCCGGGAGGTCAAAGATATGAACTACGTCCTTGGGGTGCATCGCTACCTGTTCGGCAGGGTCTACCCGTGGGCGGGACAGCCGCGCGCAGAGGACGCGCGCGGGGAGGATTCGAGACTCTTCCCGTTGCTGCACTTGGGCCCGTTCTACCCGGCCTTCATGGTCGCGGACTTCCATTTATCGAGGCTCGCGGCAGCTGACGGAAACGACAAAGAGAAAGTAGCGTATCGGCTCGCCAGCTTGCTGAAATACCTCAACGAGATACACCCCTTCAGGACGGGGAACGGCAGGACAGAGAGGCTGGTCGTAGAACTGATAGCGGCCGTGAAGGGCCACGACCTCGACCTCAACCCCCCCGACGACCCAAGGGTGCACGAGGCCTACACGAGGTGCACCACCGAGCGGGACGAGAAGATGATGAAGCGACTCATCCTGGGGCGCATGACGCCGGGGGCGGACCCACAGGTCTATTGCGCGCCCGAGAGGATACGCGTGCCACGGAAAAAGGGCGGCACAAAGGAAGGGCCACACGAGAAAAAGTATGAACGGCCTGCCCGCCAACCGGGGCCTGTGTCTTGGGCGACGCTCGGAGTATCGAAAACGCACATTAGGAGAGTGGGGGAGCCTACCAGTGCCTGATGCCTGCCCAACGCCAGGGGAGCCGACGATGACACACACACCGCCCTTCACGCCCATAGAGGTTGACCGCCAGGGGCTGACCATCATGGGAGTCGCGCTCCCCAACAAGGAAATACTCAACGGCGTCGCCAAGGCGCTGGGCGCGAACATGTACAGGGGAGTCATCGGCGTCGCCGAATTCTGGGTGGAGAAGGGGGTGTTCTCCGCTTCATGGTTCGGCGCAGCCAAACGCCACGATGGCCAGGCCATGTTCCCCTTCCATGGCAACACGCCGGAGGAATCGTCCAAAAAATTTAGGAAAGTGGTGGACTTGCTGAGGGGGTGGCATGAAGATGGTGGCGTGGTGCCGCTCTGGGGTCGGCGCGACCGCAAACATCAACAACAGGTGGGTTGTCCGTGACTTCCATGCCGTCATTCACGCCAAAAAAGACCGCAGCCCAAAAGGACGGGCACGCGCCCCCGGGCACCGACTGATCCCGTGCATGGACATGAACCACTGAACGCAACGCCCGACAAGAAAGGAGACAACCCATGTGCACGAGACACATCGAGATGACCATCGAGACGGACGACGACCCGAGGTGCAGGCTCTGCGCCATCCACAAGGTGGCGACCGAGCTCCTGAGCGTCGAGGAAATACTCTGGGACGAAGGGGTGCCCAGGGTGGCCGGGCGTCTCATCCGGACAGGGTGCAACGGCGGGTGCAAGGGCGAGACCGGCGGGAGGCGCTGCGCCTACGCCATCGTGTACGGCATGACGGACAGGGCCGCCGACGCCACGCTCATGGAGACGAAGACCGCGGAGGAGAGGGAAGAGTGGGAGAACTGGATGCTGGGGGGCCTGGGCAAAGGCAGGCGTAGGTTCGAGATGACCATGAAGACCCGCGACGACGCGATGTGCAGGGTCTGCCTCCCCCACAAGATGTCACAGTGCCTGCTCGAGTTCGAGGACTCCCTGTGGCTGGGGAACCAGCTAGGGGGCCGGGAGGTGTCACGGAAGCTTGTCTCGGAGCGGTGCTATAGCGAGACGGGCGAGATGAACTGCGACATCCACATCATCGCCGCCCACACCGACATGACGGCCAAAGGGGAGTGGTGGGACACCGAGGCGGAAACGCATGTGCAGTAGAAGGGGCACACACAAAGGAGGACGGCAACAATGAACCGCTACCCGAGAAAACGCAAGGACGGCCAGCTCACCAACTGGGACCTGTACATCCAGAAACACCCCGAGCACAGGATACGCACATGGAGGCAGTTCTGGGACCTGTTCATTCACTGGT
>Ga0268262_10006797_pt1 | contig 10845 bp, 12 predicted proteins | sample TergutNc150P3_FD_190354 | JGI IMG/M metagenome (GOLD analysis project Ga0268262, IMG submission 190354) | Nasutitermes corniger P3 segment gut microbial community from laboratory colony in Florida, USA - Nc150 P3 (SPAdes) (version 2) | ecosystem: Host-associated > Arthropoda: Insects >...
GCTCCCTGAACTTTGAGGCTGTTTCGGCAAGAGACGGGGTGTTAATGGTTTACCGTAACGGCCTTGTTCCCGCAAAGCAAATATACTCAAATCTTACGTCTTTTGAAGCAGCGGAAATTTTTCTGACCCGCGGACAGGTAACCATGGAAATTATCGTGCAGGATATATCCGGCGCGTCCCGCAGTGTAATAAACCGCTTGATTATAAATTGAGTGTAATTGGTGAAAACATGGTCAATGCCTATCGGCGCCGGAAAAAGTGAAACCCGTCCATGCGCCCTTTGCGGCAGTCTCATTTTTAAACCCGCGCTTGTTTGTGAGGGCTTTTCTTTTGTTAAGTGCAAACACTGCGGACTTGTACAGAGAAACCCTCAGCCCGACAAAAATGAAATATTGGCGCGTTACAGCAGCACTTACGGGAATGATTATCTTTCCTACGAACTGGAAAATGAAGCCGCCTTCCTTAAACTTCAACAGCTAGCGTTAAAAGACGCAGGTTTTTCCAAGTTGGAAAAAAAGCTTTTTGCCGCCGAACAATCACGCGCCGAAAGCCCTTCAATCCTTGACATTGGCTGTGCCACAGGCGCGTTGATTGCAGTCCTTCGCGACAAAGGATGGCGCGTAACAGGCGTGGAAATCTCTCCCAGCGCAATTTACGCAAAAAACGAACGCAAACTGGACGTGCGCAATGTCCCTCTTGAAGAAAATAATTTCTCTGATGGCAGTTTCGATGTAATACTTGCATCCCACTTGATTGAACACCTGAACGAGCCAAAAACTTTTCTGGAAGAAACATACCGTATTTTAAAAGAAAACGGTTCCATATTTATTACAACTCCAGACATCAGCGGTTTTCAATCCCTTCTTTTTGGGAGCCGCTGGCGTTCCGCAATTTTTGACCACCTTTATCTATTTTCCAGGCGCACATTGTCAAAAATGTTAAAAACTGTTGGCTTTAAAGTTGTTAACTGCCATTCCTGGGGCGGCCTGGCTGCGGGGGTTGCGCCAAAGACGGTTAAAAGGGTAGCGGACTTTTTGGCAAAGAGTCTGAACTTTGGCGATGTTATGATTATTTACGCGAAGAAACCTCACGCAGAGGCGCAGAGACGCAGAGGCGCAAAGTTTTAGTTCGATATATTTTCGTAAAAAACATATATTTATATAATAAGCTTGAAAGTATAACGATAATATCACAAACAACAACTCTGCGCCTTTGCGCCTCCGCGCCTCTGCGTGAGGTCTTTTTGAAAATATTTATTACTAAATTTTTAATAATCCGGGCCGGAAAAATTTTCTTCTGGTTCCCATTCGCGGCTTTTCCATTTTTGCTGTTCGTCTTGTTTTAAGTACTCAAAAAGAATCTCCCTGCTTTCTTCGCGGTTTTTTGTAGTGCTCTGCGTGTTTGTTTCCATTGATATCGACATCAGGCTTAACTCCAAATTGCGTTTTGCGTCCAGTCTTTTTGGGTCCGTTCTTAACGCCTCTTTAAAAGAATCGGCGGCGGAATGGTAATCACCATCTTCAAAAAATATTACGCCTGAATTGTAGTGGTTTCTGTATCGAAGCTCCTTGTGTTCGTTACTCGAATATTTTTCCAGTAATTTGTGAGAATCGCCATAACGTTTTAACGCCGCTTTTCCTTCGTCAAGCTGATAAAAGGTAAGACCTAGACCGTATTCGGCGTAAGGGGCGGAGTCTTCATGGTTTATCGCTTTTAAATACGGGATAAGAGCCTCGTCATATCTGCCCATCACATTTAAATAGTTGGCTTGCAGAAGAAGAAGTTTGCCCTCGGAACAGGAAGAGAATAAAAAAAGCGTTATTATCAAAGCGGCGGATAAACGGCGTATTGGTTTTCCTTGCGATTGACGCGTAACAAATTTAGACGCGCCATAAGAAATAATCGCAAGTATGATAAATAGCGGTCTTCTTTGCTTTGGCTCCTGTTTCCTGTTTCCGCTCATCATTTCCTGCGCGAGAGAGAGAAGGTGCGAAGAAAGCATTACGCCTGAGTCCTCACGGCCTCCGTCAATGTAAATGCCGCCCGATCTTTCGGCGGCCGCTTTCATTACAAAAGCGTCCCTTCGGCTGATTACGGACGGGGAATCAGGGTCATTAATTTGCGCCGTTATTTGCCGGCCTTCATCGCTGCCGACTGCCACGGTATTTAGTATAATACCATCGCGGATACAGCGGTTAACCGCATTTCTTAGAATGCCGGCATGGGACTCGCCGTCCGAGACAAGGACAATTACTTTCCGCGCCGGAGATGAATCCTGAAAAGCGTCAGCCGCAGCGTCAACTAACGACTCAAGATTTGTGCCTCTTCCCGTCATGGAAGATACGTCCAGCGATTCAAGAAAAATTAATGTAGCTTCGCTGTCGTAGGTTAACGGAACCGCCAAATATCCCCTTCCCCTGCCTATTGCTGCGGCAAAACGCGCCCCGGAAACGGCTATTACGCTCTCCCTTGCGATTAAAATGCCGCGCTCAAGACGGGATTGAAAAGCGGAGCGCGTCCTAGCTTGAGAGCTAGTTTGCACATCACGGATGTCCATGCTGCGCGAAATGTCAATGGCAAAAACAACATCCAGCCCTTTGCGGTATTCCACTGGCGCGTAACCTATTCCCCATTTTGGACCGATGAGCGCGATGACGGCAAATATTAAAAACAGAATAAAAAATATTTCAGAAACCAATAATTTCTTTTTAAGACGATTATCGAATGTCATATCACAGCCCTCAGTAAAAACCGTCTTGTTATCTTTACAAGCAATAATAAAATGACGGCGGCTAATAAAAATTGAAAAGAAACGGAAGTCATGCGGTTTATGACGCGGGATCTCTGCACCGTGATTTCCGCGTCGTCTAACTGCGAGAATGCGGAGGCAAAGGCTTCCGCGTTCACTGCGGTTAAAAATGTGCCGCCTCCCGTGACGCATAGGCGTCTAAGGCTTTCCGTATCATAACGGGAATCAAAAATGCCCGTCCGCCGTATTTTTGTGTACGGATCGACATAATCTATCGGCACTTCCCCCATTGAGCCTACGGCAATAACCCAAAATGATATGCCAAGTTCGCGTAACAAATCCGCCGCTGTTTCAGGATGAATTGAACCGGCGTTGCTTTCCCCGTCTGTAATTAAAACCGCGATTTTTCGCTTAGCGGTAGATTTATCAAGGTGATATGCGGCGACGGCGATTCCCAAACCAAGAGCGGTACCGTCTCCTAACTCTCCTATGCGAAGCTGTTCAAGACGCAATTCAAGCGTCTGCCTGTCCGCAGTTGGCGGGGTAAGTAGAGCGGCATCTTCGCCGAAGGCGACCAGCCCTATACTGTCCGTGGGACGCTTTTGCGCGAATTGGACTAGCAATGACTTGCCAATTTCAAAACGGTTCTTTCCGTCCATGTCAATTGCGGCCATACTTGGACTGACATCTAAAATAAAAATAATATCCGCGCCCCGGTTCAGCCAGACAATTTCCGCAGTCTTCATTGAAGGGCCAGCCGCGCTTAAAAAAAGTAAAAATATTCCTGTTAATTCTAAAAACTTTAGTAATCTGACAACGCCATTTATCTGCGAAGTTTTAAAAGGAACGCCGCCGGGCGCACCTAGGGGGATAGCGGCAACAAATGGGTCTCTCATGCGCGAAAAAATAATTACAGCGGTCGGAATTATAAAAAAAGCGAAGATAAAAAGAAATATGTTATCAAAACCGAAATTCACGCGGCCTCCCTGTTTTTGTCTTTTTCTTTATTTTCAAGCGCATAAGTAAAATTATGGAGTTCCGATAATAAAACAATTACGGCCTGCTTGTCAATTTCAGAGCCGGAAAAACGCAATTCGTCGCAACGGCGGAAAAAATCACCAATAAAGAACACGCTGTCTTCCTGCGCTAAAAATTGCTGTGGCAACCGCGAAAAAAATTCCGAAAATTCGCGCGCGGTCATGGCGCGGCAGTTGTGTCCGATAAGGACAGATAGAAACTTTTTAAATTCGTCCGAAAGTTTATCAAGAATTTTTCTTTTTTCCGCGCCTTTTAAAACCTGCCTGTAAAGGGTTTTTTCCGTGTTTTTAATCGACTTAAAAAGTCTGCGCCGTTTTATTTCTTCGCGTAATTTACCAATAGCGGCGCGTCCTTTAAAAATAAACCAAAGCGCAGACAGTATTAAAATGACGATGACCGCCATCGATACGTAAAGCATTGCAGTCGTCCCCGGCATCGCAAGGGCGGAAGCAGGTGCGGAAAGCACTGGAGCCGAGCGGCTGTCTATTAATGAATTTACCGTAACGGTAAAGCCGGAAAAACAATCGTCTCCTATTTCAATGTCAGGCATTTTTAAAACTCCGGCGGCAAATGGCGTAAATTCAACTATCAATCTGCCTCCCGAAGCGCGACGTTCTAAAATTATTCTGTGAAAATCAATATTTGGATCTGATGGGAGTAAATCTTTATCATAAGATGTAATAACAAAATCTTCGTCTTGTGAAGAAGCCGGAAGCGGTAAAACAAAAGAAGCGGAATCTCCAACATATATAACACGCGGAACAAGGTATGCGCTTTTATTTTGCGCATATAAAGTAAATGTTATTATAAAAATAAATAAAATAAAAACTGGATATCTTTTCATTTCTTTTTCCGGTTTCTATACCTGCTCATGGTACGGCTGCCGAAAAATTTTATCAGGGTGGAAGGCGCGTCCGCTTCCGTAGATAATTTTAAAAATGCCGCTCCGTTCTTTTTACACTCCGATTCCCAATGAACCGATTTTTCTTCAAGCCAATCCGTCCAAGTTTCCTTGAATGAATCAAGTCCCGTGGGGGCTTCTATCCGCACTCCCGTCTCGGGGTCTTCAAGCGTTATAAGCCCGTGAAAAGGAAGTTCTTCAGGATCGGAAATTTTTATCGCTATCACATCATGCTTTCTGCAGAGGCTTCCCATTTCACGTTCCCAGTTAATACTGAAAAAATCCGATATAAGCACGACAAGCGAGCGTTTTTTTAAAAGCCTCTGCGCTCCCGTCAACGCGGACGCTATATCGCTGCCATATTGTGATCTGCGCGGTATAATGTTGTTCTGATACTGAAGGGCGGCCATTACTATCGACATTATAGCCTTGCGTCCCTTGCGTGGCGGAAAAACTTTTTCAATGTCCCTATCAAATAAAAACGCGCCTACATTCTGGTCCGTATGCTCTGCGGAAAAGGCGATTAAAGCCGTACAGATTAGCGCCTGCTCGTAAGGGCTTAACCCCTGTTGCGCGATATGCGTCCGGTGCATGGAAGGAGAAATATCAAGTAAAATTAAAATAGTTAATTCGCGCTCTTCACGGAACATTTTTACAAATGGGACGCCAAAGCGCGCGCTTGCGTTCCAGTCTATCGACCTAATATCGTCGCCAAGCTCATAATGCCGCGCCTCATCGAATTCCATTCCCTGCCCTTTAAAAATAGAACTGAAATTTCCCGCGAGCATTTCATCGGCAAGTCCTTTTGAAAAAATGGGAAGGTTAATAATAGTCCGCAGTAATTCGCTTGTTTCCATATTAAAATTTTTTACGGAACGGGGACATGGCTTAATATTCTTGTTATAACCGCGTCCGCGTCCATGCCTTCCGCTTCCGCTTCATAAGAAAGCACAATTCTGTGCCGTAAAACGGGAAATGCGGCCGCTTTTACGTCCTCGGGGCTTACAAAGTTACGCCCTTCAAACATCGCAAGAATACGGCTGCACCGGTATAACGCGATAGAAGCCCTCGGAGAGGCTCCGAATGACACATAACGGTACACGCCCTCCGCGTCTGTTTTTACGCTTTCCGTCCTCTGTTGCGGCGCGGTAGGAGCCTGCCTTGTAGACGCGGGGCGTGTGGCGGTTACAACAGACACTATGTATTTACTGATTTCTTCGTCAATATGGACGGAATCCGCGGCGTTACGTAAAAATAAAAGTTTTTCCCTGTTAAGCACAGGCTTAAGCGCCACCCCCTTGTTAGCTGAAGCTGAAGATAAAGGAGGGCTGTTTTTAACGATATCCAGTTCTTCCACAGGCTGAGGATAAAAAACAAGCAGTTTCATTAAAAAACGGTCAAGCTCGGCTTCCGGCAGGGAATAGGTGCCTTCGTGTTCGATGGGGTTTTCCGTCGCAAGGACAAAGAAAGGGTCGGGCAGGAGATGGGTTTCTTCCCCGATTGTCACTTGTTTTTCTTCCATTGCCTCAAGAAGAGCGGACTGTACCTTTGCCGGAGCGCGGTTAATTTCGTCCGCCAGAATTACATTGGCAAAAACAGGACCGCGACGCACTGAGAATCTACCGTTTGCCTGTTCCCAGATCATAGTCCCAGTAAGGTCGGCGGGTAAAAGGTCGGGGGTGAATTGAATACGTTTAAATTCAAGGCCTGTAATTTCAGCAAGACTTTTTACGGCGAGGGTTTTGGCGAGTCCGGGAACTCCTTCCAACAGAATATGCCCACCAGCAATAAGGGCCGTTAAAAGCCCGTCAATCATTTCCTTCTGCCCGGAAATCCTACGCGCCATTTCTTTTCGACATTCGGCGATAAGGACCGTACAGTGTTCAAGTTCTTCTTTTTGTATCATAATTTATTTTAACCACTAATAAGCGTCTTTGGAAGGGTCATTAGCATGCGCGGGAGAATTGGCTTCCTGGTATTCGTCCAATGTTTCACCCTGTATTATGTATTGCTCAAATATTGCTGATAATTCCGTGGCTTGCGCCCTTGTAAAATACATTGTTATATTCGGACTTGATTTGTTACTATCTCTTGCCCTGTCATCCAAATATTCAGCAGAGCGTTGAAATACCGTAAAATACGGCGATTTATCCTTAAAATTATAACCTAATTCCACATTCATACCGGCATGCGCCTGTACGCTGAAACTAAACATCTGCCAAACCAGATAGCCCCGTACAACACCATATTTACGCCGTGACTTTTTGTCACCTTTTTGCAGATTAGCCGGATAATCCTCTTTATATTTTTGCAGGGCGTTTATAAAATAAAGCCGCCCTTTTTTGTTCCAAAATAGATGATATGTGTAATATTCATACTTGTAATTCAGACAAACGACATCTTCTTTTGGGAAATACAATACGGTAGCATTATACTTTTTTAAATTGCCCAGTCCCATAAATGTTTCAAACTGTAATTCTATTTCTCCGATTGTAACTTGCGGTGAGTTCATATTTACAGAAAAATCTTCGACCTTTGCTTTTTTAAGAGTGTTACATGCGCAGATTGTTACGCTAAACGCAAAAATAATTAATAGTTTGAATATTGATTTCATATCTTATTTTATAAATTATATTTACTGTTAGTCAAGCGGTGTAATTAATTTCTAGGGAATAAAAAACTTGCCGTTAACAAGAAATTTTCGTATTTTTATTATATGAGAGTATCTATAACAGTAAACAAAGAATTACTTGATAAAGTAATGGCAAATACGCATAGTTCCGTCCCAACTGAAGCTGTAAATATCGCCTTAAAAGACTGGTTAGTTTTTCATAGAATGAGGGAATTGAGTAAAAAATTATCTAAGAATTCATTGTATATAAACAACAGACAACGCGTTAAGGAAACAATAATTTAAATACAAAATTAAGAGCAAATTGGTAAGATTTTCTCTTTGTGGGGAAATCTGTAATACCGAATCCCATGTCGATATGCCAATATTTTCTGCCCGAAAACATTATTCATGCGTACAGGCAATTTAGCGGCGTTACAAATATCAGTGTAAATACAATTATTTTTTTCAAATTTTTTATTATCCAGTTTATTTTGCATGATTTTAACCTCCATATTTTAAAATTAAGAACGGCGATGAATTTAGAGGATACTTAAAGTTTAAAAAATAAATCGCAAAATACACCACATTAATTGAGTTTTGCATGATTTTTTTGGAGAGATTTGAGATGCCATTGAATGGCAGATACTAACGATTATCCTTCAATTTCTTTATCGCTAAGCAGGCCTTTACTCTTCTGATCCGCGATATAAGCGACATAAAGTTTGTCGGTAAGGGCAATGTGGCTTAATATCCAGTCCCTGAGGATGCGTACAAATTGGTTGGGTACAAATTTTTTACCATAATTATATTCATTTACCGATTCAAGGATGTCCTTTATCAATGAATCATGCATCTTCTTATGATCCTGATAACCGGGGTAATTAATCCGCTGCAGCATTTCCTGTTCGGCCCCAAAGTGGAAACGGACATAATCAACCATCCGCTCCATAGTCTCTTTGAACACTTTCTTAAGCGCTTCTTCTTCGCTCAGACAGGCGTGGAAAAGCTCATTAGTTATGGAAAAAAGCTCTTTATGCTGGCTGTCAATAAGATGAATCCCTGTGGCATATTTCTCGTCCCAGACAACCACATCCAAATTATCGTTCGGGTTTATCATAATAAATCAATTATATTTGTGTTTTTTATATTGATCAACACTAATTTTTAAATAATACCCTCAATGCCCTTGCCGAAACGCCAAAATTTTGATAAAATAAGACAATGGTACAACCTGAAATTCTGCTGAAATATTCCCTCTTTGGCGGACTGTTAAAAGAACAGGTGGAGGCCATAATTCCGCTTATGCAGGAAGAGAAATACGGCCCGGATGAATTAATTATTACCGAGGGAAGCCCCAACGACAAGATATTTTTCATAATTGAGGGGCAGGTATCGGTAAGCAAAAAAAATGTGCATCTGTCCAACTTTAGCGAAGGCGAGGCTTTTGGAGAAATGGAAGTACTTGATATTATGCCGGCTATCGCATCCATTAAAACCATTTCGCAGGCTACGGTCATGTCTATTTCCAATAAAGCTTTGAGGGAAATTTACAAAATGGATGTCAAAGTTTTTGCGCTGATAATTATGAATCTTGCCAGGGATGTTTGCCGTCGTTTGTGTAAAACGGATGAAAAACTTGCTTCATTACAACCAATATTATTATAAGGAGATATTATGATTTTTAACCCTGAATACGAATGTATGGATCCACAAGCAAGAAAAAAACTTCAACTTGCCGCTCTTAAAAATCTTGTGGAAACCATATATTCCAAAGTACCGTTTTACCGCGAAAAATTAAACGCGGCGGGAATTACCCCTCGGGATATCCACAGTATTGAGGATATTGAAAAACTACCCTTCACCACGAAGGACGACTTGCGGGTAAATTATCCGCACGGTCTTCGCGCCTCTCAGCAGGAAAGGATTGTGGAAGTCCACATGAGTTCCGGCACTACCGGAAAGCCCGTCGTCAATGAGTACACCATTAAAGACATTGACATTTGGCGTGAGTCAATGGCAAGAACCTTGTCGGGAGCCGGCTGTACGCGCGATGACATTGTTCAGAACTGCTACGGTTACGGGCTTTTCACAGGTGGGCCGGGAGCGCATTATGGTGCGCTTACAATCGGCGCGGAAGTCTTGCCCATGTCCAGCGGCAACACCGAGCGGCAACTTATGGTCATGCGCGATTTTGGTTCGACCATGCTTACCTGCACTCCCTCCTACGCCCTCTACCTCGCAGAAGAAGCCGCTGAAGCAGGTATTGACCTTCATAAACTTCCCATCAACAAAGGTTGTTTCGGAGCGGAACCGTGGAGCGAAAATATGCGCATCCAAATCGAAGATCGTTTCGACATGAAAGCCTACGACATTTACGGCCTTACGGAAATTATCGGACCGGGAGTTTCTTTTGAATGTGAGGCCCAGCACGGACTTCATATCAATGAGGATTTTTTCTATCCGGAAATTATCGATCCAAACACGGGGAAATCACTGTATGCCGGAGAAAAAGGCGAGCTTGTCTTCACCACAATAACAAGAGAGGGAACTCCGCTTCTGCGCTACCGCACAAGGGACATCACCTTCTTAATTGAAGAACCCTGCTCATGCGGACGCACGACAAGGCGAATGCACCGTCTCTTTGGCAGAACGGACGACATGTTAATTATTCGCGGCGTAAATGTATTCCCAAGCCAGATCGAGCAGGCGCTTATCGAAATCGAAGGAACGGAGCCGCAGTACCTCATCATTGTCAGCCGTGGCGAAAGCCATCTTGACGAGGTGGAATTGCAGGTTGAAGTTAAGAAAGAACTTTTCAGCGACGAGACCCGCGGTCTTGAAAGCCTTCGCAACCGCATTGAACATGTAATGAAGAGCAAACTGCAAATCGGTCTGAAAGTAAAACTGGTTGAGCCCAAAACAATTGAACGTTCAATCGGAAAGGCAAAGAGAGTTATCGACAACAGAAAAATTTAAATTGTTGTGATAAGGTGTGATTTATCTCCGCGTTGCGGAGACTTCGATGAAACCAGCCTGGTCACTTTGTAAGTGGTCAGGCTAAAAAGAGGTTAATTATGGGAATTAAACAAATATCGGTTTTTCTGGAAAACACGACGGGCAGGTTAAGCGAGGTTACAAAAACTCTCGCCAACGCCGGAGTAAACCTTAGGGCAATCAGTATTGCCGACACCGCGGACTTTGGAATTTTACGCATCATTGCCGATAAGACCGAAAAGGCGGTTGAAACTTTGACACAGGCGGGATTTACCACGCGGCAGACCGACGTGGTAGCGGTTGAAATTGAAGACGTGCCGGGCAGCCTTGCCAAACTGATGGAACTGTTCCAGCAGTCGCTGGTAAATATTGAGTATCTTTACGCTTCACTTGAAGGACAGGTTGGAAAGGCCGTAGTCATCTTCAAGTTGAAGGATCATGAAAAGGGACAGCAAATACTGACTGCTAAAGGCTTTAAAATAGCGGAAAACTTCTAATGAAGATATTGATGGTTTCCAGCGAGGCCGTTCCTTGGGCAAAAACAGGCGG
>Ga0268262_10006798_pt1 | contig 10844 bp, 13 predicted proteins | sample TergutNc150P3_FD_190354 | JGI IMG/M metagenome (GOLD analysis project Ga0268262, IMG submission 190354) | Nasutitermes corniger P3 segment gut microbial community from laboratory colony in Florida, USA - Nc150 P3 (SPAdes) (version 2) | ecosystem: Host-associated > Arthropoda: Insects >...
GCGGTTTTCCCTTGTATTTCGCGCTTTTCATTCGTTTGCACCCCTCTCTGCCTCCATTATACTCCTTTTTTGCTTAAGTTTCAAGCTTTTTCTTGGTGACAGTAGTGGGATAGTCAGAAAGCTTTTTTGTATAGCAATATGAGTCGGTCCTGAATCCATGGCGTTCGTAGAACCTGTGGGCGTCCTTGCGCTTGAAGCCCGTATTCAGGCCAAGGAAAGACACGCCTCTCCTCGCCGCGTACCGCTCCACATGCTCCACCAGCCCTGAGCCGATGCCCTTGCCGCGCAGCTCCGGCGCCACGGCCAGGCCGTTGATATTCATGTGCACCATCGGCGGGCCCACGGACAGGAACTGCATCACCGTGATAAACCCCACCGCCTTGCCATCCAGCACCGCGACGAAGGTCCTGCGGTTGTCGTCCAGCTTTTCTTTTTCGTAGTACGGCCCGATGTTCTCCTCGGTAACGAAATGGTTGCCCAAGCCGTTCCACAAGGCGAGCACGGCGGCGTAGTCGCTTTCCTTAATTTCGCGGATGGCGATGTCCATGAAGTCTCCTTCTACAAATCCTCCGCGCGGACAAACTCCCCGCGCAAAAAGGCGGCTTCGCTTTCCTCTATAGAAGCTCTTTCCGCTGCGGTTACTTTGGTGAAATCGGGGTCTTCCGTAACTGTCAATTGTTCATTGTCAACTGTCAACTGAATCACCCTCCCGCCGGAATCCTCTCGCAGTTCTTGAACACCCTTTCGAACCTGTCCAGCGCGTCCTGTATCAGCTCCGGCGTATAGGCCGCGCTGGTATACAGCCTGCTGCCCGCGAGGGTCACGATGCCCTCGGCCATGTAGGCCGCGCCCATGTGCTCCATCTCCTTCTTGCGCACGTTGGTGGCCTTCAGCACGCCGGGGATCCCCCAGGGCTTCGCCCAGTCGATGGCGTAGTGCATGGTGCCCGCGTTGTCCAGGTGGCAGATGCTGCCCTGGTTGAACACCACGAAGGGCAGGTCATATTTTTTCACGAGGGCTTGCAGGCCCTTCGTGAGCAAATCGCCCATCTCGCCAGCGCGCTGGCAGGCGTTGGTGCGCTCGATCTCCTCCAGGGTGAAGTAGCCCGCCACGCAGCTGATGGGCGTGGCCGCGAGGGTGCCGCCGATGAGCGCCTTCTTGATCTTGTGGTCGCCGTCGAGCCCCGCGCCCAGGTACTTCATGTATTCGCGCTTGCCGCCCACGCCGCCCGCGCCGGGGTAGCCGCCCGCCACCACCTTGCCGAAGATGGTCAGGTCAGGCGACACGCCGAAGTAGCCCTGCGCCCCCGCCATGCCGATGCGGAAGCCCGTGACCACCTCGTCGAAGATCAGCAGCGCGCCGTATTTGCGGCAGAGCTGCTCCACGCCCGCGTTAAAATCGAAGTCCAGGGGGCGGGTGCCGCTCTCGGGGCCCACGGGCTCGATGAACACGGCCGCCGTGCCGCCGTCGAAGCGGTTGCGGAACAGCACGCGCTCCAGGGAATTGAGGTCGTTGGGGAAGAACTCCTGCGTGTGGCGGAACATGTACAGCGGCACGCCGCTGGCCTGCGTGAACTTGCTCCCCGGCACGCGGATGCCGTAGGCCAGGGCGTCGCTCCAGCCGTGGTAGGCCCCGCCCATCTTCACGATATTTTTTTTCTTGGTCGCCAGCCGCGCCACCCGGCAGGCCGCCATGCAGGCCTCGCTGCCGGAATTCAGCATGCGGAACATGTCCACGGTCGCCACGCTGTCGGCGATCTTCTTGCCCAGCTTGTACTCGTACTCGTGGAACAGCCCCGTGGAGGGCCCGCAGGTGTCGAGCAGCTCTTTTACCTGCGCGCGCACCGCCGGGGGGTTGGAGCCCAGCACCGTGGGGCCGCCCGCCTGGAGGAAGTCCAGGTATTGGTTGCCGTCGATGTCCCACAGGTGCGCGTCCTGCGCCTTGGTGAACACCAGCGGGAAGGGGTAGTTGAAGGCCAGGTTGTGCTGCACCCCGCCCGGGATGATCTCCCGCGCCTCGTCGATCATCGCCTTGGACTTCCGGCACTTTTCGCCGTAGTACCGCTCCACGTATTCCTTCAGCTTCTCCGGCTTGACGGAATAGATGGGCTTCTGGATCAGCTCGTCGAGCTGGCGCGTGACCTCCCCGGCGTCGTGGTATTCCCGGATGGCGAAACGGTCGTCCATGGGGTACTCTCCTTTAAATAATAGTTCAAAGTAAAGTATAGCACACTCCCCCTCCCCGGGCAAGAGGGGAAGGGGGAGTCGGCGAGAGTTTACAGAACGTTCATAATTGAAAAGGCTATTTTAGACAGTAAAAGTGATTTTCATATCCCGGGCGGCTGACACGCCGCCCCTACAGGCCCTGCGAACCGTAGGCAGCCCCATATAATGCACACCCTGTAGGGGCGGCGTGCCAGCCGCCCGCAAATAACCCATCACTACAATCATCTAAAAGCGCCAATGAAAATTGTAGGTATGCCCTATTCGCCGAACCCCAGCGCGATGGCCCGCAGGTTCAGCGCCAGCATGGCGGCCTTGCCCGGCGGGATGCACTTTTCCATGGCAAGCCGCACCGTCCCGGGCGCGAACATGCCGGTCTCCTTCAGCATGCGGCCGACGAGGATCATGTTGGCCAGGCCCTTCAGCCCCTCGTCGTAGGCCATCTGCGTGGCGGGCAGATAGCAGGCCCGGATGTCGTCCCGCGCGCTTTTTTCGCTGATCATGGCGCTGTCGGCGATCATCAGCCCGCCCGGCCGCACGTCCGGTTCATATTTGAGGTAGCTGGGCAGGTTCATGGCGATGAGGATGTCCGGCTGCGCCACGATGGGGGAGCCGATGGGCTCACCGGAGAACACCACGCTGCACGTGGACGTGCCGCCGCGCGCCTCGGGGCCGTAGGAGGGGTACCACGAGACCTCCTTGCCCTCGAGCATGGCCGCGTAGGTGAGGAATTTGCCCGCGAACAGGAGGCCCTGCCCGCCGGAGCCCGCGAGTAAGATCTGCGTCGTCATGCCTGTTCACCTCCCTTATCCCGGTAGACGCCCAGGGGGAAGTAGGGCTGCATGTGCTCCCGCGACCATTCGAGGGCCTGCTGCGGGGCCATGCCCCAGTGGGTGGGGCAGGCGGAGAGCACCTCCACCAGCGAGAAGCCCCGCCCCTCGCTCTGATACTGGAAGGCCTTGGTGATGGCCCGCTGCGCGGCCTTGACGTTCTTCACGCTGTCCACGCTCACGCGCTCGATGTAGGCTGGCATGTCCAGCGTGGCAAGCAGCTCGCACACCTTGATGGGCATGCCGGCCACCGTGACGTCGCGGCCGTAGGGAGAGGTCTGCGTCACCTGGCCGGGGAGGGTGGTCGGGGCCATCTGGCCGCCGGTCATGCCGTAGATGGCGTTGTTGACGAAGATCACCGTGATGTTCTCGCCGCGGCAGGCGCTCTGCACGGTCTCGGCGGTGCCGATGGCCGCGAGGTCTCCGTCGCCCTGGTAGGTGAAGACGATGCTCCCCGGGTTGGCGCGTTTGAGGCCCGTGGCGACTGCGGGCGCGCGCCCGTGGGCGGCCTGCACCATGTCGCAGTTGAAGTAGTTGTACGCGAACACGGCGCAGCCCACCGGCGCCACGCCCACGGCGCGCCCGGCGAGGCCCAGGCCGTCCAGGGCCTGGGCAACCAGGCGGTGGATGATGCCGTGGGGGCAGCCCGGGCAGTAGGAGAGGACGGCGGAGGTTAAAGCTGCGGGTTTGGCGAATATGGTTGGCATATGTTATGTCCTTTCCTCACGGATTCTTGTAATACGCCCCCTGAAAGCTGAGATGCACTTCGTATACATCGCCGTCAAGCTTGTCCTTGGCCGCTTTGCATTCCACAGTAAAGCTGCCCGAGGGCGTGAAGGAATACCGGACCCAGCATTGCTCCGCGTACTCGAAATAGCTTTCCGCGTCCGCCGTGTAGTCCTCGGACTTGTAGACCGTCCTGTTGAACGCCAGCCAGGAAGCTTCGTCCGCCGTGTCCGCATCCTCCGGGGCGACAAAGCTCAGTTTCCTGGTTTTCCCGTAGGCGATCACCTGCTCGGCGAAGCGCTCGGCGTCGGCCAGGGTGCCGGGCGTGGGGCGCGGCTCCGTCGGGCCTTCCGTGGTCGATGGCGGCGCGGTGGTCGTCAGGTATTTCGCGTAGGGGCTTGGGGCAAGCCGGTAGATCACGATGCCCGCAGCGATCCCTACGACCAGCACGGCCGCGGCCGAAATCACAATCACGCGGTGCCTGGCAAGCCAGTCTTTGAATCCCATCTTCCTATCCCTCCCTGCGGTTCAAATAGCTTCTTTTTATTATAGCGCATTCAAATAAAAAAATCAAGAAAAACTTCTTGCCTTTGGGAGCTGTTTTCGGTATAATGAAACGCGGAATACATATACAAGGGAGAACTCTGCGCATGAAACCCGAGCTTGAGACAACGCGGCTCCTGCTGCGGCCGCTGACGCCGGACGATTTTACCGCGGTGCATTCGTGGGCGGGCAGCCCCGCCAACGTGCGCTACATGTCCTGGGGGCCGAACAGCGAGGAGCAGACGCGCGCCTTCCTGGACTCGCTTGTGACGCCCGGCAAGGACTTCGCCGTCGTGCTGAAGGAGACCGGGCGCGTGATCGGCAGCTGCGGCATCTACCCGGACGACAAAATGGACACAGGGGAGCTCGGCTGGATTCTCCATAGGGACCATTGGAAACACGGTTACGGGACGGAATTCGCCGGCGAATTGATCCGTTACGGCTTCGAGGACCTGAAGCTGCGCCGCGTCACCGCCTATTGCGCCGCGGCGAACTACGGCTCGCGCCGCGTGATGGAGCGCAACGGCATGCGCCGCGAAGCCCTGCATGTCAAGGCTTTCTGGGCGCGCATAGACAAGGAATGGATTGACCAGGCGGTATACGCCATCCTCGCCGAAGAATATAAAGGAGAACTTTTATGACCACCAACCCCAGAGTACGCATGGAAGGGCACACCATAAAAGGAATCCTCTCTCTGGCCTTTGTGGTTGTTTTGGTTGCCGCCTTTTACACAAATGCGCATGCGTGGGAAGATCCGATGTATTTTTCCGACGACGGAATGACCCGTCTTGCGGTGCCGGTGGAAACATTTTATATACAGGGGCGGTCCCCCGAAATCTGGTTTTATAAACAAGATACAATTGTGTTGAGGCACAGAATTTTTGACCTGTTGCGCGGTGGGGCAAACTCGCTGATCAATGTGGGGCGCGAAGGCAAGTTGATTTATTGGCGCTGGGATATCCCCGACCAAAGGCTCTACGACCGCGAGAACAACACTCTGCAAGTCACGACAGTAGAAGGGCGCGAAGTGGTTTTTAGCCTGTCAACGGGCGAGATATTGTCCGGGGAGACGTTTGAGCATAGCACAACAGTGACAATAACGACAACAGAGCAAATAGAATTTGAACATGGCGCAACAGTGGCAATAACGATAACAGGGCAAATAGAAGCAGCATTGATATGCTTGGCCGCAGTTGCTGTCCTATGCATGATTGTAAAGCGTTCCCGTTTCAAGCGGGATAGATCAGGAGGAAAAACATGACCACCAACCCCAACTTCCAAGCCCTCAAGAGCAGCTACCTCTTCGCCAACATCGGCAAGAAGGTGCGCGAATACCAGGCCGCGCACCCCGGCGCGGATGTCATCCGGCTGGGCATCGGCGACGTCACCCGCCCCCTGCCGCAGGCTTCGATTGAGGCCATGCACAGGGCCGTGGACGACATGTCGCGCGCCGAAACCTTCGTGGGCTATCCCACGGACTGCGGCCTGCATTTCCTCGAGGACGCCATCCTCGCGGACTACGCGCTGCGCGGCGTGAACCTCGCCGCGGACGAGATTTTCCTCAGCGACGGCGCGAAAAGCGACACCGGCAACATCGGCGACATCTTCGGCACGGACAATATTGTGGCCGTGTGCGACCCGGTGTACCCCGTGTATGTCGATACGAACGTCATGGCCGGGCGCAAAATCATTCTGCTGCCTTGCGATGCGGAGCATAATTTCGCGCCGCCCCTGCCCGGTGAGCACGCCGACATCGTCTACCTCTGCTCCCCGAACAACCCCACCGGCACGGCCATGGACGCCGCGCAACTCCAGGCCTGGGTGGATTGGGCCAACGCGCACGGCAGCGTGCTGCTCTACGACGGCGCGTACGAGGCCTTCATCACCGAGGGCCTGCCCCGCAGCATCTACGAGATTCCAGGCGCCCGCGCCTGCGCCATCGAGTTCCGCAGCTTCTCGAAAACGGCGGGCTTCACGGGCGTGCGCTGCGCGTATACTGTCATCCCGAAAGAGTTGCAAATCGGCGGCGTGAGCGTCAACGCCCTCTGGTCGCGCCGCCAGGCCACGAAGTTCAACGGGGTGTCGTACATCACGCAGCGCGGCGCGGAGGCCACCTTCAGCCCCGCGGGCCGCGCCCAGGTGCAGGCCAACATCGCCTATTACCTGAACAACGCGAAAACCATTCGCAATGGCCTTTCCGACGCCGGCTTCCGGGTCTGGGGCGGCGTGAACTCCCCCTACGTCTGGTTTGCGGCCAAGCATGGCATGGGCTCGTGGGAGCTCTTTGACCTGCTGCTGCACGAGGCGCAGGTGGTGGGCACGCCCGGCAGCGGCTTCGGCCCGGCAGGGGAGGGGTACTTCCGCCTGACAGGCTTCGGCACGGCAGAGCGCACGGCGGAGGCCGTGGAGCGGATACGGGGGCGGCTGGGGTAAGGGTATCGGTTTTGTGCTTTTTACCTCCCTGCGGTCGTGTCGCCTCCGACGTACCCCCCTCGGCGCTGCGCACCGGCCCCCCAAGGGGGGCATCTTGACAGATCGGAAATTCGTACTGACGGAACACAAATAACCTTATCGCTTCGTCAGGATGCCCCCCTTGGGGGGCCGGTGCGCAGCGCCGAGGGGGTGGTGCGGAGCACTTGACGACTATTGCATTTCCGGGAAGGGGTATTGTAACTGTGATCAGCCATTGCGGCATCGACTGCACGCGCTGCCAGACGTTCCGCGCGACGGCCAGCGGCGACGACGCGCTGCGCGGGGAGATACAGCAGTATTACAAGGAAATCGGGATGGACATAGCGATACAGGACCTGCATTGCCGCAGCTGCCATTCGGAGGAGCAAATGCCCGCCTGCGCCAGCTGCCCCTACAAAAAATGCGGGCAAGCAAAGGGCCTCACCCGCTGCGCCGAATGCACGGAATACCCCTGCGCATCCCTGCAATGGTACACGGAGAATTACATCAAGCCAAGCATAGGGAGGCTTATCCTATGAACACCTACTGGTCCGACTACGTCCAAACCAGCGAGGAGCTGTATCGTTCCCGCGCCCTGCGCTTTCATGACGGCAATAAAGACCTCTGGCTGCGTGCCCTCGGCGCGCAGGATAACACCGACATCCTCGAAATCGGCTGCGGCGGGGGCATCTTCTGCCATCGCATCAAGCAGTACCTCCCCGGCGCGCGCGTCACCGGACTGGATTTCGACACCGGGCACATCGCCTATGCCACGCAAAAAAGTGCCGAACTCGGCCTCGACTGCGCCTTCGTCAATGGCGATGCATTGGACCTGCCCTTCCCCGATAGCTCCTTCGACCTGTGCTACTCCCACACCGTGCTCGAGCACCTGCCCGCCGCGCCCTTCCTGGCCGAGCAAAAGCGTGTGTTGCGCCCCGGCGGGCGCGTCGCGGTGCTTTCCGTGCGCATGAAATACTCCATGCCGGAGCCCGCCATCGGCGCGGAAAGCGAGGAGGAGCAGGCCCTCTGGGACAAGATGCACGCAGCCGCTGAAGGCAAATGTCCCCGCGAAAACGTCGGCGGGTTCGAGCTCTCCGAAAGCGATTACCCCCGCGCCCTGGAATCCGCGGGCTTCCGCAACGTCAACGTAGACTTCTTCAACGTGACCTACTATGCCCCGGACAACCCCACTACCCCGCGTGAAACAGCCCTGGAGCAGATCAACATCGGGCGGCTGCACAGCGCGGCGTGCATCGAAAAATCCCTGCGCATGGCCCCGGACGCCCTGACCCCCGGGGAGCACCGGCAACTGCTCGCGTTGATGAACGCCCGCTTCGACGCCCGCGCCGCCCAATACGAGCGCGGCGAAAAGCAGTGGGACTTGACCGCGCGGATGGTGCTGTGCGCCACCGGGGCAAAATAAACAAAACAGAGGAGGAAGCCCTATGAAACGCATTCCCGCAATCCTGCTTGCCATGCTGTTCGCAATGGCGCTGTTCACCTGCTGCACCCCGAAGGCGGGCGATACCGGCAAGCCCGCCGAAACGACGCAGGCCCCCGTAGGCGCATTGGGCGCGCTGACCGAGGGCATTTTCGGCATCTACACCATCGGCGGGACCTACCACGTGAAATACGTGGGGGAGATGGCGGGCGGCGGCCTGACGACGACGGAGGTTTATGCCAAAGGCGGGAACCTCGCCCTGATGTGGCCAGACGACCCGGACTATAACCGCGAAATCATCAAGGACGGCCGGTGTTACCAGGTGAACGACAATCAGAAAACCGTGATGAACATGCCCCTTGACGGCATTGCAGGCTGCCCCGTCCCGCCGGATACCGCCGCCCTGCGCTATGTGGGCAGCGGCAAGGCGGACTTCCAGGGCGAGGAGCTGGACTACGACGAGTACAGCCACAGGGATGGCTTCCAGGCCATCTATTTCGTCAAGGACGGTGTCCTGAAGGGTATCCGCAACGCCGAGGACGGTTTCGCGGACGTAGACGTGGAATACCTGGTCTTCGAAAAAGAGGTGCCGGACAGCGTGTTCGAAATTCCCGCAGACTATACGGTCAGTATTGAAGATGAATAGGTAGGTGCAGCTTATGTCCCTCTTCCAGCGCCTCTTCGGCGGCATGAAGAAAACCCGCGACACCATGGAAAACGCCATCGACGCCGCCATGGAGGACGGCGGCGGCGAGCTCACCGAGGAGGTCTTCGAGCAGCTCGAGGAAATCCTCATCATGAGCGATACGGGCATGCGCACGGCGAACGAGATCATCGAAAGCCTGCGTGAGCGCGCGAAAAAGCAGAAGCTCAAGAGCGCCGCCGGCGTGCGGGCCGCCCTGCGCGGCATCGTGGCCGGGCTGCTCTCCGGCGGCGAGGAGGTGGACATGATCACCATGCCCGCCATCATCCTGGTCATCGGGGTCAACGGGGTGGGCAAGACCACCTCCATCGGCAAGCTGGCTGCGATGTACAGGGAGCAGGGCAAGAAGGTGCTCCTCGGCGCGGCGGACACCTTCCGCGCGGCGGCCATCGAGCAGCTGGAGGTCTGGGCCGAAAGAGCGCAGGTCGATCTCGTCAAGCACCGCGAGGGCGCGGACCCGGCGGCAGTCGTCTTCGATACCATCCAGGCGGGCAAGTCCCGCGACGCCGATCTCATCATTTGCGACACGGCGGGCCGTTTGCATAACAAGAAGAACCTCATGGAGGAGCTGGGTAAAATTTACCGCGTGATCGACCGCGAGCTGCCCTATTCTGACCGCGAGGTGCTGCTGGTGCTCGACGCCACCACGGGCCAGAACGCCGTGAACCAGGCCAGGGAGTTCAAGGAGATCGCCGAGGTGACGGGCATCATCCTCACCAAGCTGGACGGCACGGCCAAGGGCGGCGTGGTGCTCAACATCCGGCACGAACTGAACATCCCCGTGAAGTTTATCGGCGTGGGCGAGGGCATCGGCGACCTGCAAGCCTTCGACGCCGCCGCCTTCGCGGACGCGATGTTCGGGGAGGGCGCATGAGCATCATCCGCACGCACGATGTCACCCTCTACGGCGGCAACGACGTCGATATCGTCCTGCGCCCCCTGTGCGACGATCACCTCCCGCTGCTGTACAAATGGAACGCCGACCCGGAGGTGCTGTATTGGACGGAGGGCGGCACGAACGACACCAATCTGTCCTATGACGCCGAAACCGTGCATGACATCTACGGCCGCACATCCCAGACCGCCTTTTGCTTCCTGGTCGAAGCGGACGGCGTGCCCATCGGCGAGTGCTGGCTGCAAAAGATGAACCTGCCGGAGGTCAAGGCCATGTATCCCGGGCATCTCGACGTGCGCAGGATCGACATGGCCATCGGCGAGAAAGCCTATTGGAACAAAGGCATCGGGACGCGGTTCATCGGCATGCTGGTCGATTTCGCGTTCTGCGGCGAGCATGTGGACGTCCTGCACTGCTTCTGCGAGGATTATAACGTGCGCTCCCGCCGCGTGTGGGAAAAGCACGGTTTTACGCGCGTGCTGGAGGAGCTCCTGGAGCCGCAGCCGCAGAAGGGTAAATGGCAGTATCACTACAGGCTCACAAGGCAGGAATATCTGGAGCGCAAAGCCGCGGAAGGGGAGCACCCATGGACTACACCTACCGGCCAGCCACCGGCAACGACCTCGAATTGATCTGGGCCAAAAACATCGCGGATAACCCGGGCGACGCCCGCTGGGTTCGCTGGAGAACGGAAATCATCACGAACAACCAAAGCGGGGCCTCGAAAACCTTTGTGGTGTTGTATGGCGATGCGCCGGTAGGGGAGGGGACCCTGGTGTTTTCCCCTGCGTGCCTAAACGGCAGGCCTGCGCTTGCCGATGGCGAGAGCAGGGCCAATATCAGCGCGTTGCGGATGGACAAACGCCACGAGGGCAAGGGGCATATCTCAAAGCTTGTCAAGCTGATGGAGCGGCACGCCCGGGACGCGGGCTACCAGGTGCTGACCATAGGCGTTGAGCCGAAAGAAACGCGAAACCTCGCCATCTACCTGCACTGGGGCTATGACACCTTTGTCCTGTCCGCCATGGAGGAC
>Ga0268262_10006799_pt1 | contig 10843 bp, 13 predicted proteins | sample TergutNc150P3_FD_190354 | JGI IMG/M metagenome (GOLD analysis project Ga0268262, IMG submission 190354) | Nasutitermes corniger P3 segment gut microbial community from laboratory colony in Florida, USA - Nc150 P3 (SPAdes) (version 2) | ecosystem: Host-associated > Arthropoda: Insects >...
CGGTTCCCTTCCGTCGCGTATCTGCCTGCCACCGGCCCTCTGGCCCCGTCAGACCAGAATACCACTTTTTCCCGATAATCTAAATCATAGATTCTCCGTGGTTTTTATTCTTCCTTTTTATTCTTCCTCCTTATCTTAACTTGTTGACATTGCATTCCTAACTCCTCATTTTCTTTGTTACTGCCTCGTCCAGGCAGTGCTTTTGGTGTCAGGTCTGGTATACGTCCCCGCACGCTTGCCGCTGTTGTTATAAACACTCTCAAAGCCGCTTCCAAAAGAAGGGTCAGTTTGGTGCCATTCGTTAGCTGCATAAACTGTAAGTTCTACGTTTGCCCCGATGGTAATGCTTGTTAATGGATTAAAAAAAAATGTCCCAGACTCAATTCTGGTAATGCTGTTGGGTATGATAACACTGGCCAGTTGGTTGTTGTAAAAAGCATGATGCCCGATACTGGTAACACTGTCCGGTATAGTAACGCTGGTCAGTTGGTTCTTTAGAAACGCCTGATCTCCGATGCTGGTAACGCTGTTAGGGATGGTAATGCTGGTCAGTTGGTTGTTTTCAAACGCGCTCCCCAAGATAGAAGTAACACTGTTAGGAATGGTTACGCTGATCAGCTTCTTATTAAGAAATGATCTTCCCCCGATATGGGTAACGGTTATTCCCTGTATCTTCGGTGGGATAAGGACTGTCCATTTGCTTCCGCTGTAACCGGTAATCCGTACCGATTTGCCGCCGTCTATCGGCTCTGCCCTAAAATCGCTTTCAGCGTCATACTGCTGTGCCAAAGCCAAAACCGTTACTGCCGCAAACAGAGCAACTCCAAAAATAATTTTCTTGTTTTTCATAAAAACCTCCTTACATTATTTTAACAGCCCATATAGGCCGTTATTCCATCTACTGTTTCGTCCATGTGCTACTTGAACCGTTTGGCCTCGTATATGTCCCTATGCCTCCGGCAAGGTACTTCGTCCATAAGTCTCCGACGGACCTTATCCCATATTCATCTTCTCTTAAATTCTCCGAAGGAATCGTGCCTTGAAAGGTTACGCTGACAAGGCTGATACAGTCGGAAAAAACCTGTCGCCCAATACTGGTAACCCCCCTACCTATGGTTACGCTGGCAAGACTATGGCAGTTGATAAAAACCGCATCTCCGATCTTGCCGTTTGGTATTGTTATGCTGGTAAGGGGGCAGTACGCAAAAGCACCTATCCCAATACTGGTAACATTGTTCCCTATGGTTACGCTAGTAAGCTCGCTACAGTAGTTAAAAGCCCAATCCCCAATGCTGGAAACGCTATTTGGTATGATTATGCTGACAAGGCCGCAACCGAGAAAAGCATTTTCCCCAATGCTGAGTACACTATTCGGTATGGTTACACTGACAAGCGTCTCGCAGGCTTTTTCTGCTTCTCTATCAAAAAAAGCCCACTCTGGAATACTTGTTAAAGCGTTACCGGAAAGGGTAAGACTCACATATTTGCCCGAAGAATATATGGCTTTTGCAATTTCCTTCAACATACGATCATTAGCACTCATGGTAACTCTTATCGGTTTATCAGGGCTGTTACCCGGCTGGCTGTCGAGATACGCCTTCAGTTCCTCGGCGCTGTTGATAGTTTTACCTCCGCTACTCTGACCAAAACAGACCGTTGTTGAGAAGGCGAATACCGCCGCAATTGCTACCGCAATAGCGGTTCGTTTACTTGCTTTCATGTTCAAACCTCCTTTTGAAAAAAATATAAAAATTTGGAACCTGGCGTGTCTTAACCGTGTCAAGCCCACATATTGGTTTCCATTATGGTATTTATATTACCATTTGTAAAGGGGAAAAACAAGGCATATAGCTCTGATAATGCTTGATTGTGGTTTATGTTGGATTTTTATTCTGATTTACTATCTTTAGTTATACCAAACTGGATTCTACTATGGTACTTACAATACCTGAAACGTAATGCTTCTTTATACTGAATAAATGCCGAAAGCCAGGGAAAAACCGCAACAGACACCGGATAGCCGTCTCATTGCAATAGGGGAAAATCTGCAATCCATTAGAAAACGGCGAGGGCTTACCCAGAAAGAGCTTGGGGAGAAAATCGGTTTAACCCGCGAAGCTGTGACTTCCTATGAAGCTGGCAGATCCAACATGATGATCACCACCCTTTCGGACATGGCCGCCGCCCTGCGGGTTACAGTTAATGAAATTTTAGGGTTGGAACAGCAGGCTGTGAAAGTTACCATAACCAGACGTTGGGCTAAACGAATGGATATTATCGAAAGTCTTCCCGAATCAGTAAAGAAACATATACTCCGCACTCTTGATGACGTGATAAAAGCCAATACCCGGCTGTCAATTTTTGAAGATTGAAATCCAGGAACCTGTCGGATTTATAAAAAAAATTCTCAAAAAAGTGAATACCGAAATAAAAATTCATCCAATGATTGAGAAAAGACTTCCGCATCCTAAATTTAATTTTTCCCGGTAGTATTCATCTGCGATAAACTCAGCGCTTTCAGCCCAATAGAGATTGTCTGTTCTTTTTAGTATTTTGTATGTCTCAGACGATATGAATGTTTCATAAGCGTCATCAAAATGGGCATGTTCTTTTTCTGCCAGAATGCTTACGATCTGTTCAATTTTAAAAAGCATGTCTGTAGTAATATCCTGATCTTTGAAAATGTATTTGTCTTTCATTTATTATATTTCCTGGTAATCTTAAGATGAGAAAGTGAGGCTGACGTATGCAAAGATACCTGATTATTTACCTGGTTACATTGAAGCCGTTTTATCGCCTCATTCGCGTCTATAATACCGGCTATATACAGCGCTATTGTCCGCGCCGTCTTGTCATTTGCCACAGGGCCTTGAACAATGTCGAACTTGTGTTGAACGCCGCCCAATGTGCGGTTCTTTTGAACCATGAGGAGCCATTCTTCAGAAAGCCCCTCATATTTCTTTATAGAAAGCTCCCCGGTAAACTCAAGTTCTAATTCATAAATAAACACTCCGTCCCCTTTATACCTGTCAAACAGAGCCCTTGCCCAATCCTCCGCCTGCTCCCGAATGGTTGTTGTGTAGAATCCTCTCCCAAAATCGCGTTTGTCTTTTGACTTAGAGATGTCTACTTCATTGAAATTGCAATTTGATCCGTGGTACAGAATCAACTTTGTTTCCATGACAAAACATCCTCGGCGAATGAAATACTTTCATCAAAATCCTGGGTATGGAGAGCGTTATAGTTTTTACGGATTAAGTGATTAATTCCGTATTTTCTGAAAAGGACAATAACATCTTTTTCGGGTATATTGTGTCGTTGAGAATACCCTTCAACAGCATACACAAGCATGAGATTTTGATCGTGTTCGGCTGACGAAACATCCTGATTCATCGTATCCTCACCCTTAATTTTTCCCCCAATAAAAGTGCCGTTTGCTATTTAGTCTCTTTCGGGATGCTGTCGATAATGCCCGGTTCCCAGATGGTGCTGCAGTTTCTGCCCTTTGCCTTGGAAATGTACAAGGCCTCGTCCGCACGGCGGAGAATGTCAACAGTGTCCATGTTGCTGTTCTTGTCAAAAGCAAAAACACCCAGGCTGATTGTCACCTGGGGCAGTTGGACTTCCCAGGGAACCTGCATAGCGGACACGCTGGTTCTGAGGCGTTCGGCAATTTTCCACGCGGTCGAGATTTCAGTGGAGGGCAGAAGGACGGTAAACTCCTCCCCGCCAAACCGCGAAGGAATATCCTCCGAGCGGACATTCTGCCTGATAACCTGCGCCAGCTTTTCCAGAACCTGATCCCCGGCAAGGTGGCCGTAAGTGTCATTAAAATTTTTAAATTTATCAACATCCATTACAATAACAGAAGAGGCGTGGGCCTGGCGCTTCGTCCTGACAACTTCCTCTTTTAAGCGGGTCATAAAAAAACCGTGGTTGTATAATCCGGTTTTCACGTCCCGCAGGGCGTGCTCATAGTGCAGATGGTTTTTAAGCGCCTGCGACACGAAGGACATCAACTGCTGGATGAAGGCAAGCTCTTCCCTGGTATACGGGGTCTCCAGCATCTTGCGCCCGACGAGGATAATGCCGTACAGGCCGAAAGGCCCGAGTATGGGAATGGCGATTTCAGGCCGCACCGCCCTGTAAGGCTTAATCGCTTCTTCGTTGTTAAGCTCTTTCGCCAGCACGTCAAAATTAACCGGTTGGGGGAATTCCTGGAAAAAAGCCTCAAACGGGGTGATGTTACCTATCTTCAGATCCAGTTCCACAAGCTTGTAGTTGCGGTACGCGCGTATGGTGATGTCAGGGCGGTTTTGAATCGGCTTCCAGAGAAAAGCGATGAACGAAGGCAGAAAATGATCCGAAATCTGCCATACCGTAGCGTCCAGAATTTCATCAATGCTGGTACGGTTAAATATATCCAATCCCCTGGTAAGAAGGGTTTTATAATTGCGTATCTCCCTGGCAAGGTTGTCAACATAATCAAAAACGCCGATCCCCTCAAGAAAATCGTAGTTCGCCACGATCTTCGGATCGGAGAAGAATTTTTTTTCAATTTCCTCTTTTTCGAGGTTTATGTCGTCTTCCATTAATACATTATTAAGTAACCGTAAAATGCTCGCTGATTGCCACGCGCCATTCGGAACGGTTTTCCTTGTTCTCCCATTCCAGGATTTTTTTTATCCTGAAATCCCTGATATCCGGGGGATTATTGTAATGAATTACCCCAAAACGCCCGCCCCCAATATAGCTCACCGTATCGCCCCTTTCAAGGACTTCCCCTTCGACAACCCGGCTTATCGCGCAGTCAAAATGCACGGGCTTCCCGCTGGCAGGCTCGGTTATTGCTGTAGACATATCTTTGATTGGTTTGCCGCACAAGGCGCAGAAAGTCTCGGGAAGGGAAAGTTCCGGCGGTTTCGGCGGGACCCATTTCGGGCGATCGGCAAAGTTCGCCCGCTTTTTTTCATATTTTCCGTCGCTGTCAAACGAAAAATCAATTGGTTTTTTCCCGCTTTTGGGAGCGTCCCGGTTTTGCGACTGGTTATCACGCTCCTTGCGTTTGAAAGGCTTCTTGTGGTTTCCCCGGTTATCCCCGCCCTTTCCGCTGCCGCTCATTGTATCTTCCTTCCTTCTTCGACATATCCATTAACTCGTTGCTCAATACAACAGCAATCCGCTGTATCGCAGCGTATAGGTAGTCCTCATCGTTAATAGATTTTCGTAACTGCTCAAGTCTGTTGGAACTCATTGACTGTTCCATAGTAATCATACACGCTCCATGAAGGCTGATGCAAGATGGCTAACCGCCTCATTTCCGATAAAAACCACATCGAAACGTATAGCCCTTCCATAATATTGTCGATTGATAGAGAGGAAATACTTAGCTGTTTCTATGATTCGGCGCTGCTTTTTTTGGCTTATACTGTACATCAGGTTCTCCATACCGAACATAGACCACGCTTTAACCTCAACAAAAACAAGAATTTCCCCGTCCAGGGCGATTATGTCAATTTCTCCCTGGCGGGAACGGAAATTCCGGGCAATTATGCTCATTCCGGCGGCCTGGAGCGCCTCGACAGCCCTGTCTTCCCCTTTTTTCCCAAGTCCGGCCGAATTTTCGTTCATCAGGCGCTATGATTGGCATCACCATTGGAGTATTGATCAAGAAATTCCTTGGTATCCATCGCTTTGGCAATGAACAAGCTCTTTTCCGTCAGCAGATCGAGAAATTCGCCCTGCTCGTTACGGTAAACCTGATTGGATTGATCGACTATCACCTGGACTCTCGGGCGCAAGGGGGCTATGGCGCGGACTTCTGAAACCCGCGCGACCGCGCCGTTGTTAAGGCGGACTATGGAGCCGATGGGATAAATCCCCATGATCAGGACAAACGCCTTCAGGATGGTGGGGTCGAAACGGCGCGAATTGTCGGAAAGGAGGTTTTTCATCGCCTGATTGCCCGTAATGGAATTGCGGTACGGCTTAGGGCTTACCATTGCTTCAAAAGCGTCGGCAATGGACACTATCCTGGCTCCTATATCAATATAATCCCCGGCAATGTGGCTGGGGTAGCCCTCGCCGTCCCAGCGCTCATGGTGCTGTAAAACAATATTGCCCACGTCATCCTGAAAATGAAGTTCCTTAATCACGATCTTTTGGGCAAGCGCCGGGTGGCTGCGTATAAGCTGGTGTTCCGCTTCGGAAAGCCCTCCCCGTTTTTCAGTGACTTGCTTTGGCAGCCGTAACATTCCCGCGTCGTGGAGCAGTGCGCCGTTTATAATATTCAAAATTCTGTATTCGGAAAGATTGACCTCCAACGCGCACAGGGCGGAAAGGATCGCGGTATTAACCGAACTTTTTGCCATTTCATAGCCCTTTACCTCGCCGCCCAAAATAAAGCCGATAAGCTGCTTACGCATGGTTTGCACGCCTTGTAACAGAGGGGTGCTGATTTCATTGTTTATCTGATCTTTTCCTGACAGGGTGGCATTGCTGGATATACCCACTAACAAGGTATTCATTTTCTTGATAAGCGATGTATAGATACGGTATGCCCCTTTGTTTTCCTGAACATCGGAAAGGGAAAGTATTGAACTGCTGTCTTGGCCTGCCGCTGTTTGCGGGTCAGCCGCGTTAACAGGCCAAAAACCGGACATATCCATTTTATTCACGTCATCCATTCTCTCATTCTCCTTTTTCACAGTGTGTCCGGCGAATCAAGACGCGCCGGAAGCGGCATGGTGGTTTCCAAATAACCCATACTGCGTTTCTTTATGTCAATTTCCATTAAGGCGAAGCCTTCTTTCTCAAAAATACGGAAACCCCGGATATAAATAAGGTCTTGATCGGAAATACTCGCCTCGTCTGCGATTGAACCCCGGACTATTTTTTTTACCATATAATTGGAAGATCTGGATTTCCCCTGGCTGGGCGAAAGAATCAAGCCGAAAAGAGGCGCTGCAAGCCGCTCGCGGCTGTCCACTTTTGCCGCGTCAATAAGAGGGAACTCCGGACGCGGAACGGTCATTACCAGGTGCTTTTTGACCATGCCGTTGGCATCCTGGGTTTCCAGGGCGACAAGCTCGCCGGGGCGGGATTGAAAGATCGCGTCCTGCATGGCGGGGATCAGCAGACTCTGGGGGGCCGTTATTTTCCGTCCGTTAAGCGTTGCCACTTTGCTGCCTTCCGTCACGCGGTGTTTGGATGCCGGCGTATTGGGCGCGGTGTAGATTATTTCCGCGCTGCCCGAACTTTCGCTGAGGGCAATGCCAAGCCAGGGGCGCGCCGCCTTGCCGCCCTTTATCATGGCGGGAAGCGCTGCGGCAAGCCTTTGGGCGGGCACGGCGAAATTAAGCCCCTGGAACTGCTCCGCTCCGGCAAAGACAATGCCCACCAGCCGCCCCGAAGTATCAATGACAGGGCCGCCGGAATTGCCGGGGTTAACCGCCGCATCTATCTGGTACACGTCCCCGATTTGCAGAAAGCGGCGGCTGAGGGACGACACTATGCCGGAAGTTACTGTTCTCTCAAGCCCGCCCGGAGAGCCTATCGCAAGGACTGTATCGCCCACCTGGGGAATAACCCTGTCCACGATGGAAAACACGAATTCGCTTTTATACTCTGTTTTAATCAGAGCGAGATCCAGCGCCTTATCGTAGCCGATTACCCGCGCCGGGAAACGGTGGCTTGTGCTGTCGCCCATCCTGATGTACATACGGGAATAACCCTCATATTTGGGGTCTACCTCGCTGGATATTACATGGTAATTGGTTATCAACAGGCCGCTTGAATCGATAAAGAACGCGGAACCCAAAATTTTATCCGCGAAACCCATGCCGCGCTCAATTCTTATGCCTCGGTCAACCATTACCGTGGCAACGCCGTTAATCATGGCGGCAACGCTGTCAGAACCCCTGGCAAATTCGGTTAAAGGCGCGGGGATTCTGGCGGCTGATCCGGCCTTTTCAGCGGCGGCGAGAAAATATGCGGCAGCCCGGCGTTGTTTTGCCTGCACCGCGCGTTCAAGAAAAAGCACCGCGTCCCCAAACGACAGGGGGCGCAGTTCATGGGTTTGCACGGCGGCAAGAAAGGCGCTGAGGTTATCGTTTTCCTCCAGTTTTTTCTTTGCCAGGGCAAGGATAAGGTCAGGTTCGGCGGTCTTGTATTGCGGATCGATACACGCCAGGGAACGGCTGTATGACGCGGCATCATCCCAGCGTTTTTCAGCCATTGCTTTTTCAAGAAGGTTTTTAAGCCCCAGGGTCGCTTCTTTTTCGAGTTCAGCAAGCTCAGCCGCCATGGAATCATCGCCGGAAACCTTGTATGCCTCACGGTAAATGCCGATAAGGTCTATCGCCTTTACAGGTTCATTATTTGAGACCAGTTTTTTAATATCGTCAAGCCTGATCTCCCCCGTTGAACGCTGCGGGGTGAGCTTTTCTTCCTGAGTCTTGAAAGACTTGCAAGAGAAAAGAGAAAAGAGAAGAATGAAAAAAGCAAGAAGAGGGAAGAGTGAAAGAAAAGGGAAGAGTGAAAAGTGAAAAGTGAAAAGTGAAAGAGAGTCGGGTCTTAAATTTGCTCTTTGATTATCCTTCATTCTTCCTTTTTTCCCTTTTCTTTTTTCTTTTTTCTCTTAATTTGTGAGTTTCCATTTATTAACAACGGAGCCGTTCTCCCGATACACTTCGCCGCTTTCAAATACGCCGTCGCCATTCCAGTCGCTTTCCGACGATTCCAGCAGTTGGCGCAAGTCCGAACCACTGCGCGACAGTCTTACTTGCAACTCGTCCCAGCTCAGGGCTGACCTGTCGGTAAAGAAATTTCTACGATAACGGCGGACGGTTTCCATCCGCCCGTCCAGGTCCAAATCCAGCCATTGAACAAGAGGACGACCGTTTTCAAACTCGGTAAACGAAACGACTTTATTGTCCTTTATTACCTCCGAACGGGCGGGTATGCCGTTATCAAGATATATATGCTCAATGCCGCCCTCGAATTCCATGCTTGGCTGCTGAACGGAAACGGCGAATGAAGAGAGCAGCCGCCTTGTTATTCCCTCCTGGAGAGGCTCACGCAGCGGGTATATGATGCCCGGAGTACTGTCGCTGGCGCAGATCTCGATAAACCCGAGAGGTTCAAAGCGGAAACCGCCCGGCACGGGCAAATAGAGCGCGCTTTCCAGCATGGTCTGCTGTACTGCGGGATAACATTCCCAGAAAACGTCCGCCGGTAATAGCGGCATTCTGGCCCATTGGGGTTTGCCCGATTTAAATGTAATTGTCACGTCTTCAAGCCTGTCCTGATCGGCGTCAAAATGATATTCCTCCAGGACGCCTAGTTTGTAAACGGCGCGGCTTTCCGGGTAACCGTCATGATCCTCGTCTTCGGTTATCGTACCGGAAAAGGCCCTGAGCTTCTGCGCCATATAATTCCGGTCATCCTCAGTACGGAGCAAATTCCATAAATTTACGAGAAGATCCTTGTCAACAACAAATTTCGCGGCATTTGCCACGACAGGCGCAAAGAGTTCCTCAATCGCGTCCAGATCGTCCAATAAGCCCAAATTTAACGCGGGAACCAGGGACGCGGGATTCGGTTTCGGCGACACGGCGCGATAGTTCGCAAGCAAGCGCCTTGTTTTTTCAATGTCATTTATAAAGGGGGCGGCTATCCAGGCCAGATCCGGGTCTGCGGGAATCAGGAAAGGCAGGCGTTCAAGGGCGAGTTCGATCATGGCAATATCGTCGCTATTGGGTTCCCGCCCGTTGGCATAAGCGTATTTTGCATAATCAAAAAGCAGGCGTATAGAGCGGGTATCCCGGGGATAGCGGTTCATCGCATCATACATGCTCCGGCGGAATTCAGCGGAATAAGACACCGCCCCGCCGTTGACAAGCCCCTTTAAGGCTGCCAGCCGCAGCATGGCGGCATCGGCGGTTTCAACAGGGGGCCGGAAAATAGCAAGCGAGTCAAGGGCCGCAGTATAACGGCGCATGGCTACTAGTTGCTGGGCTTGCAGCAAACGCGCGTCGGTCTCGCCGTAATGCGTCCAGCGCCCCGTGCGGAGGGCTTTTTCAAGGGCCTGCAGCACGGAACCCCGGCTTTCATTGGTATTAAAACGCGCCAGAGCCAGCAGATAGGATACATCCGATGAAACATCCGCAAAATCAGCGGCCCGGTTAAGCGCGTTCCTGGCTTCAGTCCATTTTCCGGCCTTTATTGCCTGCTGCGCCCACAGGAAGTATCTGTCTGCAATGGCGGAATCGCCCTGTTCTCCGGGCACAATCCTGCCTATCTGCGGGCCGGACTGCGCGGGCAGTCCCGCTCCCAGAACAAGGGCGAGAATAAAGGTAAAAAACAATACTCGCATACTAACAATTATAGTTAAAATCCGGGGAATTTGGAAGGGAAGAGGGAAAAAATTAGGAATTAGGAGTGAGGAATTAGGAATAAGGGAAGCCCTCTCGCAGAGGGCACAACACTCGCGGAGGGCGCGGGGGAGGGCGCGTTATTGTCCAAATGCGCGTTTCCTACATTAAAGAAGGAAAGATGAGCTTAGCTTATTCATTACCTCAATTCCTCTTTAAGGTGTTTTTGAAAAAAATGATAAATTCGACAGCCTCGTTAGGCGAAGTACCAATTGTTTTTATTACAATATTACTTCATGCGATTTATTAAAGAAAAATGCCTTTTCTTTGCATATAATTATTGCCGAGAAAATCAATAATAATACTGTTTGTATAACCTTACTGTCAGGATGCGTTTGGAAAATTTCATTTGAAAACCCTGCCAATAAATGAAAAACAACTATTAAAAACATATTCCTGTTTGTTTTGTA
>Ga0268262_10006800_pt1 | contig 10843 bp, 6 predicted proteins | sample TergutNc150P3_FD_190354 | JGI IMG/M metagenome (GOLD analysis project Ga0268262, IMG submission 190354) | Nasutitermes corniger P3 segment gut microbial community from laboratory colony in Florida, USA - Nc150 P3 (SPAdes) (version 2) | ecosystem: Host-associated > Arthropoda: Insects > Digestive...
GCAACGGAAATTAAATCTTTGGGCAACATCCTCAAAAAATTCGCGTGTCTCAGGCATATCGTCCACCGCGAGCACCCGAAGGTTCGCAAGGTTTAACCCTGTTACTGCCGTATATTTAGATTCGCCTTTGCCGCGCTCCGTTTTAATCGTAAATATGAAAGTAGCGCCCTTGCCAAGTTCGGATTCTATATGGATTTCCCCGCCCATCATTTCAACAATACGTTTTGAAATAACAAGGCCTAGTCCTGTCCCGCCGAATTTGCGAGTCGTGCCAGTTTCCGCCTGCTGGAAGGATGTAAACAAACGGGCCTGCTGTTCGGCGCTGATACCGATACCGGAATCCCGCACCTCAAAGCGCAGGGTAACAATATTATCCTCCATCCCCACAAAAACAGCGTTGAGCTTTACCGAGCCGCCCTCAGGCGTAAATTTTACCGCGTTGCTCAATAAGTTAGTTATGACCTGGGCTATGCGCTGATCATCGGCGATAAGCGAATGGGGAATATTCCGGTCGATACGCACCACGAATTTGAGCTTTTTCTCATCGGCGCGGAACATTACTACATCGGATACTTTTCGCAACATTCTCTCAAATTCAAATTCTACCGGGTTTAGCTCAAACTTCCCGGCCTCTATCTTCGACATATCCAGAACATCGTTAATTACACCCAACAGATGCGTTGACGCCTCCTGGATTTTACCAAAGGCATAATCTTTACGGGTGATTTCATCCGATGATATTCCAATACTTGTCATACCGATAATCGCGTTCATGGGCGTACGGATCTCGTGACTCATGTTGGAAAGGAATTCGCTTTTAGCGCGATTGGCGGCCTGCGCTTCCTCCATAGCGGTTTTCAGTTCATTAGTCATCTGTTCCCGTACTATGGCGCCGACAATAAGCAGACTGCCCGATTGCAAAATACTCACATCGGAATCCGAGAAGGTTCTTTCAGAATGACAGTCGTCAAAACTTAAAAATCCCCAGAACACATTCTGAAAAAATACCGGAATGGCAAGAATGGAAAGCACCCCGAAGCAGTCAAGCATCTTCCGCTCATTTTCGGAAAGAGTACGCACAGGGCCGTTCACAACCTCGCCCCTGGAAAATTTTTCATCCCATTCCGGGATAGTTTCAGTGTACTTCTGATCCGTTCCATCTCCAACGGTTCTTTTGGAACCGCCGACATCATTCATCCACTCGTGTATAGCAAAGTAAGCGTCTTGTTCGTTAATTTTCGCAGTATGCCAGACATAAATACGGTCCAGGCCGGCGGCTTCCGCCAGAACAGTCATGCTGTCACGAAGCATTTCCTCAAAAGCTTCGCCTGACGCGAGTATCGTCGCCGCCTGGTTCACTGCCGCAAGCAGTCTGTCCCGCCTTTTAAGCTCACGCTCTGTTTCCAGCACATTGGTTATATCGACAAGGTAACCTACAATGCCGAAACTGTCCCCGTAAGGGATACACTTAAAATCGACAGTTAATGTCCTCAAACTGCCGAGCATATTCAGCTCCGTTTCAAAATGCACCTCGCCTTCTTCAACGGTAGTTTTAAATCTGTCTTGCAGGGAAATGGAAGCCCTCCCGTTGGACTGATAAGGAGGAATGGTATCGATCATTCGTTGGTATAAATTCTTTTTAAGTTCTTCCTTGGTTTTAAAACCCAGATAAACCAATGCCGCGGGATTGCAGTCTATGACCTTAAAACCGCTGTCAAATAAAATATTAATGTGCGGATTGCTGTTAAGCATGGCGTTTGCCGTACTCTGCGCCATCTCAAGTTCACGAGCTACACTCTCCGCCCTTTGTTTTTCGGCATGGTAAAAATAATTCTGTAAACTGATAAAGCTTGCGGAACACAGAGCCAGAATCACGAGAGCAAAAGTACGGTCAATGCCTAATCTTTCAATATATTCCGCGCCGCCTGAAAGTTTAGTAATAAACTCAGGATTCAGGTAATAAAAACAATGAAGGGCAATAATAAGCGCGAATTCTATCAGGGCATAAATTAAGCACCTTAACCCTTCTTCAAAAAGGCAGATTGTAACGACAGCCAAGAGTAAATAGTATTCGTTGTAACTGTCTGTTCCGCCGTTGAAAAGGAAGGTAGCAGGTAACAGGATGAAACAGACCCCAATTATAATAAGCTCTCTACAAAACACATAATTATGGAAACGATTGGAAAGGTACAGCCCGGAAACCATCGTTAGAAACACCAGGAAGGCAATAATGATTAATTCCGGTATCGCGCCTATAACTATCCGGACTATAAATACGGTTAAAGCGCCTACTAGGCCAATTGAACAGAATATGTTAATCAGCCGGGCATCTATGGAAAGATCTTCAGCCAGATAATACTTATGGAACAAATTATCACTTTTGTTTTTCATATCCATCCAATATTATAATAAGCCATTATAACCTGTTTTCTTTGTTATTCCTACAGCTAAAACAAGAAATCTTCTACCGCGTGAAGGACTGAGTCAAAGCTTTCAAAACAGGTTCTGGTTTCAGGCAGGGCGTTAAGAAAGGCCTTCCCGTAATTCTTGTGGAGCAGTCTGCCGTCCAGAACCGCCACAACCCCGTGATCGCTTGAACGCCGCATTAACCGCCCGAAGCCCTGTTTGAATTTCATCACCGCTTCCGGAAGGGAAAGGTCTATAAACGGATTTCCGCCCCGGCTCTCCAGGGCCTCGCTGCGGGCTTCAAAAACAGGGTCGCTGGGGCTTTTAAAAGGCAGGCGGCACAGTATTACAAGGCGCAGGGTATCTCCCGGAGCGTCCACCCCCTCCCAAAAGGAATCGGTGGCAAAAAGACATGAGCTTTCATCTTTCAAAAAAGTCGCAAGCAGGCGGTTTCTGTCGTCATCGCCCTGCTTAAGCGTGCGTATACCATGCTTTTCCAGCAAAGGCAGAGCCGTTTCATAAGCGCCCCTTAACGCCTGATAAGAGGTAAAAAGAATAAGCGCGGAACCCCCTGAAACTTCCGCCAGCGAGGCCGTCGCGGCGTTTACAAAAGCCCCGTAGCCCGCTTCCGTGGGCAGGGGAGCGTCTAAAGGAGAAACCAAAAGCACATTTGATTCATAGGGAAAATCAGAATTGAAAACCCCGCATAAAATCTCACGCTCCATGACAAGGTTAAGGCCCGACCTGGATTTCCAGTAGTCAAACGAATTGCCCCCGAAACCTCCGGTAGTTAGAGTCGCGGAGACGCACACCACTGTTTTGTTCGGCTCAAATAGCGCTTCTTTTAAAGACGGCGCGACGTCCAACGGCGTAACATTAAATACCGCCCAGGGAGCGTTAGATAAACGCTTTCCCGTATTGGGCCCGCCAGACAGCGAGCCGGCATCCCCGCCGCGCCGTTCTATCCACATCACGTCTTCGGTGTTTTCCCTGTATTCCAAAAAAGAAGCGCAAACCGATCCGACCGTATCCAGCCTGCGAAGCGCTGAACGAATTTCCCAGACCACAGGATCGTCTTCGTTTTCTTTTGGTACGCGTTCAAGCAATTCCCTCACAAAGGTCGCCAGAGAATTTATGCTTTTTCTCAGGGAAATAATTTCAAGAGAAAGCCTCGCGTTGATTTCCATATCCTTTTGGGGTCTCAGGCGGAAAACCCCTTCGCTGCCGCATAGTTCAAGGGCCGCTTCGTCCAGGCTGTCCGCCGCGCCGCGGATTTTTTCAAGAGCGTCCGCGACGCGGTCTTCAAAGTTATCTTCAACTTTGCGCGGCAAAAGCGAGATTAAGCGAACAAGGAGGCCGCCCTGCTGGGCGCGGCGTTTGCGGTAGAGCCTTCCCAGACTGCGGTAAATACCCAGCCGGCTGAATTCGCTTGAAAAAAATGAAGTCGCGGCTTCTTCGGTCGTATGGGCCTCGTCGATGATCACCCTTGAATACGGAGGAAGCACCACCGCCGAAGTGTACCCTGCCCCATCACGCCGGGCCGCCAAATCCGCGAAAAGCAGATGGTGGTTTACGACGAGAACCTTTGCGTCCGAAGCTTCGCGCCTTAAGAGCATGACAAAACAGCGCTCCCTTTCGCCGCAGCGCATACCCATGCAGTTGTCCGCTTCCGAGCAGACACGCGACCACAGGCCTTCTTCCGGCAAAAAAGCAAGATCGGAGCGGCTGCCGGTTCCGGTAGTTTCAGCCCAACGGGCAATGTCTTCCATCTGTCCTTTTTCCTCATCGAACAGCGAAGACTCCCTAAGGGCGTCATCCAGACGGCGTCTGCAAAGATAATTCCCGCGTCCTTTAACAAGAACGGTTTTTATTTTTTTATTCAGGGCGTCGGCGACCATCGGAATATCTTTATGGTAAAGCTGTTCCTGCAGGGTAATTGTCGCGGTGGAAATAACTATCCTTTCATCGTTAACCGCCGCGTAACTCAGCGCTGGCAAAAGATAGGCAAACGATTTGCCAACGCCAGTGCCGGCTTCGGCGGCGACCAGCGCGTCGTCATTAAAACCACGAATGATCAACTGCATCAAATCGAGCTGCGCCTCGCGGATTTCGTAAGAAGAAAGCCGACGGCTTATCGCGCCGTCAGGTTCCAGAGCGGCGCTTATAACGGCGGGATTGAGCTTTTGCGTTTTCCGTCTCTTAACAGGCTCGGCCACCACATAAACATTCTCGACCCCGTTGTCCACTATATAGGAGCCAATTCCCGCCTCAGCCGCCCGCGAAGAAATGATCAAATCGTTATCGCTGGGGGTAAGAAACCCTGAAGGATGGTTGTGAATCAGAACGTCCGCATTGCCCAACTTATCCTGTATTGCCAAAACTGAGCCTTCGTTTCCTCTGGCGCTGACCTCGATCCGCGCGACCAGCTTCGCGTCATCAATATACCCCAGGGCAAAAACCTCATTGCCTCCTGAGTCTTCGATTTCCGTCCTGAGAACGGCTATCGCGTTTTCTGAAAATCTTTTTGATGAGCGCATCAACATCCGCCTTGTTTAATACTGCCTAATATCCACTCAACTATCAATCAGGTAAAACAACACTTGTAGATAATCAGGTAAAAAGCTATAATCGCCCAATGAAAAATTTCGCCAAAAAAATCAGTTTAGCTTTAATACTGGCGCTATTTTTCGTTTCGTCCGTAATGGTACTTTTTATTTCCGCTGTTGTTAATATCCATGTGAACAGTTATATCGCGATGATCACCGAATCAACCCAGAACCATTTGATGGCCGCGGCCAGGGCCGCCGCGAAACTGGTAAGCGCCGAAGAGCTGGATCAATACCATACAGTAGAAGATACCAAAAACCGCCAATATCAGGAAATCAGACAAAAACTAATCAGTTTTGCTGAAGAATACCGCGTCCTTTACGCTTACTACTGGAGGGATTACGGGAATGGCACGCTTCAATATATTGTTGATAACGATACCGATCCTGAAACGCAGGTAGGACCCGGAAGCATATATGATATTGAGGAGACCGCTCTCAGGGCTTTGGCCGGAAACGTCGGCGTAACAGACCTTGGCACCTACACCCCTACATGGGACGGCCTTATCACCGGTTATGCCCCTGTATATGACAGTGACGGAAAATTTTACTGCGTCGCCGGCGTAGACATCAGCGACAGCATGATTTTTACACAACGAAGAAATTCACGAATCATGACGATTTTGCAGATCGCCGCTCTTATTGTTTCGTTGATCTTCGGCGCTCTTAATATGATGCTCTACCGCAGAAAAGCTCTTCAGATAGAAGCGGCCAATATAAAGCTTCAATACTTTAACAATAACCTGCGCCGGGCCTTTTCCACGTATTTGTCCGAGGAAGTGGTTGAGGAAATTGTTTCCGATCCAACCCGCCTGCAATTGGGCGGAATCAAAAGGCACATGACCGCGCTGTTTACAGATGTTAAAAACTTCACGCGAATAGCGGAGATACTGAGTCCTGAACAGGTTGTAGACATCTTAAATTATTATCTTTCCAGCATGAGCGACATTATCCTGGAGCAGAAGGGAACGATAGATAAATACGAAGGCGACGCTATAATTTCTTTTTTCGGCGCTCCCCTTGATCTTCAGGATCATGCCCTGCGCGCGTGCGTTTCAGCTATTTGCATGAAGCGCATAGAGAGGGAAGTAAACAGGTGCATTACGGAAAAAATGTCTGGCCCAATGCCCCTGCATACCAGGATCGGAATCAATACCGGAGAAATGGTCGTAGGGAACATGGGTACGCAAAAGAAGATGAACTACACTATCATCAGCAACGCCGTAAACCTTGCCTCGCGGCTTGAAGGCGTAAATAAACAATACGGGACCTGGATACTCGCGTCTGAAAACACCATAAACGAAACTGAAGGACGGCTTTTATGCCGCAGGCTTGACCTAATCAAGGTAATCGGAATAGAAGAACCTGTGCGTATCTATGAGATCCTGGAAACAAACGCCAACTCCGCTCCGGTCTTGCGTGAATTGGCGGGCCTTTTTCAAACCGCGCAAAATATCTTTGAAAAGCGCGACTGGAAAAGCGCCGAAGACGCGTTCGCTCAAGTTTTGAAATTATCTCCGGAAGACGGCCCATCCCTCCTCTACCTGGACCGCTGTAAAAAATACCGGCTAAACCCGCCGAAAGAAGATTGGGACGGAATATTCAACATCGTCGAAAAATAGCGGGAACTAGGGCTTATGAGAGACACGGGACTCGCCTTACAGCTCTCAGCATCCTGCTTCGAGCTTCCAGGCCGGGGTTCAGCCCTGGCGGCGTACATCCATGTACGCCTTACCTCCCTACCGGTCGGCGGGCTGAACCCTTCGAGTCCCGCATGGCCTCTTAATTGTTTGTTACTGGTAAGTACAAGTAGTATGTCTTTTGAGAATTATTGTATGAGAGACACGGGACTCGAACCCATCACCTTCAGCTCCGGAGGCTGACGCTCTATCCACATGAGCTAGTCTCCCAATGGTATAAGTAACATAATCTCCGAAACCTATACTGTCAATGGCTACGCTAAAGGCAAAGCCTTAGGTTTTGCCTATGGCTCTTATAAGGAACGGATTTACTGCCCGCTAGCGCAGGCGACGAGTCAATATAGACCTCTCTTGACATTTTCCCATTGTTTCTATATAAAGAAACATATTGCATTATTCCAGGAGTGAAACGTGATAAAAGAAGCGATTTTAAAGGCGGTGGCACGGGAAGACCTTAGTTATGAATGCGCCGAAACCGTAATGGACGAAATCATGGAGGGGAAAGCCAGCGAGATTCAGATGGCGGCGTATTTGACTGCTATGTCGGTCAAGGGCGAAACCATTGACGAAATTACAGCGTCCGCCAAGGGAATGCGAAAGCATTGCGTCAGGATTCTGCATGACATGGACGCGCTGGAAATTGTCGGCACCGGAGCCGACCGTTCCAATTCGTTTAATATCTCCACCACTTCGGCGCTGGTTGTTTCCGCGGCGGGCTTTCCGGTGGCAAAACACGGCAACCGCGCGGCATCCAGCGTCAGCGGATCGGCGGACGTGCTTGAAAAGCTCGGCGTAGATATTACTATACCGCCTGAGCGCAGTCTGCATCTTTTAAAAACGATTAATCTTTGTTTCCTGTTTGCCCAGAACTACCACATCTCGATGAAGTATGTCGCTCCGGTGCGCCGCGAGCTGGGAATCCGCACGATATTCAACATACTCGGCCCACTTGTAAATCCGGCAGGCGCAACCAAGGAATTGCTCGGCGTGTATGACAAAGACATGATTGAACCGATGGCAAAAGTTCTCTGCAACCTTGGAGTAAAAAGCGGCATGGTGGTATACGGGCAGGACGGCCTTGACGAAATATCCCTCAGCTCGCCGACCAGTATCTGCGAACTGCGATCCGGCTTTATAAGGAGCTATGTGATAGAGCCTGAACAATTCGGCTTTAAGCGCTGCGAAAAAACAGCGCTTGTCGGAGGAACGCCGGAAACGAACGCCCAAATTACAAGGGATATTCTTTCAGGCGAAAAAGGCCCCAGAAGGGACGCCGTCTTGCTCAACTCCGCGGCGGCGATTCATATTGCCAAGCCGGAAATTTCCATCGAGGAAGGAATAAAACTCTCCGCCGAGACCATCGACTCAGGCAAGGCAAGAAATCAGCTTGAACAATTCATAAAACTGTCAAAGGAAACTGCGTGACAATACTCGACGAGATTGCCGCGAAGACTCATCTCAGGGTCGCGAAGGCAAAAGAAAACGCGCCGCTTGACCTTGTGCGCTCAAAGGCCATGGAAGCTTGTCATGCGCGTACCGAAACTACAATGCCTTTTGAAAAGGCCCTTGCGGCGCCCGGCCTTTCTTTTATCTGCGAAGTAAAAAAAGCTTCCCCCTCAAAGGGAATAATCGCCGAAAACTTTCCGTATCTGGACATCGCGAAGGAATACGAAGCAGGCGGAGCCTCGGCAATTTCCGTGCTTACCGAGCCTGATTACTTTTTGGGAAGCGATCGATATTTACAAGAGATAGCGGCAAAGGCAAACATTCCCGTCCTTAGAAAAGATTTTATCGTTGATTCCTACCAAATCTACGAAGCGAAACTTTTAGGGGCGCAGGCGGTACTGCTCATTGTGGCCCTTTTAAATGACGCGAAGACCCTTGCCGCTTACATAAAAACCGCTGGCGAATTGGGACTCTCAGCGTTAGTTGAAATTCACAGCGAAGCGGAAGCGGAACAGGCGCTGGAAGCGGAAGCGAAAATTATCGGCGTCAATAACAGGGATTTAAAAACCTTTAAGGTGGACATCGGCTTTACAGCCCGGCTAAAAAAAAATATACCCGCCGGAATTATCACTGTTGCCGAAAGCGGCATCAAATCAGCGGACGACGCGCGGGAGATAAAAGAGACAGGCGTTGACGCTGTCCTAATCGGAGAAAGCCTTATGCGGGCAGAGGATAAAAAACAGTTTCTGGCGGAACTGAAAAAGGCAGGCAGTGGAAGTCTTAATTGAATGAAAATAAAAATCTGCGGCGTCTCCCGCGAGGAAGACATTGAGTACATCAACGAGGCCCGTCCCGACTACACAGGATTTGTGTTTGCCGAAAGCAGGCGAAAAGTGACGCCCGGCCAGGCGGCTAAACTGCGCCGTCGTCTGGCCGAAGGAATAGCGGCAGTGGGCGTTTTTGTGGACGCCCCTGTTGATGACATCGCCGCTCTTTACCGCGACAGGATCATTTCGCTAGTCCAGCTTCACGGAACGGAAGACGACGCGTACATAGGGCGGCTTAAAGAAGCTGACAGCGGCGTTCCCGTGGTAAAGGTTATCAAAAGCGCTGAATTGCTATCGCTTGCGGAAGCTAACAAAACCATAGCGCCAAACGCCGACTATTACCTTATCGACTCAGGCGCGGGTAGCGGCATGACTTTCGACTGGAACCTTCTTCGCCCCGGAACGCCTTGCGCTGAGTGGCTGAAATCATCGGGAAAGCAATGGTTTCTGGCGGGCGGCATAACTACGGAAAATATCGAACAGGCAATGGAGCTTAACCCTTTCGCTATCGATGTTTCCGGCGGGGCCGAAACCAATGGTATAAAAGACAGAAATAAAATAGTACAATTAACGGCAATGGTTAGAAAGGAAAAATATCATGAGTAAAGGGCGATTCGGCGATTACGGCGGGCAGTATATTCCTGAGACTTTGATGAACGAGATCATCAATCTGGAAAAAGCCTTCAATCACTATAAAGACGACAGCGCGTTTAAGGCGGAATTGGACGACCTTCTTAAAAATTACGCTGGCCGCCCTTCATTGTTGTATTTCGCGCGGAAGATGAGCCTGGATATGGGCGGGGCGAAGATCTACCTTAAACGGGAAGATTTGAACCATACCGGCTCCCATAAGATCAACAACGTGCTGGGCCAGACCCTCCTCGCGAAAAAAATGGGCAAGACCAGGATTATCGCCGAAACCGGCGCGGGCCAGCATGGCGTAGCCGCGGCAACAGCGGCGGCCCTTTTGGGAATGGAATGTGAAATATTTATGGGCAAGGAGGACACCGAACGCCAGGCCCTCAACGTGTACCGCATGGAACTGTTAGGCGCAACTGTCCATCCCGTCACATCGGGAACCCAAACGCTGAAAGACGCGGTTAATGAAACCATGCGCGAATGGACAAGCCGCGTCCATGACACCCACTACGTGCTTGGTTCCGTCATGGGGCCGCATCCCTTTCCGGTCATGGTGCGGGAGTTTCAAAGCGTAATCAGCAGGGAAGCTCGGGAACAGATTCTGTCAAAGGAAAGCAGGCTTCCCTCGGCTGTGCTGGCATGTGTTGGCGGCGGCAGTAACGCGATGGGCATATTCCATCACTTCATTCCAGACGCGGGGGTACAGCTCATCGGCTGCGAGGCCGCTGGCCGTGGGGTGGACACGGAACAGCACGCCGCCACAATCGCGAAAGGCTCTGTAGGTATTTTCCACGGTATGAAGTCCTATTTCTGCCAAAACTCCGAGGGCCAGATCGCTCCGGTGTATTCAATTTCGGCGGGCCTGGATTATCCGGGTATAGGGCCGGAACACGCCTGGCTTAACGACAGCAAGCGCGCAACGTACGTGCCCATTACCGACGAGGAAGCGGTAGACGCGTTTGAGTACCTTGCCCGTACCGAGGGAATCATCTGTGCGGTGGAAAGCGCCCACGCGATAGCCCACGCCAGAAAAATCGCGCGTAACTTCGGAAAAGACGAAAACATTATCATTTGTCTTTCGGGCAGAGGGGACAAAGACGTAGCGGCCATAGCAAGATACCGGGGGAAAAAGATACATGAGTAATATCGCCAAAGCCTTCGATAATAATAACGGCAAAGCCTTTATCGGCTTTGTTACAGGCGGGGATCCCAGTATTGA
>Ga0268262_10006801_pt1 | contig 10842 bp, 9 predicted proteins | sample TergutNc150P3_FD_190354 | JGI IMG/M metagenome (GOLD analysis project Ga0268262, IMG submission 190354) | Nasutitermes corniger P3 segment gut microbial community from laboratory colony in Florida, USA - Nc150 P3 (SPAdes) (version 2) | ecosystem: Host-associated > Arthropoda: Insects > Digestive...
CTCAATGCAAGTCGTTGATTTTAAACAAGTTACGACAACCAATATCCTACTATTTACTATGTTATAGTTTAAATACGTCTCTTTTAGGCATAACTCTGCTCCCGCAAGCCAAAACCACGCGCGGCGCCGATACCGCTCGGCGTTGTGTTTCTAGGCGCGCCTGTCCAATGCCATTAGACCGCTTAGGAATCATAGTCTGTGATAGAATTAACTATACGCAAATCCAAAATTCATCGAAGGAATTTTTATGAGATTATTTACTCATCAAAGACAAGCGCTGTTGTTCGCGGCGGTGCTGGCGGTAATCGGTTCGCAGACATCGTGGGCGCAAACATCGGACACGCTAAAATGGAACTGCGGATATGGCAAGGATAGCGTTAAGGCCATGCTCATAGGCAATACGCTTACAATCAGCGGGACGGGGAAAATGCAGGAGTATGGCATACTAATAAATCCCGTTCCGCCTTGGTATGATCATAGATCTATCATTTATAGCGTGGTTATTGATTCCGGCGTAACGTTAATCGGAAGGAACTCGTTTGCCGCGCATAACGCGATGACGTCGATTATCATTCCCGAAAGCGTGACAGAAATCGGAATGGAAGCGTTTAATGGGTGCAAAAGCCTGACGTCGATTACAATTCCCAACAGCGTAAAGACAATAAGAATGGCTGCGTTTGCCTATTGCACCGGCTTAACCGAAGTTACCATTCCAGAGGGTGTGACAGAAATCGTACATACAGTGTTTTCCGGATGTAAAGGCCTGAAAACAATCAAAATTCCCAAGAGCGTGACAACCATCGCTGATATGGCGTTTTATAATGGATGTACCTCGCTTACGTCCATAATCTACCTAAACCCGATCCCGCCCAGAATCAGTGAAATTACATTCCCTATGACGAATAACATTTGCCTATATGTGCCGCAGGACTATATTGCCGCATACGCTTCAGCCAATTATTGGAAAAACTTCAGTTGCATTAAAGATACCGGCGAAAGGGACGTATTTGGTGAGGGGCGTGATTAAGACGTCGGGCGGGAAGACTGAACAAGTATCGTTGGTTGTGGGGGTTAGGTAGGTACGGTGTTTAAAAGAGAATAAATAATAACAATTTAACATCATTATAAAGGAACTTTTTTATGAGATCATTTATACGATGCGGTAAAGATATTTTAATGTTCGCGATTCTCTTTGTAATGCTCTTTGACACGGCGGTTTTCGCCAAAGACATGGAAAAACCGGGGGTTACTGTTTACGTCATCGGCGATATTCCGGACAAGGAGAAGAAGATTTTGAGCAAATATTTACTGACCGCGCTTGTCAACCGCGGAAATAGCGTAGATGCCGAAAATTCCGGGGCGTTTCTTGCAACGGTGAGCGAGGAGCAAGCAACGCGCGGCGGCTCCGTAGGCAAGGGCCGTCTTTGCGAATTGGGGAGGCAATTCAACATCAGGTATCTTTTCGTGGCCTCGGTAACCACCGCGTTCGGTTTCTTCGATATATCCGCCCGTATGGTCGACGCGGAGACCGAAGAAGTCATATTCAAGGGCGAGGCTCAAAGTTCGTTGAGAACGATAGAAGACCTCACGCAAGTTTCTGACAAAATCGCGGAAGATATGTTTGGCGTACAGACAGAACCGGAATCGGAATCTGTACAAAGCGCGGAGCGGATGACGAGCGCTTCGACCGCTGTTGTTTCCTTAACCGGAGAGGCAAAGGCGGCGGTAGATAGAGTCGTCGTTGCCGTAAACGCCTTTAAGGACGCGACGGCTAAATCAATAGAGGCGGCAAATGCCGTGAAAACGGCAACGCAGTCACGAAACTTTTCCGCGATAAAGGATGCTAAAAATAAAGTGGAGAGCGCAACGGAGGCGGTGAAGAGGGCGAAAACGGATGTTGAAACGGCGATAGACGCTCTGAAGTCGGCGGGACCTGACGCGGAGGCGGCGGTGAAGGCTATGGGGATAGACCTTAAGATGTTTGCGGGGAAAGAGGGTGATAAGGGAAGCGCTATCAATACCAAAGAAAAGAGCGCGAAACAAACTACGGCGGACACCGATAATGAAGAAACGGCGCCTGCGCGGAAAACTAAAAACGGGGTCACGCTGGGATACGTTTATTCGGGCGACATGACCATCTTCCAAGCGGGGTTCACCCTAGTTCATCCGATTGCCGAAACGGGCTTATCATTTGTTTGGGAGACCAACATATTAGGCGGTTGGGGCGAGGGCTATAATTATTATGACGGCAAATACTTATATGCAACCGGAGGCGTGAATATCCCGTTGCTCTTTCAGTTTGACCAAAGCGTGTTTTCCTTGGAAACCGGCGTATCGGCGGATATACTCGGCGTATTCGGCTCAGACGTCGCCGCAGTATTCAACGCCGGATTCGTTATCGGGGGCGGGCTTCAGTTCGGGTTTGCACGGTTTTTTTACAGATTTAACTATGGTACTAGTTACTATTCGCAGATGTTTGGGGTGCGGATGTTGTTTTAAAATTTAAATAAGAGGAGATTAATATGTTTACACGACTAATCAATATCTTTCAGAATTTTGCGTGTCAATGTTCTGACCAAATCTGTTGAATGAGTTGGAACAATCGTTCTCACAATGGATTCCCTTTTTCCCTTCTCTTCCGCGCCTCCCCCAAACTGAGTTCGCACCCGCAATAATCCTGCCGATACAATCCCAATTTCTGACTAAGCGCGACGCTTCTTCTGAACCCGTCTTTCTTCTTAAAATCAAACGGCACATACTCAATCGATCCCGCCGCCTCAGCCGCCCTTTTTCCCGCCTCGTCAAGCATCGCCGTCCTCTTATGCGGGCTGACGCTCATCACCGTCCCGAAGGCCGGCCACCCCATATCCTTGCAAACCTCCGCCGCCCGCGTCAGCCGTATCCGAAAGCACTCGCCGCACCGCGCCCCTCCCTCAGGAGTCTCCGTCAATCCCGCCGCGGCGTTAACCCACGCGCTGTGATCGTAATCATCCCAAGTGAACGGAACGCCGTAAATCTCCGCCGCTTTCTTGGCTTCGCTTAACCGTAATCTGAATTCCTCATCCGGAAAGATATTTGGGTTGCAGAAGAAGCAGTGTAATTCGTATTGATCCTTAATCAAATCGACAGCGTAGGCCTCGTCCGGGGCGCAGCATATATGCAATAATAATCTCGGTTTACACATGATCTTTCTTAACCGCCCGCCTCCGCCTGATCCCCCGCACAACCTTGACCGCCCCGAGCGACGCCGCGTAGACCGCCGCCACTCCCCCGACTCCCGCCCACCCCAGCAGCACGCCCGCCGGTATTGCCAGCGCGGCCGAGATCGCCGTGTAATACATTAGCCCGTACCTGAACAAGTAGTGTTTGAATATGTACTCGCGGAAAGCCGCCGGGCGCTGGCCCGTGAAGCGCAGAAACCTTATCCCCTCCTGTGTGAAGCTGTCCCTGAAGTGTTTGTTCTGCGTGAAGCGGTTCATGGTCTCCGTCCACCCGCACCTGTGCACGTAGTCCGCGAAGATGGGCAGGCTGTATTTAGTGTGGCCTTGTTCTATCAGTATTTCGATCATCGGCGGCAGCAGTTCTTTTTCTGTGGGCATTGTGGTGTATGCGAGCCGCAGGCAGCGGAAGGCGTTTGCGTTTTGCCGCCTCTCGCGGTAGAAGTCCGCGAGGAACCAGTAGTCCTCGGTGCAGTGCGGGTATTCGATCGATATGACCTTGTTCACGGTGTCGATCATCCGCTTGTGCTTTCCGGCTATGCGGAGGTGCTGGTAGTAGTCTCGCATTGCGTCGGCGTTGCCGGGGTCGAGGGCGATGGCTTTCTCGAAGAGCGTCTCGGCGCCCTCGTGGTCGCCGCGCTCGGAGGACGCTATGGCCAGCACGCGGTATCCTTCCGCGTCTATGGGCGCAACGGAGATAGCTTTGTCCGCGTTCTCGGCGGCGTCGTCTATGCGTCCGGTGTTCAGGTTTATGTACGCGAGATCGATGTAGCCGGTGGGTGAGTTGGGGTAGAGTTTGATAGAGTGTTTGGCCAGCGCCTCCGCCCTGTCGAAATCGCCGCGCTGCGACAGGCAGTAGATGAGCTTGGATATGTAGCGCACGTTCTTCGGCGAATCGCGGAGCGCCTCCTCGAACAGTTCGACCGCCTTGTCGGTCTTGCCGGTGAATATCAGGTGATCGGCGTAGAGGTCGCGGGCCTCCTCGAAACTCGGGCTTATCTGAAGCGCCGCCTTGTAACAGGCCGCGGCCTCCTCGACGCGCCCCAAGCGGTCGAAGGCGAGCCCGCCGTTGCGGTATGTGTCCGGATTGTTGGAGTTGAGCGCCTTCGCCCGCTCGAAGCAGGCGACCGCCGTCTCAGGCTCGTTTATCTCCGTGTAGTACCAGATAAGCGCCGAGTAGACCGGCTCGTTGTCCGGATAAAGCCTGTGCGCCTCGAGCAGAAAGCGCCCGCCCCGGCGCACCATGTTCATCATCGCGAAAGCGTAGAAGAGTCCGAGCAGGCAATCGACGCTGTCGCGCTCCAAGCGGAGGCCGGTGATTAGGCATGAGACGGCCTCTCGCGGCATATTCTGTTCGGCGTAGACGCGCGAGTATAGGTAGTGGTATTCCCAATAGTCTTGAAACACCGTCCGGTACTTGTCGAGCATATCGCGGGCTTCTTCGATCAGGCCGAGTTCCAGCAGCTCTTGGACGTTTTCCAACAGTTCGGGGAGGTCTGACCATTCTTCGTCAAGGAACATCATTTTTGGTCAACCCCCGTATTGATTTTGCCGCAACCGATATAACTAACTATCTCAGCCGGATATTTCTTCTTAAAGATATTGTTGACCGCTCCGACGATCAGGATGCCCGTAAAGAACGCCGTGGCTATGCACAGCGCGGCTGAGGGCGATTCTATGTTTTGCGGCGCTAATGACAGGTAGCAGAGCATCGCCGCCATCGCTAAGGCTACGGGCAGGCCGAAGATCAGGGCGGACATCAGGTTCGGTTCGGGGATGAAGCGTATGTATTTGACGCGGTCGCCGAGTTTGTAATTTGAAGCGCCGCTGACCGGGACTGAAAATCTTCGAGCGTAGCCGTTGGGTATGGACGCCAGCGTCATGCATCCGCCGCAGCTGCCGCACCCTCCGGGGGTGCATTTGCTCCTCGGCAGGCCGGGCGCGGGGTAGTCGTCGACGGATATGGGCGCGACCAGCGCCTCGCCTCCGCGGAACCCGCAGACGACGCCTTCGCCCGAATCTTTGCGTATCAGCTGGAACATATCTACGATAAATATAATAAAAGCGGCGGCGGAACGGCGGATTTTTTGTGAATCAGGAAGCGTTCCGGCCGCCTTTAACTTGCCGCAAACCGCGATTTTGAGTGTTTTCTGAACTTTTTGAAAAATTTTGACGGTTCGGCGGGCGTATTTACGTATATTATATGTATACGCCATGTATAATATTTGCTAATAAATGGCGTATTCATTAAATTCCTAACCCTTACCGACGGAGTAGCATAATGAAAGGATTCCAAAGGAGCCGGCCCCTTATAATGAGTTTTGTCCTGATCTGCGTATTTTGGGCCGCGGCGCGCGAGTACAGCGGGGTAGTGGTCAGCAAGGCCGGTAATCCGATAGAGGGCGTTTTCGTCTCTGTGGGCCATACGGAGTTCTATACCCGCACCGACCAGAGCGGCAAGTTTACTATCAAAAACTCTACTACGGCGGTATCCGAGCGATCCGTGTCCAAAGCGGGGCCGCAGACGGCGCGGTGGAATTTTCGCGGGCGCGCGCTTGATCTGAACTCCGCCCCGGCGGTAACATACGCCTCCATTTATACCGTTAACGGCAAGAGGGTTTTTAACGGCCGGATCCCGGCCTCGAGGGTCGTCGGCCTCCCCGTGCTGGCGATGGGGACTTATCTGCTTGAGTTACGCGGGGAACACGGGGCGCTCGGCCGCGCCCAGATCGTCTTGGCGAATCAAGCGTCCGCTTCTTTTACCTTCGGCTCCGCATCTGCGGGCGGTCCGCGCTTGGCCAAGTCGGCGCGGGCTTTGGATGTCTCGGAGCGGCTCATCTTTCGGCACGACAACTACTATCCTGTAGACAGCGCTATGACAGGTTCCAATACCGATATGCGCGTTGAACTCAAGGCGGACGAGAGGAGTTTTGTTTTCGACCAATCGCAATTGCGCGAATACCGGCTTACTATCAGCGCGGACTCTCTGAAATATATGAACACTTACGGGTATAGGGAAGAATTCGTTCCGGCGGAACTGAACTTTGACGGATCCAATATCGGAAAAATCGGGATTCGCTATAAGGGGTCGGATTACACGCTTCCAAGATGTTTCTTCCCCAACGGCGACACCGCCAGAGGTACTCCCAATAAGACGTGCGCCAAAATATCTTATAAACTTAAATTTACGCAGTACAATCCTGATAAGCGGCTTTACGGTCTGAAGAAACTTAATCTGCACGCGTTTTCCGCTGACGGAACAAAGATGCACGAGATGCTCTCTTACGAACTGTTTAGAGATATGGGAATCCACGCTCCGCGGACAGCTTATGCCAAGGTATATATAAACGACAACCTTATAGGTCTTTTTTTGGCGGTGGAAGAAATTGACGGCAGATTTACCCAATCCAGATGGCCCGACAACGGCGATGGAAACCTTTACAAGGAAGTATGGCCGCGTACCGCCGATACTAAATATTATTTAGACGGCCTCAAAACCAATGACGATCCGGAGGATAATCCCAACGTGCAAAAAATGGTGTCGTATTACAACGCGATCAACTCTTCAAGCGAGCAGAGCTTTGTGCAAAATCTATCTTCGTATATGGATTTTGACTATCTCCTGCGATACTTGGCGGTGGACGTAGCCATTAAGAATTGGGACGGTATGCGGTCGTGGTATTGGGACAGTAAAAAGCAGCAGGGCAATAATCACAATTATTTCTTTTATGAGGAAGAAGCAAAAAAATCAAACGGAAAAATCTGGATTATTCCGTGGGATATGGATCAGGCGTTGACGTCAAGAGACAACTACTTTGACGCGGGCGGGTTCGGCGGGTTCCCTGGTATGGGCGGCGGCCAGCCGTTGCCGCAGTGGAATGTGCCTACTACTGACTGCGGAGCCAAATCTGTATCAGGCAATTCTTTTATTCCGCCGAATTGCGACAAACTTACTAAACTTACGGCGGCAAATTTCTGGAGCCGTTACGTGCAGCTTGGAGACCTGTTTTTAAAAGACGTGTTCGTAAGCCAGCGGTTAAATGACAAAATAACCAAACATCAAAATTTGATTAACAGCGCCGTGCAGCAGGATCCGAATATCAATCAGAGCACATGGACGACGGATGTCAACAGCCTTAAAAACAATTTGCAGCAGACCAATATCCCGCAGTTCAAAAGCTATATACATCCCTGAGAGGGATTAATAAAGTGATGAAATATGTTATTGCGGACGGGGGTCCTCCGGTTTCACGCCGGACATCCCCCGCATATCCGTACGCATCGTTTTTATAGTGACTAATAAATAACGCCGGATTCACGGTGAACAACCTCCCCGCCTTGCGTGTAGAATCGGTCAATCGTAGTCCCCAAGTTGCATAGAACCTCGTAGCCGATTGTATTGCCGATAACCGCTACGTCGTCCGGGGTGATGGACTCGCCGCCTTGCGACCCTATGGCCGCGGCCTCGTCGCCTACGGATACGGACGGGGCCGCGCCTACGTCGGCCATTATGTAGTCCATCGTTACGTTTCCGGCTATGCGGTATCGCTTTCCGCCTATCAGCACAAAGCCCTTGCCGTTTAGGTAACGCGGCAGGCCGTGGGCGTAGCCTATGGGAATCGTCGCGATCCACGTGTCGGCGGGTGTGACGTAGTTTCCGCAGTATGATACGGGCGTGCTGGCAGGGAGTTTCTTCATCTTGACGACATGAGAAATCAGCGAGGCGACGGGCTTGAGGTCTATATTGAACTCCTGCGCCGGATCGGGCTTGCACCCGTAGAGAGCGATCCCGGGACGCGCTAATGTGCAATCGCTTAACGGGAAGCGCAGAAATGTCGCCGTATTCCCGTAGTGGACGTGCGCCGGGGGATGCCCGCCACTACGGAGCTTATCTATACCGCTCCGGAATCTTTCCAATTGACGGGCTACCGTCTGCGTGTTCGGTTCGTCGGCGTTCGCCATGTGAGTGAAGGTGCCGCCGATACGTATGTTACGCGCCGTATTCAGTTTGTTGACCAACGTATCGATTTCTGACGGCAGAAGCCCCATACGGCTCATTCCCGTATCAATACCCAAGTGGAAGTTTACGCTCACGCCGTAGGATTCCCACCTGTCAACATCGCTCAAATCGTTTAACGCGAAGATGATCCCGTTATCAGCCCCGTAGCGCAACTCCTCTTCGGAGGCCATCCCCAAGACCAAAATCGGGAGTTTTATCCTGTATTTCCTAAGGGCGATAGCCTCAACGGGCCTCGCGACCGCGAAAAACGCGACCATGCCGCTTCGCTCAAACGCCTCGGCGATCAGCAAACTGCCGCAGCCGTAGGAACTGTCCTTGACCACGGCGATGATGCCTACTTCGCGCGGCAAAGTTTGGCGGATCTGCGCCAGATTGTGGAGCAGATTGTCGAGAGAGATCTCCACATAAGGGGAGTACTGCGGGCGCGGGGTGTCGTTTTTTGCGTCGGCCATATAAAAACTACTCCACTTTCTCGGCGATAACTTTCCACTCCCCGTCAACGTTTTGGCGGAAGAAGCAGGAAAAATAGTTCTCATGGCAAGCCGCGCCGGATTGCTCTATTTTGAACAACAGCGCGTCGCCGTCGCAGTCAATGTAAACCTCGCGCACCTTTTGGACATGCCCGGAGGTCTCGCCCTTCTTCCACCGCTTTTGGCGGCTGCGGCTCCAATAGACCATATCGCCGCTGCCGAGCGTCTCTGAGAGCGTGTCGCGGTTCATGTAGGCCACCATCAGGACTTGGTTCGTCTTGATGTCTTGAGCGACGGCGGTGACTAAGCCGGCATCATTGAATTTAACAGCATCAATTAATCCCATAATGTTGTGATTCTCCTTTGTAAAGTTAAAGTCAAAAGCGCGGTGTCATTCCCTTATCTGTCCATTACCGCGAACTATCCATTTATACGTCGTCAAATCGTCAACTCCCATCGGTCCGCGTGAATGAAGTTTATCTGTCGATATACCTATCTCGCACCCCATCCCGTACTCGCCGCCGTCGGCAAAACGGGTGCTGGCGTTTACCATCACAGAGGCTGTGTCTACGCGAGAGACGAAGGTCTCCGCTTCTGATTCTGATTCTGTGATGATACTGTCGGTGTGGCGCGAACCGTATTTGTTGATGTGGTTTATCGCTCCGTCAACCCCGTCTACAGTAATGACGGACAGACGTAGATCAAGATATTCATTATATAGGGCTTCTTCGTTGACGGCCTCTATTTTATCCGACAATTTGCGGCTCTCCTCATCACCGAAGAGCGTTACTCCTTTGTCGATAAGGGCGTTGATTATGCTCACCTTTTTCTGCGTATCGAGTTTTGCGTCCAGCAACAGCGTCTCCATCGCGTTGCATACGCTGGGACGCTGGACTTTTGCGTTTATGGCTATCGGGACGGCTTTATTCATATCGGCGTTCGCGGAGACGAAGACGTGGCATACGCCTTTGTAGTGTTTGATGACGGGGATGCGCGACTTCTCAACGACCATCCGTATAAGGCTCTCGCCGCCTCTGGGGATGATCAGGTCTACGTGCGCGTCTTTCTGGAGGAGCAGTTCCACCGCCGCCCTGTCGGTGGTCGGGATAAACTGCAGCGCTTTGCCGGGCAAGCCCGCCTCGGAGAGCGATTTGGAAAAGAGGCCGCATAGGGCGCTATTGGATGCAAACGCCTCAGACCCGCCGCGCAGGACTACCGCGTTGCGGCTCTTCAGGCAGATGGCCGCGGCGTCCACCGTAACGTTCGGGCGCGCCTCGTAGATGATCCCGATCACCCCGATCGGGACGCGCGTCTTGCATATTTTCAAGCCGTTGGGCCGCGTCCGCTCGTCGTAAATCTCACCCACAGGGCTGTTTAGAGCGGCCACTTCGCGCAACCCGCGGATCATAGAGGATATCGCCTTGTCGGAGAGCGTCAGGCGGTCGATCATGGGCGCGGACAGGCCCTTGGCCTTGGCGGACTCCAAATCCTTGGCGTTCTCCGCCTGAAGACGCGCCTTGTCCGACTCCAGACCGCCGGCCATGAGCAGTAAGGCTTTGTCAATGCTCGCTGTAGGATGTCCCTGCAGGAGCAGCGACGCTTCGCGGGCGTCGGCGGCTATGCCGTCTATGAGGTCGTTTAACGCGCGTTGGTCATTGATTGACATGGCTGATCCTTATCGGTTAATTGCGGAAACAATGTATGGATAAATATAATAAACGCCGCCGCCGGAATCCAAATCATTTCGTTGCGGCGGCGGCCGCCTTAGCCGCGTGCAGGGTGGGTCTGCGCGGTTCGAGAGTTCAGGTCGGCAGGGGGCGGGCGGACGGCGCGAAACGTTTTTTTAACTTTTTTTGACTCCCCGCGCGCCCATGAATTATATTGGTATTAATGATGACCATCACCGCACCGCCCGTATACGGCGGCTGCTCTTGCGAATAACCGAGACGCGATAAATCGCGTCTCTACGGAACGGGGGATTTATGGCGTTTGGGACGCTTTACACGCTGACCGCTATGGGTACGGCTTTGCCCGTTGCCGACGCTATCTACGCGACGGACGGGCACGGGTACGCCCGCGCCGCCCGCCGACCGACAGCCGCCTACGGCGTTGACGGCGTGACCCCCCCCCCCCC
>Ga0268262_10006802_pt1 | contig 10839 bp, 7 predicted proteins | sample TergutNc150P3_FD_190354 | JGI IMG/M metagenome (GOLD analysis project Ga0268262, IMG submission 190354) | Nasutitermes corniger P3 segment gut microbial community from laboratory colony in Florida, USA - Nc150 P3 (SPAdes) (version 2) | ecosystem: Host-associated > Arthropoda: Insects > Digestive...
TTTTTGATGAAAGAGGGATTTATGTTCTAAGCAAGAACGGAGCCGCAGGTTTTACGATTGACGGCAGAAGGCTTTGGTTTACAAACCTGCAGAACGCCGCCGCGATACCGGCTTTTGGAAATGACGGAGTGTTATATTCCGGCGGAAAAGACTGGATACTCTATTCATACAAAATTGAAGATCGCGCTATGCCGGGAAAAAACGCGCTATACGGACCGATACCGGAAGGCAATTACGGAATGGGACGCCCTCTTGTTCCCGACAAATTTGATATTCCTTTAAACGAAGAAGAAAAAAAGATTAGACTTGAAGAAATTTCCAAAGGGATAAATTCAGGGATAGTCGGAGTAAACGAACACAAATGGACGTCTTTTTTACTGACAGTTTCCGGTGGAGAAGATCACATAACATTGCGAATTGAAGCTATAAGGCTTTTGGGCAAAATCGGGTCGCAGGAAACAATCCCCTGGCTTGTAAATATTTTTAAAAATGACAATGATCCGTTAATAAGATCGGAAGCTGTAAAAGCCATCGGAAGCATAGGCGTCGATCCTCAAGGGCTTGCGATTCAAACATTTTTGCAGTCAATAGTTTACGACGGCAGCGCAAGGAACGATCAAATACTGACATCAATAGCCTTGGCGACAGGCGCTTTGTGCCGTTTTTCAGGACCGCCGTTAAGCGAAACAGGCGTTAAAATACTGAATATGTTATGCACCCCTGAGCAGCCGCCGCCTACAAGAAGACAGGCAAAGATAGAACTTGACTCTCTTAATTGAATTATATCAGGCGAAGGCAAGCGGTACAAAACTTGACGGATTTTTTCTGTATTATGCCATGCCTTTATCTTGACACCATAGACAACAAGGAATAAAAGGGCTTCCGCCTGAAAAATTTATTCGTGTATATGCAAAGCTGGATAAAAATTTATCAAATACTCTTGATTTGGTGGATTTTGATGAAAATGAAAAATTTTATAATCTTTTAAATTCTCTTAAAGAGATTGTGGTTTTAAATTAAAATGGGAAAAAATGAAAAACATATTATTTGACATGAACGCTTTATGGGAAAAGATAAAAGAAGATATAAATGTATTTATAAAAAATAATTAACAATAAGTAAAAATTACCTGCTCAATGCAAACCCCACTACGCCGCTAATTACCGCTGTTACATGGATCGCTACTATTGTAAAAGTTTTCCAGAACTTTGAGCTTTGTGCGTATCTCGCTGATAAGGCTGACTGCGTCTTGTAGGTTTCTGATCTGACCACTAAAACACATTGATAATTTTGTTTTCGGTGAGATTTTTATGATGTGTTTTAGTGGTCAGACGGTTAGTTGTTTCCGTAAGTCCGCTAGTAAGGTCTCTTGCTCTTTGATTGTGGTCTCGTAATTGTCTATTAAGTTCGCGCTCGCGGTTAAGTTCTGCTTCAAGTCTTCCAACTGTTTCTGCTGCTCTTGAGTATTGGCTATTGAATCGTTTATCAAGGACTCCAATTGCGCCAGGTCTTGGTCGATAGAGGAGAAATCCTGTGAGTAGGCAACCGGCGAGGAAAGATAGGAGAAGAAAAATAAGATAACGGCGGCGGTGAAGCGAGGTGAGGATTTTTTTAATTTGTTGGTGGTCATTCAATTTTTTCTCCTGTTTATTAATTTATTTTGAAGTGAAGGCAAGATGTATGCCTAAAGATTTTCTTGGGGGTCCTGTCCGAAAAAAAACCGCCGCGACTCACCGTCGCGTCAATTTTTTTTCCGCCACCCCTCAAGTATTTTATTGGGCATACATCTTTATCGCTCTTTAAATTACGAATCATACTACAGTATTAAAATAATTATCTATGTCGTATAGTTTAGACTCCTTGTAAATATCTTTTATCTTATTGATTTTATCATCAATTTTTCCATTAACTATAAGATGTCTTTCTTCCGCAATGTTAAAATGATCTGAGCGGTCATTGAAGTCGTCTTTGAGGTAATATATGTTGTCTATCATATTATGATACGCTTTGCCTTCCTTGTGCATTTCCAAACATTTGTAATAATGCGATAACGCCCTTTGGTTCTCACGATAGCCGGATAATTGTTCTTTCCATTCCTCGCCAAGATATTGATCTAAAAGTTTGTCTATTTGTGAGTTTTTTTCTTTATAAATATTATACGCTTTGTATTGCCTTATCCAAAAAGAAAGATGTTCATGTATTGAGCCTAAAAAACTATGCGGAAAAAGATACGTTTCTTCCATTGTTTCTGATAATTGAGCTATGTCTGTCAAACAGTAAATTGAATCGGCAATAAGATTTTCCAAGATATCTCTTTTCTTTTCACCAGTTACATCTTCAATATTTTTAATGTCGAAATATTTTCCAAAAATGTCTTTTACTGTTTCATTACAACTTTCGTTTTTTACAATTTTATCATAATTATATTTTTTCAAAATAAAATCTTTGTTTATTTGTTTTTCTTTTATTCCTACTTTTTCAAGTAGCTTTTGATACGCTTTATAATTAACATTAGTTTTCAAATGCAATCGATAAATACGTCCCACAATGCTGTAATTTATTCTATATGGTGAAGTGATACGAAGATCGTAATATTCTTTTATTGTTTCGTTGTCAAAATTTAATTTAAGTTTCAATTCTTTTACCAATATACGTATTCTGGTGATTTCGGTGTTCACTAAAAGATTTTTTAAAGGTATTGTTTCTTCAATATTTTTACTAAAATCTTTTTTACGTTTAGTTAATTCAAGTACATTTAAATCGTCATTGGCGTACCATAAATAATGAATGGCTTTTCTGCTTAATATTCTGATATTTTCCTCGTTATAAATTTCATATTGTTTGAATAAATAGAGCATTTTATAAATTTGATAAGCAGCTCGTTTATATAGGTTGGTTTTACAATATGCTTCTAATGAGATAGAATACATTGCAAAAGCAATATCTTTTTTAGTTTCTAATTGATCGATTACCAAAGAAGGTGGATTTTCTTTTTCTGAGTTTATATATTTAATACAATTCTCTAATATATTATTGTTACTCTTTTTTGTTTTTGTATTACAATCCATACCATTACAGATATAACATCCACATCCATTTTTTTCATTTTTAGTATCACAAGAAAAAAATACATTACCCCAATCGGAAAATATCCTTGCTAATACCGTACAAAATTTCATATTGTAGTTATCTTTTAGTTGAGCAACGCTTTCGCATAGTAATTTTTTTATATTATCCTGATAAGGTGTATATAATTCTATTTTATTTAACAAAATAGAAAGAGCTTTAAAATAATAATCACAAGCCGTACATGAAGAATTTTTTTTATCATTATTACAATTAAAATCTTCCAAATCTGAATTTTTATAATACAAAATATCCGCTACCCGCGAATAAAATTCTGCTTCCAGAATTTTTGCTTCTTCATTGTGTATAATAAATGTCAATAAGTTAAAATCTTGATTCAACTTTTTTAGATGATTATGATTAATGCCGCCTATATGGCTTTGTTCAATTATTTGAAGCCTTGCAATAAAAGGCAGATAAAGCATTTTCAAGCCCTCATATGTCATTCTCTTAAATGACATATAGTCCTTGTTAGTATTTCGTTCTTGAATAATTCGTTCACATAATTCGCCGTAAGTCAGGTAGGCGCGATCATATTGATTCCGTTTTTCATAAATCAATCCCAATCTAAGCATATTGCCTGCATATATATAGAGTTGTTCAAGCGTCATACTTTTTTCTTCATTTTTTTCCTTTATCCTGCCAAGAGCTTGTATTGCGCTTTTGTAATATGTTTCCGCTTCTTCAAGTTCATCATCGTAATAATGTAAATCGCCCAATACTTCTTGTAATGAAGAAATGGCGTCTATATATTCGGAAGCTCTTTTTTTCTTTTCGTATTCATTTTCTTTTTTTTCTAATAGGTCTTGAAAATGCTTTTTTAACGGTAACATTTCATCTAACGAAAAACTGAAAAGAGCCGAGAAAACTTCGTCTGTTTTTGCCATTGCGAATATTTCATTTGCTATTAATCCATCGAATTTGTATTCTGACAGGCTGAAATTCGATTTATTGATATGTACTTGCGTCAAATAATCAAGTAAATCCACGGCAACCGATTTTAATTCCGGCGCGCGGTTTACTTCCAGCATTTCAGGCGACATATCCAAATGTTTCCACGAAAAAGAATGTTTGTGAAATTTGAACAAAAAATCTACAAACCGCAAGGAAGATACCATCAATTTGTCGCTATGTTCTTTTATATTACTTTCCGCCAAACGATAAAAAATAGGCGTTATTAGGTACGCGACAATACCAAGTGTATATTGCTTATAATAGTTAAATGATAAAAAATACCGCGAACTATGATAATGTTGTACTAACAGTGTATTTCTTGAATCATCTCTTTTGATACGGATATCAATGAAAGATTCAAAAAGCTGTATCATTTTTTTGGGCGCGCCTTTGCTAACATGGGCAAGGTAAATTATAAATTGCTGCAATACGGCAATTATTTTTCCTATTTCTTCGGATCTTACTTCATTGATTAAATCTTTTAATTTAATTTTTATTTCTCTGTTTTTTTTAGTAATAATTTCCTTTATATCATCTGCTTTTTCATTATCTTTATTGATTATTTCTAATTCTGCTTTTTCTGCACAGTTAATTACATTGTCTATTTTTTTATTTAAAGACTTTATTTTCTCATCTATTTTTGATTCTTTTACGGTAGGAATTTTTATCTTTATCGTTTGTTTTATCTTGCCTTTTTGTTTAATAATTTTTTGTTTTATCTGTCCATCATAGATTTCATCAAGTATTTCTTTTATTTCTTCTTCTTTTAAAGAATTTATTATCTTTTCTTTTTTTTCTTCTATTTCCTGCTCTATTCTTCTTCTTTCTTTTTTGTTATGCGCAACTTCATATATCATCATTCTTAATAAATACAAACGATAACTTTTCAAATTATAATTTTTTTCCGGATAATCATGCGGGAAAAGCCTGCGGCAGACAAATTCTTCCGGCAATGACGCTATACTTGATTCCTGCGGTAAATATTCTTCTCCTGTATGGTGATCTGTTAAAAAGCTTGGCACAAGAATAACAACATTAAAAATACTGCCTATATAATTGTTCCTTTCCGATACGTCAGCTAAATGGATGTCGAACATTTCGCGTCCCGCGATAAATATAAATTTCGCTCTTGCGGTGGAAAGAAAATACTTCATGTTTGATAAAATCTTTAAAATCTCCGTTTGTCTTTCGCGTGTAGCGTAAATAGAAAATAATGAGGCTTTTGTCTGCGAGCTATCTTTCTCCAAACCTGAATCACCCGGCTCTACTTTGTCTAATTCATCAAACACAATGACAACATTGGGACGGCAAAAAATGATAGGTATTCTCTGCATATCGTCTAAAATATCATGCAATTCTTTTTCTATTTCGCGCGCGTCGGCTACATTGCGTATTTTTTTTACATTTGTCCCGATTTCCGGACCTGTGTTCCCGCTATTTACTTTTATTGTATTTTCACGTTCTGTACTATGTACTATGTCGTTGTTTAATTTTTTAAGTTTTTTATTTATTATTTGATTTGTAACAAATAAATTCATAATCCAATTACAGCTGAATAGTAATTTAAAGATAAGATACATTATTAATAATGACAGCCAAAATAAATAATTAATTGGAAGAACATTCTTTTCTTTTAATTCATTTTTATCATAATTACAAAGGAAAAACTGCGGCGCTTTTTTTACTACTTTTGTTATTTCAAAAACTATTTGGTCTAATATAAGAAAAAAATTATCTTTTTTACTTATTTTTGGATTATTCGTATTGGTCTTTACTACTTTATTGATTATTATTGGTTTTTTATTTATTATAGAAAAAGCATTTTTAAGTCGTTTATTATCCTTTAAAAAAGGTTTTTCAAAAATTACCTGAGAACTTGCTTTATATAAATCTGATTCTTTCACCAATTTTTTATAGAATTCTTGCCTTTCTATAACAGGGCTGAAAAAATAAACAAAAATGAAAAGCAAACCGAATGTAATAATCCGTCTAGGTAACATTCGTCTAAACGAACGGTGATACTTAATGTATTCTCTGCTTAATGTGCTTGTTATTAACCTTAAAATATCTTTTTCATCTCTTAATTTATGTCCGAAATTTATTCGTAAGTATAATCTGTTATGATTTTTTATATAATTCCATAATGGGTCTAAACATAATCCTATAATTTGTTTAACGACAGAAGTATTTTCTTTTGGTAATTTTTTATATTTATTTTTTACTTTTTTTGTTTGCAATTTATTTCTTACATATCTAAAAATAAAATTATATGTTAAAACAAAAATAAAATAACAAAATAAGACTATTATTGGACTGATAATACGTTTGGTTATTAAAGAGACAATTTGCGTAAAGCTGATTATTACCGTTATTTTCAAAAAATATTGTGTTTTTCTGTACGGATTATGCGGATTCAATAAATAACTTAGTTCTTTAATACCGCTTGTAATTCCATATAATATTTTCAAAAATATATTTTGTTTAACATTTACGCTTCTATAACTATTAAAATAACATAGTAAGCTGAAAAACAAACCAAATATTGTTAATAAAGTAATTCCCAATCCAACAGGATGGTTTTTAGGAATTTCAAATATTTGCAAACAAAATTGGGCTCCGGCGACTACGAATAAAAGAAGAAGCATATATTTAAAATTTTCAGTAAAATCAGATTTAGCTTTTAATGAAGTTTTATTTATTATCCAACTAATTAAACTGGTTTTTCCTACCCCCCTATTTCCGGCGATTAAATAAACTCCTGGTTCATCGGGAGAATCCTCAATTACTTTTTTTATTCTTTCCCGTATTCGTTCTCTCCCGACAAATTCATGCGGCGAATCCCCGGACGATGAATGGCTGAATGTATAATGAGGCAGCTCAAGACGAATTTTTTTTATTTTTGAATTAAGAATATCCGGTGTTTCCACAAACAAATCTCCATATAGTTAATTTTTAATCTACTTAATAAAACAAAAAAATTCATATTACTATCTTATTGTTCATACAAACTCATATAAATCAGTCAATTTATTTCTTTTAACAACTTTTGTATCGCTTTATATTTTTCTTCTTCATTATATTATTAGCTTTTATCATCATACGATACATATTGATTAAAGAATTTATATCATGCATTTTAAGAAGAAATCCTTCATTGTCTAAAGAATCAGATAATTTAATACAGTAAAATTTTAACAAACAAGAAAATCTAAAAAATACAATTATAAAAACTAGTATTGGAAGACCTATAAGGACTAAAATCAATATAAATATTTTATATTCAAAATTTTTACTCATTATATTTTTATCAATTACAATTTTTTTACCAATTTCATTATTTTCATTACCTTTATCGTTTCCATTATTACTACTAATTTCAATGTTTTTTTTACTTTCAAGATTCTCGCCAAAATGTAATAAAATAACAGCAACGCTGCAATACAAAACAATAAATAAGCCAATAATAACTAACGATCCCTTTATTAATAATTTTAATGATTTTAAATTTGGAATTTTTTGAGTTTCAGTTACCATAATTATTTTTCTTCCTTTTCTATTTTTGTTCCCCTCTACAATACAGCGAAATGTCCAAACCTTCGCTCCGGTACGGGCATTGCGCTATCTTGCTTGAGCCTGTTAATCCATTGGTCGCACAAGCCGCATCCCATATGCGCCGTATTTTTGCCCTCCACCGTATGAAAAATATGGGTTACCGCTGCTCCGACACGCCGATATCATGTAATTATAATTGCCTAAATAGTAATTACCACGGAGCACACGTTTAGTGCCAGAAATCGGACCGGTGGGATTCGTCTGCGTTGCACTTTTGCATTTGTTGTCTTTGTCGCTTTCTTTGTGGTTTTTTTTGGTATTGCCATGATATTTCTCCTTTTAGTTTGTTTACACTTTCTAGGAAAGTGTTATTTTTTAAAATTGTCAGTAATCAAAAATTGATGACTGACACTGTTGCGTTACTTATTAATAACCAGTTGAATACGCTATTTTACCTCTACTTCCAAGTGCGACAAACTTGCCGTTTCCATATGCGATTGCCATGATGAAACTTATGCCGAATGTGGTGTCCGTTACTGCTGTCCATGTTACTCCGTCAGATGAATACGCCATTTTGGCATCACTGTCAATCTCTGTATTGCTAGCTGCGAAAAATTTGTTATTGCCATAGGCTATTGCGTAGATATGAACACCAGAATGAAAATCTTCATAATTATGGAGTGTATTGTTTGATATTTCTGTCCATGTTACGCCGTCTGTTGAATACGCTGTTTTACCACCCCGGCCGCTGTTTGCGACAAACTTGCCGTTGCCATAGGCGATTGTGTAGATATATCCGCCGTATTCGCTGGTGCCCTCTACTGTTGTCCATGTTACTCCGTCTGTTGTCCATGTTACTCCGTCTGTTGAATACTCTATTCCACCATCACTGCCGCCTGCGACAAACTTGCCGTTGCCATAGGCGATTGCGCGGATGAAGCAGTCTGTGCTTACTTTCGTTACGGCTGTCCATGTTACGCCGTCCGTTGAATAAGCCTTTCTGCTTCTATCTCCAACTGCGACAAACTTGTTATTGCCATATGTGATTGCTCCTATTTTTCCTTTGTCAGTATATATTGCTCCATCGGAATAGTAACTATATTCGAATAACTTAACATTATCTACTGCTGTCCATGTTACTCCATCTGTTGAATACTCTATTTTACCACCAGTGCCGCCTGCGACAAACTTGCCGTTGCCATAGGCGATTGCGTAGATACGGTCGTAATATTTGTCAAATGTGGTATCCGTTACTTCTGTCCATGTTACTCCGTCATTTGAATAAGCCATTATACAATGTCCATCCCCCCACGTTGATTGGTTGTATTGAAATCCGACTGCGACAAACTTGTTATTGCCATATGTGACTGCATAGAATGTAGTATTACTTCCAAAGAATGTGGTGTCCGTTACTGCTGTCCAGTATGGCTCACTTACAACAACAAGATTTCCTGCGGTTAAGTTTGTTGCCGCATTCCAACCTGTTGCCTCCGCTACATCAAAGGTTATTGAATATGTTCCATAAGTCTGTGGTATCGTTGTGTTTCCTGCATATTTAATATTACTAACAGCGCCAGTTGATTTACCGTCTTTCGGAGTTATGGTAATAGCTTTAACATCACCTGCTATCTGTTTCAAATTACCAAAAGTGTAATCACTTGCAACTGGGGTTTCACTTGCAACTGGGGTTTTCGTGTCATCTTCTTCCTCGCAAGCGGTGAAAGAAAATCCGATTACCGCCACAAACGCGATAATTCCGATTAATTTGTTTTTCATGTTTTTCTCCTAATTTTGTGTATAGATTAAACGTCCGTTTTCTTTTATGCTGTTTATAGGGGATTTCACCTATATTGGGGAAAAAATTCTTTTAATTGATTCTTATGAATTTCTGCCTATTTTATATAAATTTTGTATTTTTTGATAAGTTTTCTTGACATAAAATGAAATATTATGCTATTATTTAATAGTAGCGATGTTTTCTGTATTGATATAGAAAACGGACGTTTAATATATCAAAAAAATAAGTAAAATCCCCTAATTACCCACTGCCTCACAGTTAAACCATTCCTTAATTAATAATAAAGTTACATGAGCGGATGCGGAATAAAATCAGTAAATAGACAATGTTTTGGAGAGGAGCAAAAGACAAATGAGAGTTGCTTTTTTAACTCAAAATGCTATACTTTCTATATGAGTGCTAAAAATTGTGATAATTGCCAGAGATAAGGAGTAAATTATGGAAATGTTGATTCTTTTTGGCATTGTAGGCGTTCCTCTCTTTTTGTTTGGACTTTTTGCCCAGCATAAAGCACAGCAAGAAGAACGTAAAGAAAAAGAAGCGGAATTACAGACACAAAATTCCTAAATAGATACTTCCCCCTTATTATTTCTTTTGACAAGAAACAAGGAGTAAATTATGGAAATGTTAATTCTTTTTGCGATTGTCGGCGTTCCTCTCTTTTTGTTTGGGCTTTTTTGTGCATATAAAAGGAATAAAGAGGAACGTAAAGAACACAAAATGCAATTACACGCGCAAAATCCCTAAAGGGCATTTAAATAACTTATCCCTTAAAAATATTTTGAATCTGCTCTTTGCCGGGAAGCCTGTAAATATCAAAGTCTCTGTCTATGCTGATTATCTGACGGATACCCGTTTTTTCCGCGGTAATAACAAGAGTGGCGTCGGCGAAATCCATGGGAAGACTGGAATATTTATCTGTCAGTTCTATGAGACGCAGTAAATCATTTTGATTTACGTCGCTGATAATTACTCCCTTGTACATCACCCACTCGTAAAAATCACGCTGTACCGCGGTGTTAAAATCCAGCATATGGGAAACTTCCGTAAACACGGCGACCGTACTTATATACCTGAACGGGTTGTCCTTAAGGAAAGACCGTATCTTACGATGGTATTTATCGCTTGAGTCAAAAAGGGCAATAAGAGGACCTGCGTCTATAAGAACCGAATCTACCAAGCATTCATCCTGTCTGAAAGCTTTTTCTTAATCCGTTCCTTGTAGGTAACAGAGCGGTCGCCGTCTCCGGAACCGTATTTGCCAAAAACCTTCTCTCCCAGAGAAAAAGAATCTATGTCGCCTTCCTCGCGGTCGTAGTACATTTCCAGAGATTTAATGATAACCTCGGATTTTGTCATGTTTTTAAACCTGGCAAGGGCAAGGAGTTTATTCCTTATTTCTATGGGAA
>Ga0268262_10006803_pt1 | contig 10839 bp, 10 predicted proteins | sample TergutNc150P3_FD_190354 | JGI IMG/M metagenome (GOLD analysis project Ga0268262, IMG submission 190354) | Nasutitermes corniger P3 segment gut microbial community from laboratory colony in Florida, USA - Nc150 P3 (SPAdes) (version 2) | ecosystem: Host-associated > Arthropoda: Insects >...
CTCCGCCAAGCTTTACGCCATGGGAGCAGGTGCAATAAGCGGTTTGCAGGGAGCTATACGCAGTGATGATACGGAGTTATATACCAACTGCCGTGTTTACAAAATGAAAGAATTACTATACATAGTAAATAGCTCATTTGAAAGCAAGGATAGTTTTTCAGAAGGTGATTTGTTTTATTTTGTTGCTGACGAAACATTGGAAGGAGACGCTACCCTTCTGTATGAAAATATTGAAGGAAGACGTGTAGAAGAATACATAAACAAAGATAATTCGGTAACTCTAATGTTAGTCAGCAAAGAAGGAGAAGATGCTGATCTACGTTTCAAAAAAATGGCTGACACAGAAGATGTTCCGAATATTTTCAAAATTAGAAATGACCAAATAATTTTGAGCTATACACTAGGAGAAGAAATTCAAATTAACCTATTAGATGTCATAACCCATAGCAATAATTATCATTTCTTGAAAGTGGGAAAAACGTTGGCTTATGATAGTATTGGCAACATAGGCATTGTCACGTCCATAGGAGGAAATAGACCCGGCGCAAATGTTGGAATCACGACTATCGCCACATCGGCAAGCGTTGTAAAAGCCGAACTGGAAAGGGAAGCAGGAATAAGGGAAGGGGCGGACAGATATTTGCAAGAGCAGATAGACTCAATAGGCTCTGCTATTGAGCCTACGGGCACAGACAGACAGGTTATGCTTGGCGATGGCACGGTAAGCCCAGAAGGAGACGAGGAAATAGACTACAATGCCCTAAGCTCTTTGATGTCATTGGGGATACACGGCAATGCCCCTGATTATGTCTATGTTGAATTTGCCAACAAAGCCGGATGCATTAAATGGGATTCCTTGATGGATTTAGTGGTGAATGAATTGAGAAGGAAAGGAGTGGCAATAATACCGCCTCTGATAATCATAAATTCAGTAAATTTGAGAATAACTAATCCTATCAATGGAATGGATATTGATTTTGACGTTGAAATAGAAGATGATTCCGCAAATTACGAAGCGGGCATGATAGCTTGGAATCCTTCCATTAACCCTATAAACGGCACAAAAGCATACGAAGCCGAGTTCACGATAATGCCTTCAGAGGGCTATAAGTTTAATGAAAATTTGTCCGTTCTTTTGAATGGACAAACGCATGGCAATGCTACAGAGCAATCGGACTGGTCATGGAGAATAACCAAACAATTTGCCCCGACCATGACTGAACTTTTAACGCCAGAGCTGACGCTACCAACCCCCGCCACTGGAGCATCTAGACCAGCCACGTTGCCGGGGAATAACTACACTGTCTCAATAAGCTGGTCCCCTAGCCCCACAAGTAGCGTTTATGTTGCTGGAGTAAACACAGGCACATTCACTCTGAGGGCTAACGCAAACTATAGATGGAATCACAACAATGTAAAGCTTAATAACGCAAACATATCAAACGCCAACCTCAGCCCAGACGGCACAGAGCTGACGTTTACATGGAGTACTGCTTCGCTTCCGACTATCATCGCCACGCCAGACCTTACGATAGCGGAACCTGTTTTTGGCAATGATAGACCAGCATCTGCATCTGGCAATAATGGATTCACAAACTCAATACAATGGACTCCAGCCGGTGCCCAATATATCGAAGGAGATAACACAGGCGCATTCACATTGTCGGCTAATGCAAACTACATATTTGGCTCCAATGCGCTCAATATTAACACAGAATCCAAAACAGGCTCTCTGAGCGGTGATAAAAAAACTTTAACCGCAAGTAAGATTTTTAACATAGTAAATCAAAATGAAGGCACATTCACTGACCAAAGAGATGGTGGGGTTTATGGGTGGAAAAGAATGCCTGATGGCAATATTTGGATGACGGAGAATCTGAATTACAACGCAAGTGGGTCAATGTACTACAACAATGCTGCCAATCATCCATTCGCAAAAGCAGGCAGATTATACACGCATGCGCAAGCAAAGGTGGCTTCTCCTTATGGTTGGCATTTGCCTAATATTGCTGAGTGGACAGCGCTCGCAAAAGCCGCAGGCGGAACGGGCAGTAGTGGGGAATATGGGACTGCGGGCATTAAACTGAGAGCCCGCAATTCCGAGGCTCCTGCTGGAGGTCAATGGAACAATAATGGACTTCACAATGCCGATGGCACGGACGACTACGGGTTTGCCGCGCTCCCTGCTGGTAAATACGGCGGCGGCAATTCTAACAGCGGGGGTAAAAATACTGACAGCTGGTGGTGGACCTCCACTACTTCTATGGCTTCTATTGCGCCAGTTAGTTCGACAATTAATACCATTGCATGGTTCAGGGGTATGAGTAACACAGACAATATGTTAAGTAGTTCTACTGTAGTACTTGAAAATTATAATGGTTTACGCTATTCCGTTCGTTGCATCAAGGATTGAGGGATATTATGGAAGAACTATTCATAGCACTATTTGACAAGCTCCCGCCTACAAAGGATTAAGGTAATCTAATGAACCTTATCCAAATATCTCTCACTAACCGCTGCAACCGAAGCTGCGACTATTGCCCAATCAAACCTTGGCGCAACAATCCTGCATACCCAAACAAACTGACCAACGAAAAACTATTCCTGCTATTGGAAAAACTTAACCCAAAAGAATGGGCAATAGAACTAACCGGTGGCGAACCTGCCTTATATCTAGAACTAGACGAACTGCTGGGCTGGCTGCAAGCAAAGGGATTTCACGGGCTAATAAAAACAAATGGAACACAGTACATTCGTAAGGTGCCTTCATTCAAAATAGTAGCAGCATTCCATAACTTGAACAAGCCTCCAAAATGGTTTGAGGATATTTTGATTATAGCCCACACACCGGACTTTGAGCGTAAAATTGAATGGTGCCTAGAACGTGGGATTAGTTATAAAGTTATAGAAAGGGACACATATAACAAACCTGCAGGCAAGGATGACAAGAGCGATGGCAAGATAATGTTCATCACTCCGGGAGGGCACAAAAGCGAATGCAGTGCTGGAACACAGCGAGTGCCTCTGGAAGACGCGGAAATGCCTTCTCGCGATGCCTGCCCTGGTTGCAAAACATTCAAGGACTTCAAGATTTTTTTTAAGGAGATGTAGTGATGGAAACATTTTTCTTAGGCACGCTAGAGCAATTGGGCATATCAGGCGTTGTTGGCAGTTTACTTTACTTGCTTGTAAATCGTGAGGCTTACCATAGAAAAAAAACGAGGGATGCACAAATAGCAGCACAGGATAAAAAAATAGAGGATCTTGAAACTATTGTCGTAAAGAATGAGACAAAGAGTGAAAAATTAGCTGAGACTCTTTTTGCGGAAATAAAAAATATCGGTGAAAAGATAGGTGAGGTTGGGCGAGACGTTAGTGAAGTTAAAGGTTATGTGAGAGGGAAAAATGATAAAGGTAATTGATTTTAATGGTTCGCAGATAGAAACTAAATTCGCCGGTGTAGATTTGTACCGACTTACAAATCCGGTGTACGCGGAAGTTCTTACCAACGAGGGCAAGCTATGCTACACTATAGATATTGGCTTTCCAACGAATATGCGTAGTGGAGCGCATTACATAGACTGGCTCATTCCAAAATTCACTGGGAACCATAAATACAACCTTGCCCTGTTATGCCACGATTTTGCATATACAAAGCTACCGGACGGCAATAATCCGATAACAAAGGATGTTGCGGATGAACTTCTTCGACAAATGGTAATTATGTCAGGTCAGCTTGGTAGAGGAAGGGCACGAATAATGTATGAGTTTGTGTCCAAGCTCGGTGGATCTGCATACAGCAGCGAAAACACGGGCGAATATGCAAACGCTGGAGAGTATATGGCTTTTAAATGGAGGCATGAATGATGGATATAAATGATATAATGCCACCGGATTGGAAAATTTTTGATTACTCACTCGTAAATTTTGATAAACAACTGCTTGATATATATGCCAAAGTTACAGAACTATTCCCAGGCTTGTGGGTTAATGTTAAAAATGGTGTGCGAGTCAATAACTGGTGCGGCTTGCGATCGCCTGCTTGCAATATTGGTGCACCTAAATCTGCGCATCGGATCGGTAAGGCTTTGGACCTGCATTGCGCTAACCTTACCGATCTTCGCGAATGGTGCACTTCTTCTGAAGGCCTAGCGGCAGGCATTATGCGGGTAGAAGCAACTGTTGCAACTCCAACCTGGGTTCATATAGACACAATGCCACCAAACCCTCAAAACTGGAAAGATAAGACAAGACCGTATGTATTTAAGCCGTAGGGGATAGAGGGATTAATGTGTAAATCTTGTGTAATATGTCAGCGAAAGCAGAAATTATAGGAGTTATACATAATATAGATATTTACCCCCCTACAACCCAATTCATACAACTTTCTTTGCTTTCCCCACTCCCTGGAAAATCAAGCCCCTGAGTGCCTTTTTGCAGCAGTTTAAAAGTCTTTCCGTTTGCGGCAAAAGCGTCTTTTGCTGTTTTTAGCAGAGTTTCGTAACTCCATTTACTGTAATTAGTTGCGAGTAATATAATTCCATTATTTTCAAGAATTTTCACAGCCTTTTCTGCCAAATTGCCAAAGTCTTTTGCAAGGCTAAAAGTCTCTTTGCTGTTCTTTGCAAAACTGGGTGGGTCTATTGCTATTGCTCCGAATTTCTTTCCTTTTTTTATAGCCCAGTCAATATATTCCTCCGCACTACCGCAAAAGAACTCGCCCTGACTCGGTTCTATTTCGTTCAACAGATAATTTTCCTTACCCTTATTCAAATTCTTTTTGCTGATATCGACATTCACCGCCTTAGCTGCATTGTACTTCCTGGCATAAAGGGCAAAAGAGCAGGTATAGGCAAATAAATTCAGAACATCTCTACTTGCACAGTGTTTTGCAAAAAATAATCTGGCATCACGCATATCCAAAAATAAACCTGGGTTCAGGGTGTCTAATAAATCAACGGCGAATTTGATATCGTTTTCGCAAACGATGGTTTTTGAGTTATCCCCAAATGCCTTTTTAATCTGCTTGTAGTCAATGAACCTGTATTTCACCGCGATAAATTCGGGGTTGAACACTTCTTTTAAAAAATCCACTATCTCTGTTTCAAATTTTGAAAATTCCGGTGTGAAAAATTGAATTTGATAATGGTTTGAGTATTTGTCAATAACAAGACCATTCAAGCCATCTGCAATGCCGTTGCAAAGTCTGTAGGCATTTGTCGCTTGCAGATTTTTCCGCTTTTCAAAAGCTTTTATGAGGGCTATTTGCAAGTGTCTGTGATTCCCTGAGAAATTCTCATAGCGCAAAAGTCTGGACCGCACATAGAGCAATATTTTCCGTTGCCGCTCGCAGATTCATTGTGATAAGCCTCTGCGAGTTCTGGATCTAACGAAAGGGCAAATTGGTCTTCCCAGCGAAAATCAAAGCGGGCACGGCTAAGGGCTTTGTCTCTTAATAGGGCTTGCTCATTGCCTTTGGCAATATCAGCGGCGTGAGCAGCCAGTTTATATGTTATTACGCCTGTGCGAACATCTTGCTTGTTTGGCAAACCCAAGTGCTCTTTTGGAGTTACATAACAGAGCATAGCGGTACCGAGCATTCCAATAATGGCTGCACCTATGCCGCTTGTTATGTGGTCATATCCGGGGGCAATATCGGTTACCAAGGGACCTAATGTGTAAAAGGGTGCACCGTGGCATAGCTCTAATTGCAAATCCATGTTCTCTTTTATCTTATTCAGCGGTACGTGACCTGGACCTTCGATGAGAACCTGAACGCCCAATTCCCAAGCAACTTTTGTCAATTCGCCCAAGGTTTTCAATTCCGCAAACTGAGCTTCATCGTTGGAATCTGCGATGCTTCCGGGGCGTAGTCCATCGCCTAGAGAAACGGCTATATCGTATTCTCTTAAAATTTCGCAAATCTCTTTGAAATGTGTGTATAGAAAATTTTCTTGCTCTTTCTTTTGCATCCAGCAAGCCATTAAAGAACCGCCGCGAGAAACTATGCCTGTTGTTCTTTTTAACGCAAGGGGAATGCAGTTCCTTAAAAGACCTGCGTGAATGGTGAAATAATCCACGCCTTGCTCGGCTTGCTCGATAAGGGTTTGCTTGTAAATTTCCCAGGTTAAATTAGCCGGATTTCCACCCGCTTTTTCCAGTGCTTGGTAAATGGGAACGGTGCCGATTGGAACGGGGCATTTTCGCAAAATGGCTTCGCGTGTTTCGCTTATGTTTTTGCCTGTGCTCAAATCCATAACGGTATCTGCGCCCAGCTTCACCGCATAAGACATTTTTTCAACTTCTTCTTCTATGGAACTGCCAAGGGCAGAATTGCCTATATTCGCATTTATCTTCACCAAGAATTTTGAGCCTATAATCATGGGTTCACATTCGGGATGTTTTTTGTTAGCAGGTAAAACCGCCCTGCCACCGGCAAGCTCTTCTAATACAATTTTTGGTTCCACTCCCTCTCTAATAGCAACATATTCCATTTGCGGAGTGATTATGCCTTTTAGTGCCGCTTCGCGTTGAGTTTGGAATGGGGTAGTGGGAGGGCAAAAACTGGAACCACCTGATGTGTCGTATAATCTTATGGAGGGAATTTCCTTGTCGTTCAGGCGAACTTCTTTCATTCCAACTTTAATCTCTGGATATAATGTACCTTGAACGAGCATTTAACCTCCCTGCACAGCTCCAATGGCTAAAATGCGGTCGCCGCTTTGCAGGCAAAATTTTTCCCATTCGGATTTTGGAACAACTTTGTCATTTACGGCAATGGCAATGCCTTCTATATTTGCAATAGGGCAGTCAAACTCTGCGGCAGCCCACTCTCCAAGGTTTGTGAAGTTTGCTTCTCCCACCTATTATGCTCTCTGCAATTTCAAAACTCTTGTGTCTGCCATAAAATCGTGCAAGGCTCTTTTTTCAACATCAAATGCGGCGAGCAGGCAGCCTGCTCCAAATAGTGTGCTTGAAAAGAAACCCACAAAAGCACGCAAAAATGCGCGGTTCCAGGTTATGGCTTCTCCGTTTGAGCAAACAACAGCAAGTCCCAAGGCTATTTTGCCGGGAGTTCCAGAATAATTTTTCACAAAAAAGGAATCGTAAAAGAATATAATGCTAAATGCAAAGAATAGGGTAGGCATAAGTTCAGCCATCGTTGTTTGCGGAGTTATTTCCGAAATAACACCAAAATGCGCGTGCAGTGGAGTTAGCAAAATGAAGATTAGCTGCAAGATTATGGAATCTATGGCAAAGGCGCATAGCCGCACCCAAAAGCCGGCATAGTTAACTTTTCTTTCGCTTGTTGGCTTTGGCAAAACTTTTTCTTCTAGAATATCCTTTATCGTTTCTACCTGAAATTCCGCTTTGAGTGCTGCTTCAACCGTGCTCCAAGGTGTCCAGTCGTTAAACCCGCTTTTCCAAACAAGGGTTTCTGGAGCAAATGCGCCTTGGTCTGCAAATACGAGCATTTGCCTATTAGACCAAGGTCCAATTCTCCTTTTGCCTTCTGGCTTTGTTTGGTCTATGTAATACCAATCCATATTTAATCCTATTACTTGCAGCCGTCTAAATCCACAATTTCTCCTCCAACTTCTTTACAGTAGTCGCTTTCGGAAAAAACATGAACACTCGGACATTCTCCATTAGGTAATTTACAAAATTTAAATTCAGGCACAGCAGGAAAGTCGCTGCTGCAAGAAAGCAATAAAAGAACAGAGGCAATAGAACCGAATTTTACCATATTCCGCATTTTAGATCCTCATCGGCTGTAATAATAATCTCTTCTGGATATACATATAGATTTTCACCTTCTTTCTTAATAATATCTGGGAAATTGTAACCATTATCACCAACTATTGGTCTTATATTTTTATCACTACCATTCTCTACAACTGAATACCCTTTAATTTCAACGGTATATGTATGTTTTTGTTTATAGTCTGGAGCACCTAAATTATTAGGTCCTGGACGGCAGCTTATATAAAAATCACTTTTAGTTCTATTGCATGTAAATTCCAAAATGGTTTTCCCTTTAGCGATAGAAATCGAATCTCTATTTCCATCATTATAGCATTTTGTTTTTAAATACCTCGCTACACTCACTGCTGGGCATGCCACAGTGGAATCTTTACCGCTGCATGTCACTTTTGCTTTTATGCTTTTCAAATCTGTATTGCTGGAATTTGCCAAAGGAAAAGAATTACTCGACGAGTACGTAGTGCCATTGAATGAGTATTCAATTTTACTGCAACGCCCATAGCTATCGACCGTGTCTATGCCTACTGTCAATGTATCTTTGCTGAGCATAGTGGTTTTTGAATCTTTTGTGAGTTCGCATTTCCCTATTTTATAGTCTGGCAAAACCTCTGCGCTTATGCCGCCTAGTTCAAATTTTCCAGATGGGCAAGTTGCAATTGCGGTTGCTCTAACTTGTGTGCCAAGCTTTGCCGGACTTCCGGTTATCTCTATTTTAACAGAATCGCAGCCAGATTCTTCTTTGTTGGTTATTTGTATTGTATTGGTAATGTATGCAGAATCAACTTTTGCGCCGATAAAGAAATAATTTGAATCATTGTCCTTGCTTTTATAATCGGATTTTTTAAAAGATAATCCGCCAGTTATTTTTGGCCCGTGAATAGAATCTACTCTCAACTCCTTGCAAGATCTTAGAGGTAGATTATACGTTCCGCAGGTCATAGCTGCTTTGGCAATAATGGTATCGTTTTTAGAATACAATAATCCCGCGATGGTTGAGGCGGAAATTAAATGTTTTCCTGTGTCCAATGGAGATATTTTCAGGGAACAACCTTCCTTTTTAGCTAAGTCTGCCGAAGCCTGGTCGTCAAAAGCAAAATGCAAAGTCGATTCTTTGCCGTAATTAACTTCTTCGGGAGTCCAAGAGCAATTAAAATTAAATGGAACAGGTTTTACTTTTAATGACCTGCAATTTTGTTCTATGTGAGTTGTTCCGCAGGTTACAGTTGCTGTGGCAACAATGTTTGTTGTATCTAAAAACTGCAAATCAGAAAAAGTGGCTCTGGAAATGGTATATTCGGTTGTTTCTAATGGTGCTTTTTTGTAAGATATTGCATAAGAGCAATCTCCTTCTTGGGCTTTGTTGCCCCATTTAAAAGATAAAGTTGATTTTTGACCGTATTCAACCGAACTTGATTTCCATTCGCAAGTAAAGCTAACGCACTCTTTGTCTGGTTTTTCTTCTCCTCCAATAGCTCCTCCAATAGCTTTGCATGCAATTTTGTTTATTTCATAGCAAGATTCTTCAACAAAGCATTTGACTATTGTATCTTTTATATCTAATAAACTATCTGGCAAACCTGCCAACTTAGCCTTTTCGCTATCTTTAAGCTTTTCAAAACCCTCGCTAGAGCAATTAAAAAAGAATACGCACAACAGCGCGACAATGGGTAGGGGATAAAGGAACTTTTTCATTTTCTACTCTCCTCTAAAAAAAGAAACTCACTATGCCAGCAACACCAAATGCTCCGGCAGAAATATAAAGACCATTCCTTGCAAACTGGCTTTTTTCCAAGCCTTTTACTTCATCATCATAAAGTTTTGCTTTCTCCTTATGACCGCTAGCATCTTTTCCTTCCATAGCCAACTTTAAAGTTTCGACATATAGGTCGTTTGCTCTTTGGGTTTTGGATTTTACTTGTGTATTTTGCCAATATCCAAGCCCCAAACTTGCCGCAGAAAGCGCAAAAGCCGTTGCGCGGAAAATTCTCTTTGCAGTCCAAAAGGGCGGACCAACCTTCACCTTTTTCATCGCGTACGAAGAATCTAGATCTCTGTATTTCAGTTTGCCGGTGAGCAAAGAATCCACGGTTGTTGCCCACTGCGAATAGCCTTCGCGCCAGTCAAAGCTCTCTATGGCTTTGAAAGCACCAATGGTGGTTAGTTCATTGTCTTCGTAATATATATGCGCCTTTTTTGCACCCGGATATACTTTTACGCCATCGACGACAAAAGGGAAGTTGATGTAATCTATGATGGCTGTGAAACCATCTGTTTCGTTGTCTATCGTCTCTGCTTGGCGTTGCTTCATTTTAATTACGCCGTGGTAATCAAAGGGTATGTTTGAACTGAAGTCTTTTATGTTGACTTGCAATTCCCCTTTGTTTTCGTTGTATTCGCCAAGGGTCATAGGGAATTTTTTTCTTTCGGTGCTCAAAACCTGCGCTTCTTCTTTGAACATATAGTCTTGCATCAGTTCGCAAGCTCTTTCCATGCGTTTCACGTAAAGCATATTTTTCTTATCAAGGGTTTCTATATAGTTTGAATCCACTTGCAATTTCGCAAGCAGGCTGTTTATCCTTGCGCTCATCACATTCATATCGGATATTTTTCCCTTGAATACATCTATGCGTTTTTTATACTCGTTTATGTCACTTTCGTTTTTTTGCAGTAATGTACCCCATTCAGGCTGAATATCTTGGCTGAGCTTTATGGTGGATGTCAGTTTGTCCATCATTTTTTTTTCTTTTACCGCGTGCTGCTTTTCCAGATTTTCAATTTTAATTTGCTTGTTCTTTTCTGTACCGAATTGTGAATTTACAACATTCTTTGCAGAATCCAGTGCTAGTCTTGCTGGCAAAAGCAATCTGGCGGTTAGTTCTATGCTATCTAGGTAGGCTTCGTAAGAGGGGTAGCCGTTTGGGGAGGCAGCTTCTGCTTTTTTTTCCGTTTTAGGGGATTCAGCTGTAGCTCCTTGTGGTTGCACTTGTTGCGCTGCTTTGAGTTGGGCAGCAAAGCCCTGCGGTATTTCTTGCGGAGATAAAATCTGCGGCTGCTGTGTTTGCGGCACAGGCTGTG
>Ga0268262_10006804_pt1 | contig 10839 bp, 13 predicted proteins | sample TergutNc150P3_FD_190354 | JGI IMG/M metagenome (GOLD analysis project Ga0268262, IMG submission 190354) | Nasutitermes corniger P3 segment gut microbial community from laboratory colony in Florida, USA - Nc150 P3 (SPAdes) (version 2) | ecosystem: Host-associated > Arthropoda: Insects >...
AGTATTTAACTGTCTTTCCAAAATATTGGTTTCCTTTGTCGGCAAAATAGAAATTGAAAAGCGTTGTTTCAATATAAACCTTATTCACGCCTTTAATATGAAGTATATCCTATAAAATGTCAAATTTCTTCCTTATTTATTCCTAATTCCTCATTCCTAATTTTTTTCTTGTCTTTTCCCGCCAAAAGAGTATATTGTATTTTATAGAGGTTAAAGAATGGGAACAGTATACGCGGATATAACTTTACTTGCCTTGTGCCCCCTGTAGACGCCAGTGACACCGAATTGCTCAAAAAAATAAAAATTCTTTCCCTTTTATGCAAGCAAAATGAACATTTACGCCCTATATATGGTGGAGGACCGGAGGAGATACTATTTCCTCTGTCTTTACAATAAAACATAGGTGGTATACAATTATGAAAGGGAAATGTAAAAGGACAGCCATAAAAGGGGCTAAAAAAAGCAAATTTCGCCTTTTTTTCCTCAACTTTGGCAAATTGGCTCTTGATGCTACAAAGTTATGTTTTGGAAGTTTGGTACTTGGAACCGTCATAAAAGGGGAAATTCCCCAAGCAACACTGTTGGCCGTTGGGATTATTGCATCGACGGTTGGCGCACTCGGTGGAATTATTTTAGTAACATTTTGCGAGGAGAAATAGTATGGAACCAGCTTTAATCGTTATTATCGGTTTTATGGGGCCTTTAATCGTGGGGTGTATAATCGGCATATTTGTAGTACATCATCTCAACAAAACAGGACAATAGCCGTTCCTCATTCCTCATTCCTCATTCCTCATTTTCCCTCCCCTCCGCGTCTTCCGCGAGAGGAATTTTTCGTAAATTCTCGTAATTGACATACAGACCGTTCAGGGGTACTATGATTATAAGAAATCAATAATAAGGAAGTAAATATGCAGCTTACTAACAATGAATTGAAAAACAAGGCTCTGTGGGAAAAGGCGGGGATACAGTTGCCCCAGTTTGACAGGGAAGCCATGATTCAGGCGACAGAAAAGGCCCCGAAGTGGGTCCATTTCGGGGCGGGGAACATTTTCCGCGCCTTCCCGGCGGCAATGGCCCAGACCCTGCTGGAACAGGGGATTGAAAATACGGGCATCGTCGTCGCCGAAGGGTACGACGGGGAAATCATTGACAAATGCTTCGCCCCTTTCGACAATTTGTGCCTTCTTGTAACCCTTAAATCCGACGGGACCACCGAAAAAAAAGTAATAGGGTCAATCGCCTCTTCGCACAGGATAGACCACGACATCGCCGCGCTCAAGCCCGCTTTCGCAAACCCCTCCTTGCAGACGGCAAGTTTTACCATAACCGAAAAGGGCTACTCGCTGACAGGCAGAGACGGCGCGTTAATGCCGGAAATAGCCGAGGATATGAAAAACGGCCCGGCCAAGCCGAAAAGCTACCTCGGGCGTATCGCCGCCCTGCTGCACGAGCGCTTCGCAAACGGGGAACTGCCCCTCGCCATGGTAAGCATGGACAACTGCTCGCATAACGGCGACATGCTCTTTAAGGCTATGGAAGCTTTCGCCAAGGGCTGGGTTGAAAATAAAGTTGTAGCCGAAGGCTATTTAGCTTACGTCCGAAATAGAAAGAAACTTTCATTCCCCTGGAGCATGATCGACAAGATAACCCCCCGGCCCGACGAGAGCGTCAGGAAGATGCTCGCCGACTCCGGCCTGGAAAACGTGCAGGATATTGTCACCAGCAAAAACACATTCGTCGCCCCGTTTGTCAACGCCGAGGAAACCCAGTACCTGGTTATCGAGGATTGTTTTCCCAACAGCAGGCCGGCCCTTGATAAGACGGGCGTCCTGTTCGCCGCCAAAGAAACCGTAGATATGGTAGAAAAAATGAAGGTCTGCACCTGCCTTAACCCCCTGCACACCGCGCTCGCCGTTTTCGGCTGCCTGCTGGGCTACACGAGGATCAGCGAAGAGATGAAAAACCCCGACCTTGTAAAACTCATAGAGGGCGTCGGCTACAGGGAGGGACTTCCCGTGGTCACCGATCCGGGGATCATCAAGCCGAAAGATTTTATCGACCAGGTTATAAAGGTCAGGCTTCCCAACCCCTTCATGCCGGACGCGCCGCAGCGCATCGCCACCGACACGTCGCAGAAAATCCCCATCCGCTTCGGTGAGACGATAAAGGCGTACCGTGAGGGCCGCTTCGTCAAAGGCGTTTCCGGACTGACAACAAACAATTTGACGCTGATACCGCTGGTGATTGCGGCGTGGATACGCTACCTTTTGGGCGTTGACGATCAGGGCAAGCCTTTCGAGGTAAGCTCCGACCCGCTCTACCCGAACCTCAAACCGATGCTTGCGGGAATAAGCCTCGGGCAGAAAGGGCCTTTCCACGAAACCCTCAAACCGATTATTTCGGACAGCAAGCTCTTCGCCGTGAACCTGTACGAAGCGGGCCTCGGCGAAAAGGTGGAAGGTTATTTTGAGGAACTGCTTGCCGGGCCGGGCGCTGTCGCCGCGACTCTGCGCAAGTATGTTTGAACGGGGGGAGATTCAATTGATAGTTAGCAGTTAGAAGTGAGAAGTGAAAAACTGCTAACTTTTTGGTTGACCTCAAAAACAGTTGACCTCCCCGGTTGACATCGGGAAATACCCTAAAAATAACCCAATTTTCCGTTTTTTCCACTTGTCAGTCATAGATATTTTTATTAAAATATAAAAATGAACGGTTTTGTAAAGGGCATGGGGATGTTTGCCCTCCAACCAACGCGAAAAAGAAGGGAAACAACAACAAAAGAAAGAAGCTGTACCCTAGACAGTAGAGACCAATATTCTATGCCAAAAGAATGTGGTATGGAATGGCGCGGGGTTTCCAAAGCTTTTCATATCGCTGGAAATCATATACGTCAAGCGTTCTTAGAATCAAACACTAGAGAAATATCTCCAGTTAGTAAGGTTCGTATTACTACAACAGATAAAAATATAGCCAATTTATTTGATGGCGTTTCGTTCAAAGTTATGCCCAACGGAAGAATTCGTGTGGTAACTAAAGATGAACGTAAGGCTATCCTTTTAAAAAACTATTCGCTTCAAATAATGTATAATGGCGAAATCCGCGTTATTACTAAAGAAGCTTAAATAATAAATGGGTAAGTTATGGAAAATAATAAAGCCGATAATCCCTTAGTAGAAAAAAATGAAAATATCGCTGTATATGAACAAGAAATCTCTGTACTATATCAAGGCCCTATCCCAGATCCTTATACATTCAATAAATTAAAAGAAGTAAATCCGTCTTTTCCAGAAAGAGTGATGATAATGGCTGAACAAAACAATGATGCTGAAATTAGAAGAAAAGACCAAAAATCTAAACGAAAACAACAAGAAATAGGATTAGAATCAAGAGGGCAATTATTTATGTTTATACTTGCTTTAGTACTTATCGGCGTGAGTGTTTTTTTAGTATTAAAAGGGTATGGATTAATCGCTATAGTTCCTTTTTTGGGTGGTATTTCCCCAATAATTACTACTGTTATAAATAATCTGACGAAAAAATAAGCCCTAAATTTAAAAATTACTCCTCCGGCGTTTTACTTCCGGTATTGAAATTTCCTTTTTAAACTTATCAAGCGTCCGGCAATCTTCGACATGGGGGAGTAGCTTTGGTACTGTTTCCTAAATGAGTTATGCGTAATTTTCGGTAACATCCCGGTTTTCCCCATGACGGCGTTTCGCCTAGGGGGATATTGTCAAACTGTGGGGCGGGGGATTTCAGGGGATTATAGACGGCTTTCCAAAATCACCGAAAAGCGGTATAGTCTACTTATTATTAAGGAAATGACAATCTGGTTTGCCACGGGCAACGCCCACAAAAAAGCGGAACTCTCCGCGATACTCAAAACCCACGGGGTTGACTGCCGCCTGCTCATCCCAAAGGACGCGGGGCTGGAATTTGATCCGGAAGAAACCGGAACCAGCTTCCACGAAAACGCCCTGCTGAAAGCCCGCGTGTTATACGGTATGCTGGACAGTGCCCGCCCTCCCCTCTTTAGCCCCGGCGATCCTATTATAGCCGACGATTCAGGCATTTGCGTTGACGCGCTTGGAGGAAGGCCGGGGATATATTCGGCGAGATACATGGGCAAAGAGCAAAGAGCAATGAGCAATGAGCAAAGGGAAGAGGGAAGAGGGAACAGCGGGAAAAAACTGGGGGCTTTTGAGAGGAACGGTTTGCTTTTGGAAGAAGTGGGAGACGCACATGACAGGAAGGCGCGGTTTGTCTGCGCTATGGTTTTGATGTATAAGTCCGACCGCTTCTTTGTTGCCCAGGAAACTATGGAGGGCGAAATCGTTACAGATATGGGACACGCAAAAGGGGCCGGAGGGTTCGGGTACGACCCGATACTTTTTATCCCCGAACTCGGGCGAACTGTGGCGGAACTTTCGGAAGAAGAAAAAAACACGATCAGCCACAGGGGAAAGGCGGGGAAGATCATTGCAGGAATAATTAGGAATGAGGAGTGAGGAATTAGGAATAAAGAGGAAGATCTTAACGAGCCGCAGCTTAAAGCGGTTACAACTATAGACGGGCCGGTGCTTATAATCGCCGGAGCGGGATCGGGAAAAACCAGGGTTATTACGTACCGTATCGCATATATGCTTGAACGCGGGATACCCCAGCACGCTATCCTTGCCCTTACCTTTACCAATAAGGCGGCAAAGGAAATGGAAACAAGGGTTAAGGAACTGACCGGGAAAAAATTACAGTCACTTACGGTCAGCACCTTTCACGCTTTCGGGCTTTCTATAATAAGGGACGAGGCGGAGCTTCTGGGCTTCCGCAAGAATTTTTCGGTTTATGACGAAACGGATCGCATAACGCTCGTCAAGGAAAGCCTGAGGGAATGCCACCTCGCTTCAAAAAAATTCGATCTCTATAGTCTGGTGCAGTTGTTTTCAAACATAAAGACCGGCCTCGCTTCATGGAAAGACGGCACGAGCGAAAACGGCGCGGGGAGCGTTGACCTGAAACCTGTATACGAAGCATACCAGAACGGGCTTAAAGTGTACAACGCCGTTGATTTTGACGACCTTTTAACACTGCCCCTTGAATTGTTTGAAAATAATCCTGACATTCTCTCGAAGTACAGCAAGCGTTACCGTTATATCATGGTAGACGAATTCCAGGACACGAGCCTTATCCAGTACAGGCTGATGCGCCTTTTGGCGACAGGGGGGGCGGACGAAGAAAACGCCGACTGTAACGTATGCGTCGTGGGCGACGACGACCAGTCGATCTACTCCTGGAGGGGCGCGGATTACAGGAACATTCTCCAGTTTGAAAAAGATTTTCCGCAGGTAAAGGAGATCAAGCTGGAGCAGAACTACCGCTCGACCTCGACGATCCTTGACGCGGCGAACGGCGTAATATCGCGTAACAAAAACCGCAAGGAGAAAAACCTCTGGTCGGTTGTAAACGGCGGCAAACCGGTCGAGCTTGTATACCCTGAAAACGAAAGCGACGAGGCGGATTTTATCGCGTCGAAAATAAGGGAACTCCAGTTTACCGAAACGCGCAGATACCACGATTTCGGCGTGCTTACAAGGACAAATTCTCTCGCCAAACATATCGAAGAGGCGTTTCTGGCTGATAACATCCCCTATAAAGTGTCCGGCGGCACGAGTTTTTTCCAGCGCAAGGAAATTAAAGACATTATTTCCTACCTTAAGGTCATAGCCAACCCGCAGGACGACATCAGCCTTTTACGCATAATAAACACCCCGCCGAGGGGCATAGGAAGGACCACGGTTTCGGCGTTAAACGACATCGCCAAAAAAAACAAATCGAACATTTGGGACGCCATATCCCGCCTGAACAATACGCGCCAGGGCGGCCAGCAGCAATTGTTCCAGGACAAAAAGCCCAATACCGCGCTTGAGGAATTTATGGAATTGATCGAAACCCAGCGCGGAGAATTAACCGAACGGCAGGGAGAGCCGGGGCATCCGGGGCAACCAGGGTTGCCCTGGCTTCTCTCCCAAAAAACCAGGGCGCTTATTGACGCGGTTGACTACTACAGTTATTTGGTGCTTGAACACGCAAACGACGAGAAAAAAGCCAAATGGAAATTCGGCAACATGGAATATTTTATCAAGATGATTGAAAACTGGGAGCGCGATCCTGACACGGCCAATCCGGGCCTTTACCCCTGGCTCAACCGGATCAGCCTGATCACCAAAGACGACGGGGAAAACGACACGCTGGGCAAAGTCAGCCTGATGACAATCCATTCGGCAAAGGGGCTTGAGTTCCCCGTTGTCTTCATCGCGGGGGCCGAGGAAGGGCTTATGCCCCACGAGAAAAGCATAAACCCGGCCGACAGCGCCGCAGGCGATGACGGGGACGAGAACGAAGCGGGCAGTATAGAGGAGGAGAGGCGGCTGTTTTACGTCGCCATTACGCGGGCAAGGGAGAAGCTGTACATAAGCAGTTGCAAGAAACGCCGTCGCCTGCAAAGCGCCGACGAATGCAAGCCCTCCCCTTTTCTCGAGGAAATCCCCGCCCATTTGATTCAAACCGTACAGCCGGTTTCAAAAGCAGCAGAGGAAGAGATGGCCGGCGATATATTGAAAGACATAAGGGCGAAGCTGCAAAAATCAGTGAGCAGTGAGCAATGAGCAGTTAGCAATGAAAGAAACTTCCCTCTTCCATTGCTAACTGCTAATTGCTAATTGCTCATTGTTATTCGCTGTGCTATCATGGCTTGGAGGTTTTTATGTCCGTATCACTAAAAGGCAGGTCGCTGCTTACATGGCTGGATTATTCGGCTGAGGAAATTCAATATCTTTTGGACCTTTCCAAACAAGTGAAAGCCGAGAGCAGGAAAGGCGCTGTGTCCCAGCGTTTCGCGGGCAAAACAATCGCCCTGCTTTTTGAGAAGAGATCCACGCGGACGCGCTGCTCTTTTGAGACGGCCTTCGGCGAGGAAGGGGGCCACCCCGTCTTCCTCTCTACTGCGGATATCCAGATGGGGGGCAAGGAATCCGTCGAGGACACGGCGCGGGTGCTCGGCAGGATGTTCAGCGCGATACAGTTCAGGGGGTTTAAACAGGAAACGGCTGAAACCCTGGCCAGGTATTCGGGCGTTCCCGTGTACAACGGCCTTACGGACAAGTTCCATCCTACCCAGGTTTTGGCGGATATTATGACTCTTGAAGAGAGCTTCGGCCCGGTAAAGGGAAAGACGCTGTGTTATGTGGGCGACGGGCGCAACAACGTGGCTAATTCCCTCATGGTGATCTGCTCCAAGCTGGGCCTGCATTTTACCGTTGTGACCCCGCCGGAGCTTAAGGCCGACCCCGCGCTGCTGGAAAGGTGCGCCCCTTTAGCCGCCGCTTCCGGCGCGAAGATAACCGTAAGCGCCGACCCCGCCGCCGTCGCGGGCGCGGACGCGGTATACACCGACGTGTGGGTGTCTATGGGGGAGGAGGGCGAGAGAGCGGAGCGCGTAAGGCTCCTGTCCCCCTATCAGGTGAACCGGCAGTTAATGGAAAGAAACCGGCGGAAGGACGCTATTTTCCTCCACTGCCTTCCTGCGGTCAGGGGCGAGGAAGCCAGCGCGGACGTGATAGACGGCCCGCAGAGCCGCATCTGGGATCAGGCGGAAAACCGCAAGCACACGATAAAAGCGATAATGCTGGCAACGCTAACAGATAACAATTAACAGGTAACAAATAACAAAGGGAAGAGGTCAGAGCGTACTGTCTTAACTTTGTTATTTGTTATAGTCTCCTCTTTTTATTCTTTCAACTAAGACCTTATCGATCTCAAATTGTTTTTTACGAAGTTCCTCGTCCTCATTATCTTCTTTTGTTGTCGGTGGAGCTACAACCACGCCGGGAGGAACAAATAAAGATCCCAAAAAGACAAACAAACCTTTTTTTCCAGTACTTTTAGCTATTCTTTTCCAATCTTGTTGTATAGAAACCATAGAATCATAACTCATTTCATATAATTCCATTCCAATAGCATTCCTTTCATTTTTAATTGTTTCATCAGAAAGACCAGATTCTTTAATAGCTTTTTCTATAGCCATTTCCTCACAACTAATCAACGACAATGAGCAAATAACGGCAATAATTAAAATTCGCGCTTTTAACATTTCAAACTCCTTTTGCATTTTTATCACATTTTAAAATAATATGTCAACATCCTATACGTTTTATGCAACCTTGTCACTTTTTCTCTGCTCACTGCTCTTTGTCTTTATTCCTCATTCCTCATTCCTAATTTTTTAATCAGCGCGTCCGCTATTTCCGCAAACCCCTCCCCGCCTTCCTTTGAAGCCACAAATGCGGGCTTGTCTTTTAAGAGATGCAGGAAATCGCGGATGTTGGCGACGGCGCATGAAAGGGGGAAGCGGGCGAACATCGGCTCGTCATTGGGAGAGTCGCCGGCGAAAACAACTTCTTCCAAACCGCCTTGCCAGCCGAAACGTTCCCTTAGAAAACGCTCGGACATGGAGAGCTTGTCGTAATCGCCCATCCAGACGTTGACGTGTATCGACGAAATTTTTGCCACCGCCCCTTCCTCTACGGCAATATCCTTTACCTTTTCCGCCGCGCTGAAACACAGCACAGGCTCTTCCTCGGCAAAATCCAGGGCGATGTCGAACAGCCGGGCAAACTGGTCTTTGGCGACACGCAGGCCGGGCACTTCGGCAAGGGCGCGATCCCTCGCCTTCAAGAGTACGGGATGATCGTTTTTTATTGCGTTGGGGTGGTACATTGCTTTCAGAATTTGACGGTCAGACTCCCAAAAAGCAAGAGCGCCGTTTTCCCCGACAACGCCGTCCACGGGCCATTGGCGGGCGATACAGTCGCACCAGCCTGCGGGCCGGCCCGTAACCGGCACAACCTTGAATCCCGCAGTTTTCAATTTCCAAAGCGCGTTATACGAAGAGGCGAGGAGTTTTCCATGATGCGTGAGAGTATCGTCGATATCCATTAGCACATAACGGACACCGGAAACCTGAGACAGAGTTATATCAGAAATAGGGTACATGGATTCAAAGAGCAAGCGCCAACTACGTTGGCGAGAGCAGGTAGCAATTAGCAAAGGAAGACTTCATTAATTCTTGCTTTGCTCTTTGCTATTTGCTAATTGCTAATTGGTTCGATTGACGCCAGCTTCCTGCCCCGGCGCTCGTGGAACTTGACTGTGCCGTCCGCTTTGGCAAAGAGGGTGTAATCCCTGCCGCAACCGACGTTGGTTCCGGGATGTATCTTTGTTCCCCGCTGGCGGGCAATAATCGAACCGGCTTTTACAAGCGTGCCGCCCGAAGCCTTAACGCCAAGGTATTTGGGATTGGAATCCCGCCCGTTTTTTGCACCGCTTCCGCCGCGTTTTCTTGCCATTTAAGTCCTCCGTATCGTCAATTTGCAGTTATTCGGGTATTCCTCGGCGACGGACGCAAGCCCCTCTACCAGAAACACCCCTGCGGCGAAAAGGAAATCCTTTCCTTCCGCAGTATAATCGGCCTCCAGAAAAAGGAGGCCCGGTTCCGGCGCTCCGTAGCGGGCCGTTACGCCCTTCCTTCCGGAAAGGACGCGAACCGCCGTCCGCAGCAAAACCGAAACAGCGGCGCAGACAATATCGGAGCCTGTTTTCCCCGCCCCCGCGTGACCGCTGGCCTTGCAGGAGCGCAGCACCCCGTTTTCGTCCAGAACCGCTTCTATATCAATCAACTATTTCACGCCGTTTATGACGTTTTGTCATCGTAGATGACACGCCGCCTGCTATGACGTTATATCCCCGATCTTGATAAGCGAAAACTGCTGCCTGTGGCCCTGTTTGCGGCGGTAGTCCTTTTTCGGTTTGTACTTAAAAACGATAATTTTATCGTCTTTCCCGTGGGATTCCACTGTCGCGCTGACTTTCGCTCCCTGCACATAGGGGCTGCCAACCGTCACCTGTCCTTCGGACGCGCCTGATACCAGCAGTACCGTATCAATATTAAGCGCCGTGCCCGGCTCAGAGTCGATTTTATCAACCTTGAGCACGGCCCCTTTCTCGGCCTTGTACTGCTTACCTTTAAATTCAACCAAAGCGTACATTACATTCTCCAATCTTCTGAATTAATCTATTGTTTATACCCTAAAACCGTGGTAAATGTCAAGAGGATTGCGAGAGAAAAGTGAAAAGTGAAGAGGGAAAAGAGAATAAAGCAAGAGAGGTTAAATCTTACTTTTTTTTTCTTCATTTTTCTCTTTTCTCTTGTAGTAACCGTCAGGCACTATTTTTGGAAAACGTGTGTGAAATCCGGAAGGCAACCATTGACGTTATGGTGCAATACCTTGTTCGGTAAAAGCATAGGGATTGAACCTCGTTTTTTCGACTTTTTTTGCGGTTCCAATTTGGAACCGCAAATTTTCCCACTCTTTATCATCAAGCTGAAACATGAAATCAGCCGGAAAAGCCCCTGTAGTAAGTATTGCCATTTTCATTCCTCCTTAATAATTCAAACTTTAATATGTTCATGTTGTTATTTGAGCTTCCAGCTTTTTACTTTTAGTTTTTCTGTTATTTCGTCCTTATAATAAAAATAGACTGCTAGTTTAACCCCTTTCCATTCAGGAGACATTGTTAATGGATTGTGTGAAACTTTTTTTATTTCCAGTTTTGGAGCTTTAATTTCTCCGCCTTTGTAATCTTCATCGGTGAAATCTTTATGCGTTTTTTCTATATACTCTGCTCTTTCTTTGGCTTCTTTCCCACGAAGAATTTCCTGCTTAAAAATAGAAGATTGTAAAACTCGGTATATAGTGATTATTGCTACTACAGCCATTATTA
>Ga0268262_10006805_pt1 | contig 10839 bp, 3 predicted proteins | sample TergutNc150P3_FD_190354 | JGI IMG/M metagenome (GOLD analysis project Ga0268262, IMG submission 190354) | Nasutitermes corniger P3 segment gut microbial community from laboratory colony in Florida, USA - Nc150 P3 (SPAdes) (version 2) | ecosystem: Host-associated > Arthropoda: Insects > Digestive...
TTGATAGCTGAAATATAATTAAACGGCCAATCATAATTTGGGATGTTATCGGGATTTGCCTTTGATGATTCGTCGTAAGGTGTATCATTTGAGAGTATATATTTATAGGGCATAGATACTAAATCTATTGTCGATTCTGGGTACAATGAGGCAAAGTGAGATTTTCCTGTTCCGGCATAGGCTGCGATTATTTGCTTCATTTCTGGAATTTTATAATTTGAGTACCCGTGAAACCGGCTCCGACGATTATTACTCTCACATGGGTATTATAGCGGATTTTGGAAGGTTGGACTAGGTTGGATGGCTACAATTCTTCTAAAATAGCTTTTAATTCATTAAGATGATAAGGTGTAAACCAGATTTTTCTTTTTTGCCCTAGAAGGTTTATCTCAATATAACGTTCTTCATTGCTTTCTCTTTTTAAAATGATGTCTTCAATCCTTTTTATTTCTTCATCATCTATAAAGCTGAACATTGCGGCATGATTATGGCATAGCGCAAGAAAATTTGCCCTGTGCAATTTATTTCTTAGTACAGGCAGAAACGGGTAGATTTCAAAGCGCCAATACCCGTCTGTTTCAAAAGGAGACTCCTGTAAACTATTATGATCTTCGCCGCATATTTGACAGCGCATAATTTTATTATCGTCTTCATAATTATCCAAAAGAAAAGAACGCGCCCTTATTTTTTCATCTCCTGTAATCGTTATGCTTCTTTCTATTTTAGTTTTTTCTCTTTCTTCTTCTTTCTCCGCTATCTCCTTTATTCGTTTTTCCATGAGCTCAATATTTCTGGGCATTTTATTCGGAAAAGGAGCCTGTGTTATTTGCAGTTTCTCTGTTTCTATTTTCCACTTTTTAAAAGCTTCGGAGTTGCTTCTAATAAATTCCAAATCCTCCGCGAGTATTCCTGTTTGAGCGGCAAGTTGCGCAATAAAATCCTGCTTCATCCCAAGTATACGTATCAATTTTGGATCATTTTGAAAAGAATCATGCAATTCACTGAACTTTAATTCAGACGGTTTATAAAATTCATTCTTTTTGTTTGGAAGCCATGCGATATTAATTAACATTCTACCAAATTTTGAGGTGTCGTCTACTTTTTCACTGTTAATATAATTTTGATTTTTTGATAGTTCAATTTTCCCCTTAATACAATTTGAATGTTTGATGGCGATATTATTCCATAAAAACGCTGAGAAAGAAATTAATTTTTCCTTTTCTATAGAACTAATATTATCTATATTTTTGAAAGTATTTAAATTCTCCTGTAATCCGTCAATAATGATCCCAGGATCATAATTATTTATCCCCCTTTGATGAGAACCATAATTTCTTTCGATATATACATAACCTTGATAATCACTTTCCTTAATCTTTTTTCTTACATTATTTTCAACTCCCAATTCCTTAAACATACTAAAAAAGGATTCATCATATTTTGACGAAATAAAGCCGATCTTCTCGTTAAATGCAAAATATATACACAGACATTCATTTTTAAAATACACTTCAGATGGTTTTTTAAAACCAATTTCTTTGCCATTAATATTTTCGGTTAATATAAATGGAGTTTCAATTAACTTTGATTTCAGCCTTATTTTATCATCTGATAAACCTGTTTTATAAGCGTTATGTATTTTTTGTACATCCTGAAAGTGTATTTTCAAATCAATTAGATTATTATTATACTTCGGAATTATATTTGTAATTACATTTTCTATATCTTTCCATTCGGGAATATGCAGAACATCTTTTAAAAAGTCTTCTATTTCTTTGTTCTGAATTATTTCTGGTTTAATAATTGCTGATGGAATTTTAAGTGTAGGATCATGGCATATATAAACGTTTGGCTCATTGTTAATAAAAGGCGTTATTTGATCTTGTTTATTTGATTTAATTGCGCGAATTATTGGCTTTATTTTTGCTCTGTTAATTTCAAAAGGAGTCCGTTTTTTAAGAATAAAGTAAAATTTCATCATCCATTCATCGGATTGTTGAAATAAAAAATTATGATCAATCTTATCTAAAAAAATTGAAAAATCAATATCAGGAATTGCAAGTTTATCCTTGTCGTGAAGGAAATTATATAAATCGGCAAGCTGCCTGTTTGAACTGGTTATTTTTTTATTAAGCCAATGCTTCCGCCTGAACAATAACGATATAATCTTCTGATTATCAAATAATTCAAGCAATTCAGAAGATCCCAACAACAACACTTCTCCGGAACATGAAAAACCGGTATCTGTTTTTAGTAGTTTTTGTTCTATAAAAGCGGACTTAATTTTCAGAAAAAAAGGATATAGCACGCTGTTTTTATCTAGATTGTTTAAGGGGGAAACAAGCATATTTAGCCTTTCAACAGTCAGCAAATCCATCTCGGCAAGAGTCTTCAGCGAATTTGCCGTACATGAAGCAATACAATCCCACAACCATACATTCCATGGACAATCATCTCTTTCTTTAATACCTTTAATTTCTGAACGCCCGCTTGTAAGTATAAAGTCCGCGTTTATTAAAAAAGGAAATTTACTGTTAAAACCGTCTATGGGGAGATATGCAAAAACGCAGCCATTAACTTCATTTTCATGATCAAGCGGATATGCGACAATAACTTCACGTTCTTCAATTCCAACACGGTTTTCCTGAAATATTTTTTCTGGACGTTTATATTTTTCGTTAAAACACATGAAGTTCCTTATTTCTTTTTCAAATAACTTATTCTTTTTTTTCCCATTTATATATATTTGAACCTCCGGCATTTTCGAGTCATCTTTAATAATACTGAAATTATCACCCGAATCTGTTTCTATTTTAATTTCTTTTATTTGGGACAGGAAAAGAATGGTTATTTCTTCTATTTCTTCAAGCATTTTTTCTATTCTTGAATAATTATATTTTTCTTTATCTAGAGGCAGAATAATTGTTGTTCCGGTAAAATTTTCATATTCGCCCGGATTATCCCACCATTTAGGCACTATATAACCAAACCCGGTTTCCTCGTCTTTTTCGGGAAGCGAAAAACAATAACCGTTTGAGACAATATACGGGCAAGTAGTAATTTTAAATACGGATTTAAAACCTATCCCTTTTTCCCCTATATACCCGTCTGATTTTTTCTTTGTTGATTTTGCAACATTACATATCGCGTTGATGTTTTCAAATAAGAATCCGTCTTCATTATTTTGAATAATTAACGCCCCATCTGATATTTTTGTTCCTGTGGGATCTTTCTTTGTTAAACAAAATGAAATAAGAGGCTTTCGCGTTTCGTAATTGTTATCTTCCGCGTTTTGAATCAATTCAAGAATAAAATGCGTATCTTTATTATAAAGGTCTTCCGAAAGCTTTTTTATCGCGCCATTCAGACTCTCTCTGACACGTTTAGATGAATTATTAAAATCATTGGCGATTTCAAGTATTTCTCTGCGGCATTCATTTTTATTCATCAGCTTCTCCCTTCAACCTTAACGATCCGTATATCACCGGTGTAAATTTTAAATCAACCTTTTTCTGCGCTTCATTAAGTACTTTTAAATGACGCGCGTAATCCGCTTCCGCTTTTTTTATTTCTCCCTGATGTAAACGGCGAATCTGCTCGTCCTGAGCGTTTTTAAGCCTTTCATTTAACAGGGTAATTCTCGCGTTATGGCTTAAAATAAGGCTCTGCCTTTGATAGTTTATAAAGCGTTCATTTTCTTTTAAATGTTCATTCTTTGCCGCTTCCCAAACGGCGTAATGGCGCGTATTAAAATCATTTATCATTTGTTCTGTTATTTTTGAATTTTCTTCAAAAGAATCTTTTGCTTCCCTAAGCAGGAGATCAATATGTACGTCAAGTTCATCGTTATCGGTTATTATTTTAAAACAATGATCCTCGTGCACCCCTGAATATTCCCAGTGGAAAATCGCAAAGAAATGAATTCCATGCTTAACATTATTGGTTGAAACTTCAAGATTAACTATGGCTTTTTCATTAATTGAAAAATGCCTTGCCGCCTGCTGAACAAAGGGATGAAAGGGCGCCAAAAATACGGCATTGGGGTTATTTGCGGCGCATTCGGTTTCAAAAGTAAACGTAAGATATTGATTGGAACCTTGAAGCCATCTTTCCCATTTTATATTAATTTCCTTTCTGCGAAGAGAAAGTTTTCTGTAATCAATTAATAAGGCATTGCGGATATCTGTTGAAAGGCGCAGGGTTTTTAACGCTTCTTTGCCCAGAATAACTTCCTGTTTCATACCGATAATATCATGCAAATAAAGATTTATAAGGTGTTCGATGGAAACCGGACTAAGCCAAAAATTCGTCGCGTTATTTATTTCTTCCTCAAACTGATCTTTCGGTAATTCCAGACCGATGAAGTTATACTTTTCATCTTCCAGACTCTGCATTTCCTGAATTCGGCTGATTTTTTGATCTTTAAGCAATTCCAGTTTTTTTTGCCTTTGTTCCTCATTCAAAGTAAAATCTTCCCCGATTGATTTTATTTCCTTTGTTATTTCACCTAATATTTCTTCGCAATCGCCGATAGATTTTTTAAATACGCCGATACGCCAAAGACATCTTTCGTAAATATCAAAATCTACTGTCCCCGGAGTAACCATATTATAAATAACGACAGGATCGCTTTTCTGACCTTTTCGGTCAATACGCCCGATTCGCTGCTCAATTCTCATCGGGTTCCACGGAAGATCATAGTTGACTAAGCAGTCACAGAATTGGTAATCCAAACCTTCACAGCCGACTTCCGAAAAAAGCAAAATATCCAGCGCTTCTGCGTCTTCTTTTGATTTTTCAAAACGCCGGCGGAGTTCTACCCGCTCATAATCCGGTATTCCGCCGTGTATAAGGCCGGTTCTTAACCCGTCATTTACAAGTTTTTTATGGAGATAACTTAAAGTATGCCTGAAACTGCTGAAAAGCATTACTCTGTGATTTTCACGTTTTTGTTTTTCTTCGACTATTCGCCTAAGCTCGTCGTATTTAGGATCATTGCCATCTAAGTTTTGGGCAAGAGAGAGAAGTTCTTTAATTTCTTTTTCGATGGAAAGTATACCGCTTAAATCCAATTCACTGTCAAAGGTATCGTCTACCGCATCGTTCAATAAGTCAGCCACGAACAATTCATCAGCGTGACGGTTAAGCATTTCTTCCAAATACGGTTTAAGGCCGAAGATACAGCTTGCCGCCTGTCTTCTGACGGTTGTCATCATAAAAGCAATATTATTGTTTCCGTGAATTCGCCTTAATATTTCGGCTTGAACGGATAAAAGCAAATCGTGTAATTTTTGCTGATCGGGCGTAAACGGAATTGACTTTGTTTCAGGATACCGTGTGGTAAAATCGCCGATGTCGCGCCTTCGCGTCCTGTTAATAATACCGGAAAAAGTATGAAGATTTTCGGCGGTTGAAATTAATTTTACGCGATCTTCCCGGGAGATTTCCTTTTGAAGAAGTTTATCCCGTACATTAATAAAATCAGGGTTTATGGCTAAAACTTTCCCGCCCCATGAAGTTTCTGCCGCTTTATCGAGAAAATCACGCGCTTTTATTTGCCAATCAGAATCCTGCCCTCGCATGGCGGAAATAGCACTGTTTATATACGGATTCGGTTCCGCCATAAGTTCAAAACTGTTTCTGTCAATAATTAAATCAGGACGTAAAAGGTTTAACAGAACAAAAAGATCATTGTTTCCCAGCTGTATTGGGGTAGCCGTAAGAAAAATGGCCGCTTCCGCGTTATCACAAAAATATTTTACGGCTTTATAAGCGGCAGTTTCAACATTTCTTACATGATGGGCTTCATCTACAATTACTAAATCAAAACGCGGCGGCGGGTCAAGCTTGTTCAAGCCGATAAACCTTCCCTGCCCGTCCAATATTACGCTGTTAAATTTTGAATAAGAAATTATTGCTTTTTCTTTTTTGATCGGCCATTCTCCATCGATGTTGGTTTCTTCTATACAAAAATGCAGGCCATTTCCGTCAAGGTGTTCAAAGTCTTCGTCAAAACGCTTCATTTCATTTAACCACTTGGATTCAGTTACCAGAGGTTTTGGGCAGATTATCAATATTGAGTTTACATCTTTTCTTGCCTGCAGTTCTCTTAAAATAAGACCGGCCTCTATTGTTTTTCCTACGCCTACACTGTCCGCAATGAGCATACGCGGACGATCGGCGTGGATAAAGCGTAAAACAGGCCTGTACTGGTAAGGGATAAAATCAATCCGCGCGGCGTTAATCGAGTGAAGATTTGCCAAACCGGGATTAAGAATTTCAAAAGCGGAAAGAAAAGCATGGAATTGATCGGAAGATAAAAGCTGGGGTGTCTTTCCCATATATGGTTCCAGTTGTGAAGAATAATATGTTTGAACAGTATTACCGATAAATACATGGATAATGTCTTCAGGCGTTCCGTGTTGAATATCAATAATAGGACCGAATTTGGTTGAGTCAGATTTAAGGGCGACCATCTGAGGGGCTTTTAATTTTTGCCCATTTATAACAGTTTCAATACCATTAACATCCGCCATTGTTTTTATTCCGAACCTAATATAAATTTCTTAATAATATCATCAAAATGCTTTGAATCAACGCCGCCGTTTGGATTATCTTCAGTTAGAATTAAAACTTTTTCATTATCTTCCTTAGCTTCCGTAAAAACAACAAAACCGTCATCCAAATATCCCTGCTTCTTTTTAATCCATTTTTCCCGGTAATCATCCAGAGTCATCATGCCCAGATGCTCCCAATAGTAAACCCGTCCGGAAGTCAAATGCTCAATGGTAAAATCGGGCGATATTCTGCGTCCGGAAGATTTAATTTCAATTTTATTCTCATACGCGTATGTGATTTCATTTTTATATTTGTTCAAACAGTTTGCGATGATCACCTCGCTCTTTGAGATCATCGGTTCACCACGCTCGGATATATTGATATAACGGGCATCGTAAAATTTCTTTTTGTATTCCCTGACATCCGGCAAATAAAAAAGATCGGTAAAACGTTTTGCCGTCGCGGAGGTTTCAGTTCCCGCGTATTTGATATAATCCCTAAAATCACCCTGATGTAAAATGATTATCTTGTCTTCCTGCCTTGTCATAGCCGTATAAATAAGCTCCCGCGAAAGAATGGGACCGCCGGAAGGCAGGATAAAAAATACTTTTTTAAAACCTGACCCTTGAGATTTATGTACGGTAATCGCGTAAGCCAATTCAAAAGGATACTTGCCGTCTTCGCCGATTTCATTGGGCCAAAAAGAATAGCTGTAATCCGGCTGGGAAGAAAAAGTGATTTCAATCCTTGGTTCGTCCTTTTTGTTATTTTTCTGTCCTTTGAATTCACCGGTTATAACTCCGATTTCCCCATTGGCAAAATAATTCAAAGCTTCTTCTTTTTTTGCATAGGGAATAATCCACTGATAATTTCTCCAAAAATTATTTTTTAAGCTGATGACTTTATCACCATATACAATATTATCGCTGCCTTTAGGTTTGGCAATGTTCCGTTTTTTATAATTATGAGCCAGCTCAATAAATGATTTTCTGTATGTCTGTTGAAAAAATTTGTTAATTTCTTTTACTCCATGTCCGTAGCCGTTAACCGGTGAAATTATCTGCCAGTTTTCGATCATTTTTTCGGAATGATAACGGTTAAAATATTGATAACCATTTTTATCCACAGCGCCCAATGTTCTGTTTATTGCCTTTATCACCTCGTCCATATTATCTTTATCAACAGCATCGTCCAAAAGCTCTTCTTTCAGGATTCTTTCAAAAAGTTCCCTAAAATCTTTGCTGCTGTACCATTTCTCAAAACGTATATGCGCGTTTCCGACAGGCGGTTTTCCCGAAATATCCTGAAGCAATTCCAGGTCTTCTTTTTGTAATTCATCCGCAAAACAACGGCTTACGGCGATGTCCAGTCTTTCTTTGTCGCTGCCTTCCATATCCTGTCGCATTATTTGCTTTAACTCCGCATAACCCGCATCAATACCGTCATTTTCTTTTGAAACAGTTTTTAAATGGCTGATGATATCCACAAACGGCCTGCCGGTACCAATAGGAGGAAGCTGGCGGTAATCGCCGACAAGGATTATTCTGTCCATAGAGCCGAGAGCGTCAAAAATCGCCGCCAGCATTTCTTCGGTTAACATTGAAGATTCATCTATAATTATATTACGCGCGCTTGAATCTTTAGCCGCCTCCGGATTTGGATAATATATTTGATAATCTCCGCTGTATCTGCCAAGATTACTCAGGTAACCTGCAACTGTTTTGGCATCATGCCCCAGATTGACTCTCGCTTTTCCCGTAGGCGCCAGCATTATCAGTCCGCCTTTTTTAATTTCTTCTATTTCCTTAAATATATTCAAAACCGTAGTCTTTCCTGAACCCGCAGGCCCGATAAGAACGCTTATCTTGTTTTGACAAAGAACCTTTAAAGCGTCGGCCTTTTCATTCCTGGCCTTTTTGTCATTTTCATTTTGAACTTCTATACCTTTTTCAAAGAAATAGCCGTCAACAAGTTTATTCCAGTCATGATTAATATCGTATTTTTTTTTCAGATTTTCTTTGCTAATTCTTTGTGAAATAATTCTTTTTATTTCCGCCAAATTCCGCAGTTTCAGAAAGTTATATTTATCCTTGCTTATTAATACTATCTGTTCTTTGAATAATGTATCTTCGCACATTGATTTTAGAATATCGCCATTAACGGGAAAATTATCCGCGTATTCTTTTTCAGTCATTCTTTCAAGCGTTTCATCAAAAGGCAGCAGTGAATGTCCCTGATCCGACGCTTTATCAAGCGTCATAACCGTACAAGCCCTGACTCGCCGCCAATCAAGTTTATCGCTCATGGCAGCATCGCCTTCTAACGGGAAAGCGTTTCTGACCTTTTCAACGGGGAAAACAGCCTTATCAACCTGATTAAATGTTATTTCATTTTTATACCAGATACGTAAATCTTCATATATTATATACGGATTACTTATTACCTCATTGATCCTTTCAGAGAATTCATCAATGATTATTTTTGCCTGATCATTGTTAAGTTGAATTCTTGAAATCAGCTTGTAAAAACTTTTTTTCTCTTCCGGCATATGCTTCCAGATGGTATTATTTGTGGGATTAAACAATTCCTTGCCGCGATCTTTAATTATACAGAGAGGGTCTTTAATCGAATCCTCAAAAAGAACCCATGGATTTGTTTTAAGCAGGTCTCCGTCTTTTTCACGAATATATTTTTCCAGTTCCCAAGCTATCGCGTTTCCGCATTCCATTCCGGCGGCACTTAAAACAGCTCCCATGCCGGGGAACGCGCCGCGCATATTCCATAGACGGCTTATCTCATTTTCTATCCATGCGAGTTCCTTCCGGTAATCATTTCCAAGAATTTGCCCTGATTTGCGCAAGCCTTCTGTTATTCGCCATAAAGCGTCAATTGCCGTATCATGTTCAACAAGCTCTGAAGCGTAAGAAAATTCATTACGATTAGGCGCAATTACCTTATATTCAGATAAATCTAACTCTTCAGTTCTGGATTTTTCTATTAATTCATAGTATGGCAGAAGAATCCCTTCCGGTTTGTCTTCTGTTAATGTATGCTCAATACAACGATCCCAGGGGTAGCCACGGTAACCTTTAAATCCGTCCGGGAAGGAAAAACTCTCCAGTTTTCCGATATGTCTGACTTTGGCAACGCCAATTATTACTCTTTCATTTGGTTCTGAAAGAGGGGTATGCTTGGCATAAAAGAATATAAGAGAAACATTTTCTTTAAGGCAGCCATAAAAAGATTCAAGCATGATTTTCTGGTTTTCAGGATGTTGAACCCATATATTTATTTCATTATAATCGCCCATGTGTTCGCCGATTTCATCTTCAAGATCCGGTTTATAATCAAGCCCGTAAGTTGCCGCCTTTTCCGAAAAATTACCATCCTTTGCTTTTGATTTCATCATCCATAAAAAAGGAACAGACGAATATGAAAAAGGCTTATGAATAAATGTGCCGTCCTGATATTCTCTGTATAAATCATTTACGTTCTTTAATTTGTGAATCAGCTTTCTTGAATATTGGCGGGGAGAAAGAAAAGCCCCTCCTTCTTCCATGCAGGGAGGAAAATTGCTTTCATCAAAAGCCTTTCCATCGGCTTCATTTTCTGAATCCTTCGCATCATCTACTCTGGGAAGAATACGGCAAAATGAATTGTCTATTGAATTACAACAAAAAGTTCCATTCCATTTATTATCATGCCATGTGACACGGGCAGAAAGATGTTTAATTGGCAGTGTCATTCTCTTACCTCAGGATAATGGGCAAATCTAACCCCTGTAAATCCGGTGATGACGATTATTAATCTCATATGGGTATTATAACGGATTTTTAGGATATTTCGAAAAAAACTTGTAAAAAGAAAAAAATTAGGGTACATCTCTAAATATGAGACATCAACCAAAAACCTCTAAAATTTCGGCTTTTTCCCCAAATTTTGTGTTTTTTACTTCCGTATTTGTTGTGTTTATATTAGTTTTAAAAAAGAGCGTTTTTGTAAAATTTGTTGACAAAGATAATTATTTATGGTATTATCACAATATGGCTAGTGCAGGAAATAATAGCATGATTCTTGGTGATTATGTTGTTATAAGGACAGGCTTAACACTTTCACGAAAAGAAGCATTACCGGGTAATAATTGTCACTTTTATCCCGTACTAAGTCTAAAAAATGTAAAAGAAAACGGGCAGTTATTATTAACTGAGATAGAAGAATATTCTGCTGCTGAACCGTTGAAAGATGATTATTTTACCAGAGAGGGCGACGTACTCCTAAGAT
>Ga0268262_10006806_pt1 | contig 10838 bp, 7 predicted proteins | sample TergutNc150P3_FD_190354 | JGI IMG/M metagenome (GOLD analysis project Ga0268262, IMG submission 190354) | Nasutitermes corniger P3 segment gut microbial community from laboratory colony in Florida, USA - Nc150 P3 (SPAdes) (version 2) | ecosystem: Host-associated > Arthropoda: Insects > Digestive...
ATCTGTGAAAACTATCGGATCGTTTGCGTTTGCGAACTGCGGCCTCGCCTCGGTTACCATCGGCAGCGGCGTGACTGAAATCAAAATGGACGCGTTTGAGGATTGCGGCGGCCTGACGTCCATAACCAGTTTAAACCCTGTCCCGCCCGCTATAAGCCGCATCCTCACCGCCTTCGACGGCGTGGATAAAGCGGCCGTCACGCTATATGTCCCTAAGGGCAGCGCCGAAGCCTACAAATCAGCCATCGAATGGAAAACTTTCTCTAATATAGTTGAACTTAACAATGTTTCCGTATCGTCCCGCGACCGCGTGATACCTGCGTCCGTCCCCGCCAAAGGAACGGCGGTGATAACGCCCGCCGCCGCTCTAGCCGCTGGGTTGACAGCGGGCCCCAATATTGCGGCAAGGTATTCGGGTTCGGTCGGTCTCTTCCGCAGCGGCAGCCGCGCAACGTCCGCTGCGCTGTATATCTACGACGCATCCGGCAGCGCGGTCAAGAGGATAGTTATTCGCGACGACGCCGCCGGCACGCCGTCAAGGCGACAAGTAGGTTCGTGGGACTTGGCGGACAAGAGAGGCCGCGCTGTATCGGCGGGTACGTATTTGGTCAAAGGGACAATCAAAACATCAGGCGGCAAGACGGAGCGTGTGTCGGCGGCCGTGGACGTGAGGTAAATGAGGGAGGATAGGGCGGGAACTCGTCCCCGCGCTCCATCGACCGTACGATCCGTCCGTCTCCCTACCAAGCCTTAACGTCCTTGTCGTTGATCTCCACCGCGTCGCCGCTGAGCATTAGCGTGGCTATGCCTTGTCTATGCGCCTCTTCCGCGACTCCTCTTTCAAACGACATCCCGCCTAGACCCAAATACATCTTGAAATCCTTGTACTCCGGACAAACCTGTTTGAATCTCGGCAACTGCACCGTTGTTAAACGCGTAAGAGCGTCAATCCCCACCCGATGCTTAACATCGATAATCGCGATTGACGACCCGTTTCTAAGAACAACGTCGTACTCTCCCTTCACTTTCTTGCCGTCGGGGAGTTTTCTCGACTTCTCCGTTCCGTGCTCAATAAAATCAAACTTTATTCCGGCGAACACCATGTCTTTCTCCAACGAATGGAACACTATCTCTTCGGCGATAAGGCCGTTATTGTGGCCGATGTTCCCCAATTCCTCGCGCATATCGGCAAACTTTTTGTCGTTTTCCGCCATTTGCTTGGCGGTCTCAGCCATTTGCCTCTCGGTTTTTTCCGACTGCTCGGCAGTCTTCTCCAACCGTTTTTCGGTTCTCTCCAAGCCCGCCCTTATCTCCGCAAAGCCTGCCATCATCTCCTCGAATGTCGGCACTCTCTCGCCCATAAACCCTCCTATTTATGATTTATTATTAACGCTCCTCAACTCCACAAGCATCTATCATAGATAAAATAATATTCTGACCCGACCGAAGTCAATTTTATTTATGACCCCCGCCAATCCAATCGCCACCGCGATCACCGCCGTAGTCAGTAAGAGTTTGCGCATTGGGTTGATCCTTTGGGTTAATCGAGATTAGTATAAGTCGTTCAATATAAATATAGATTCAAAGTTAAGATAATTTTCGTAATCTTTTGATTGCAACGAATACAGCGGCGGATAACATCAACACCGTCGCCAGAAGACACAGCGCGAACCTTGTGACGCCTACCGGCTTGACGCTCCCAAATACCCGCCATGTATCGGAGGCGCGGTAGGCGAAAAAACCGCTTATGGGAACGTATAGATCGGTGCGGCTCCAGTTCATGTTAACGGGATTCCAATTATCAGCGATGAACGCATAGGAGTCAACTTCCGGCGGCCTTGGGTTTTGGAGGATTACCGATGTTAGGGAAGGGCAACCCATAAATGCGTAGCTGCCGATATATGTTACGCTTTTAGGAATCGTCACTGTTTTTAAATTCCTGCAACCGAAAAACATTTTGTGTTTGATTTCGGTCACGCCGCTTGGAATTGTTACGGTGGCCAAGTTATCGCATCCGGCAAATGCCGATTCTCCGATATACCTCACATTACCGAAAACCTTTATGGACATCAAGCCGTCGCATTCGGCAAACGCAAATTCTCCGATGTGGTTCACGCTCTTTGGGAGAGTTACGGACGTTAAATTTTTGCAACGGCTGAACACACCCGCTCCGATATGCGTCACGCCGTTTCCGATCGTAACGGACGTTAATTTTTCGCACAATCTAAACGCATCGTCGTCAATCGTAGCCGCGCCGGAACCAATCGTAACTGACATTAGGCTGCGGCAACCCAAAAACGCCTTTTTTCCGATACGCTTCGCGCCGTTTCCGATCGAGACGGACGTTAGGCCGGTACAGCCGTAAAACGCACCGTCTTCGATCGCGGTTTCGCCGTCTTCAATCGTAACCGACACTAAATCGGGGCAGTCCGCGAAAGCGTCCTCTCCGATGGTCTTTACGTTTCCGGGGATAGTTATTGACGTTAGCCTCTGACAAAAGGAAAACGCTTGTTTTTCTATAGACGTCACGCCATTCGAAATTGTCACGGATTTCACGCGGGCGCCGTAAAACGCGTTTCTCCCAATTATCGTCACGTTGTTTGGGATTGCGTACGCGCTGTCTTCTATGCCACCGGGGTACAGTATCAGGACGGTTTTGTCTTTATTGAAAAGAACGCCGTCCACGGAACAGTAATGGGTGTTATCCGCTGCGACCGTTATGGATTTCAGATCGTGATTATTCCAAAACGCGTTCTTTCCGATAGAGGACACGCTCGCCGGTATAGTGACGGATCGCAAATCATGCTCCGCCGAAAACGCCCAATCCCCGATATGAGTTACGCCCTCCTCAAAGACCGCGGCGGTAATCGGAGCGACGGCGTTGATAACGCGATAGTACACACCGGGTATATGCCACGGCGCCCTATTGCCGGGGTGCCGCAAGTCGTAAGCGTCGTAATCATCCATCGGCCCGTTCCCGCTGACCCTGAGCGTTCCGTCATCTTTGTTTAATGTGACGATTGTCGCGCCGGATTTCCATGGCGGCGGCTCGTAAGATAGCTCCGGCATCATATCCGCCCATGCCGCGACGGCGAGCGGGAGCGTAATCATCGCCGCGACCGCCGCCGTAGTCAGTAAGGGTTTGCGCATTGGGTTGATCCTTTGGGTTATAGGGTACGTAGTAATATAAATCATTTGCCATCCTGAATGCAGCGGACGGAAAACTCAAAGCTCTTGAGCGTGGTGTATTCGTCCATATCGGCGTTGTTGAATTCCATGTTCCTATAGTACGCGTTGTGGCTATCGCTTTCCGCGTCCGTCCACCAGCGTCCGGAGTTGCCTGCGTTGCTGAATTCGCCGTTGAGGAAGTAGCGGTCGCCGCCGGGCAGGGCTGAGAATCCGTAATCGTCCGTGCCGTTGCCGCTCTCGTCGCCGTAATCATTCCAACCGCTTTTCGCTTTGAGAATCTTCCCGGCACTTTCCCAACGGATAGTGCCTTCCATCTTATGAGGAAACCATTTGCCCCCTACCTCCTGACCCAAATGGTCCCACTCAAGGCGCATAGGCAAACGCCAGCCGGACGGACAGGCCTTCCCCGCCGTCTCCCAGTTGTACAACCTGCCGTATTTTTTGCAGTTGGATGTATCGTTGTCGTAACACAGAGAACCGGCGGCGGCGTAGTTAAGATTCTCGGCCATCCACCTCTTGCCGCTTATTGTTACGGCGCGATACTTACGGCCGTCTCGCGAATCGGTGAAATAACCCGCGCTTTTTTTAGCCAGCAACATGGTTTCTCGCTTCGCTTCCTCCTCTTTCTTTCTCTTTTCCGCTTCTTCTCTTTTACGTTGTATCTCTTCCAAGCGTCTTTTTTCCAAGAGTTTCTTCCGCCACGCAAAAGCCAACGGCGCTGTCGCGCTGTCGCCGTCGTCGTCTTCAACGCAACGCACGGTATGGACATTGCTTATGTTGTCAAGTCTATCATCCACATCGTTCCGTCCTCCTATATCTTCGAAGAACGCCGCGCCGCCGCCATTGCTTTTTGTGGCCGTCCACCATTCGCCGACGACGCCGGATGCGATCATAGCGGTCTCTCCGCCCGGCAGGGCCGAAAATCCGTAGTCGTTCGTCGCGTCGTCCCACCAACCGGTTTTCGCTTTCAACTTATTTGCGACGTCAAGCCAAGTAATATCGCCGTACCTGACCCTCCTTTTGCCGCCCGCCGCCCGTATCAAATCGTTCCACTCCATAAGCGTAGGCAAGTGCCAACCGGACGGGCAGGCCGTAGTCGCGGTATTCCAATCGTACCGTCTGCCGTAGATTACGCAATCGGAGTTATCATTCTTATAGCATCTGGATTCGCCCGTCGGCGGCAGATAATCAAGATTCTCCGCCATCCATCTCCTGCCGCCTATCGTTACGGCGCGATACTCCCTGCCGTCTCGCGAATCGGTAAAATAAGTGGACAATCTTTCGATTCTCGGTTCAATCTTTTTTCTCTGTTCCGCTATCATTTCGTAGTCATATTCTTCGTTGTTAGAAGAGTCTTCGTCATCGTTGCGAATAGGGGCAAGGTCTTCATCGTAGTCATCGGGATGAAAAGGTTGAGGTTTTTTTGAGCGGGGCGGGGCTATGCGCTTCGCGCCGCCTGTCTTCACGGCGCGATAGTTGGAACTGTCTCGCGAATGGGTGATACGGCCGGTATCTTTTTCAATCAATTGCGCCAATTCCTCTTTCAAATCTCTCTTATCTACAACCGGCCGCCGCAACAAATCCCGCAGCCGGCCGTCGTCTAAGATGCAACGCACCGATATGCCGTACTTTTTGTCCATGTAGTCCGTTTCCGCCCTGTTTCTTATTATCGCGTTGAATTCAATGTTGTAGGCGTTATTGCTGTTTTTCTCCGTAGCCGTCCACAAATAAGCGTGATGGCCGGCGTAGTAGAAATTGTAGCGGTTGATGAATGACGGCGTGCTGTGTCCGCCGGGCAGCGCCGAAAATCCGTAATCGTCAGCGCCGCCGCCGTTTTTGTTGTACCAGCCGCTTACCGATTTCAGCGTCCTGCCGGCCTCGTCTTCGCCGCCGGCGGCCACAATCAACTCCGCCCAATCTTCGCCGGAGGGCAGGCGCCATCCGGCCGGGCAAGCCGACAGCGCGGTATTCCAATCATACAACCTGCCGTATTTGCCGCAGTATAGGTTATCATTATTATAACACCAAGAGTTGCCTATATCATAATTAAGATTCTCCGCCATCCACGTTTGGTCTGCTATTACTGTTGTTTTGTATCTCTTGCCGTCTCTCTCGTCGATGAACGTACCGGGTATTTCGGATACTTCGGGTGTGTCGGATGCAGGCGTTTGCGCCAGTTTTTTTGAGCACCCCGACAAGCAGAGCGCAACCGTTGCCGCCGCTGTCAATAGGAGCGTTTGTCTACGCAATAAAGCAGGCAGGGAGCTCACGGCGAGCCTCTTCATTTGTCCGCGACGCAACGCACAGATAGGCCGACGTCTTTGTTTAAATAGTACTCCATCAAGTCATATTCGCCGCGGCTGTCGTAGTTATGGCCCACGCTATGCCTATAGGCGTCGGAAACACTGCGTCCGGAGGCTGTCCACCATTCGCCGTATTCGCCTATGAACGCGAATTCGGCGTCGTCGGCAATGCTTCTGCCGCCTGCCGGCAGCGCCGAGAATCCGTAATTGTCGGTACCGCTATAATCATTTTTCCAATCTGTTTTTGATTTAAGTTTTCTACCCGCGCCGTACCAATCGACAGTGCCGTTGTTGAAAGTCCTTCTTTCGCTCCCGACCGCTTTTCCCAATTCCGCCCACTCCCCGCGAGACGGCAGATGCCACTTTGGCGGGCAAACCTTCTTCGCGGTACTCCAATCGTATAGCCTGCCGTATTTGTCGCAGTTGGATGTATCATTATCATAGCACCAAGTATTACCCCATGTTTTGGGCCGAAAATTCAGATTCTCGGCCATCCACGTCTTGTCGCCTATTTTTACGGCGCGATACTTACGGCCGTCCCGCGAATCGGTGAAATAGGTGGATAATTTATCAATCCTTGCCCGCTCCTCGTCAATCATTCTCTGCGCTTCGTCCTTTTTTCTCTGTTCCTCATCCTTTTTCCTTTGTATCTTCTCCGGGTCCTCGTCTTTGATGCACCGCACGGAATAGCCGTAGCGGATGTTTCCCATTTCATTGAACAAGTGGCCGCTGTCGTAGTCCATGGTACGGGCGAAGGCGTTGTTTTTATTGAGTTTCGCGTTCGTCCACCAATAGCCGTAGTAACCAGCGTTGTTGTAAGCGCCGCCGGCGAAGACGCGGTGGCCGCCGGGCAGGGCGGAAAATCCGACGTCATCCGTCCCGTTGCCGCTTGTGTGACGCCATTTTTTCCAACCGTTTTTCGCTTTCAATATCTTGCCGACGTCGCGCCAAGTGTTACTTGACTTATCGGTACTCGTCTTTGGAGCAGCGCCTCCCGCCTCCAGCGCCAGAGTGTCCCACTCCCAACCGAATGGCAGATGCCAACCTGAGGGGCAAGCGGACATCGCCGCGTTCCAAGAGTATAGGCGGCCGTATTGGCCGCAGTAAGAATTGCTGTCGGCGTAGCACCACGAGCTATCCGTACGATAGTTCAGGTTTTCCGCCATCCACGTTCTCTCGCCGATCGTCGTCGTCTTGTAGGTCTTGGCGTCTCTATTGTCGGTAAACGTCCCCGGGGCGGCGACCGCTGCCGCGCAAATCGACAAGAGTCCCGCCGCCGTCAATTTCATCTTAATCGCCGTTCTCATTTTTTCCCCCGCTACTTCATTGAATATGGGCCGTTTCGCCGCTTCGCTCCTCGCCATGACCGGCGTTAACCTCGCCCTCTTCCGCGCCGACCTCTTTCTCCGTGCTGAGTTCGTCGGCAGACATCTCCTCCATCTTGGCCCGCGCCATCTGCTCGAACTCCTCCATACGCGGCAGGTCGCCGATTTTGTTTATGCCGAAGTAGCGCAGAAAATCGCCGGTGGTGCCGTAGAGCCACGGGCGTCCGGGTTTGTCGCTGCGTCCGCAGAGGTCTATGAGCTTCCGTTCGAGGAGCGTCTTCATAGCCCCGTCGGAGAGCACCCCGCGTATCGCCTCCACCTCCGCCTTGGATATGGGCTGGCGGTAGGCGATGATCGCCAGACACTCAAGCGCCTGCAGCGAGAGTTTCTTGGCGGCGCGCTCCTTGTAGAGCTTCCTGACGTAGGGGTGGAACGCGGAGAGCGTGCGGAATTGGTAGCCGCCGCCGGCTTCCACGATCTCAAACGGGTGACCCTCCGTAAGCAGCCGCTCGTTTATCTCGCCCACCATCTTGCGTATATGACGCGCGTCCGGAGAACCGGGGATGATGGATTTCAATTTAGCCGAGGTAAGGTGTTCGTCGGAGGCGAACAGCAGGGCTTCCAAAATTCGCGTCTCGTCAATCGCGCCCTCGTCCTCTTGGGCGGACTGGGTCTGCGCGTCGCCGTCAACGACGTCGGCGGTATCGGTATTGACATCGGCATCAGTATTAACATCCGTATCGATGCCTTCATTGACACCATCACCGACATCGGTATTGATACGCGTTCCGGCAATCTCGAACGTAGCGCAAAGCACGCCTCCATTGACACCGTCACCGACATCAGCATTGATACCGCCATTGGTCTCGTTTTCGTTTATTTCCGTCAATTCAAACTCTCCTGATTATTATCAACATTGTTATCGACCCGTGAAACAAATATCCCCCCGAACGCCTCTTCCTGCCTGAACCTTATCTGCCGCATCTTCACCAGCTCCAGTATCGCCATAAACGTAACGACCAGCACAATCCTGCGCCTGTCGTCCGCGAACAGCTCCTCGAACCGCACCTCGCTCCCGCGCGCCGCATCGCTCAGCACCGTGAATATGCGCTCTATCCTGTCGTCAACCTTGCAGTCGTCCACCTCCACCACGTGGCCGGCGTCCGTCGCCGAGGCCGCCCTATCTAATATACTCTTAAACGCGGTGATCAGGTCGAATATCGACACATTTTCTATGGCGGCGTTGCTTTCGCTACTGTCCGCCGCTATGCTGTCCACGTCCTCCGCCCTTCCCCGCTTGTAGGCTCCGAAGTGCTTGGCCTCTATGCCTTTAAGCGCGCCGGCGGCCTCCTTGAACTTCCGGTATTCAAGCAGCGCGGCGATTAGCTGCTCGCGGTCGTTTATCCCGTCCTCTTCGCCCGTCAGGTCTTCGGGCGGCGAGTCGGGCAGGAGTTCGCGCGCCTTCAGCCTGACCAGCGTGGCCGCCATGTTCAGGTACTCCCCGGCGACGTCGATGTTCAGGTCGCGCATAATGTCGAGATAGGCCAAGTACTGCGCGGCGATCTCGGCGACCTTTATGTCTACGATGTTGACCTCCGACTTGTTGACCAGATAAAGCAACAAATCGAGCGGCCCCTCGAAGAGGTCTAGGCGGACTTCGTACTCCCGCTTTATTTCCGGCACGAAATGGCCTCGATTTCCACGAGGACGCCGCGTGGCAGCGCGGAGACCTCCACGACGCTGCGGGCGGGCGCCGCGCCGTTCATGGTCCTCTCGTACACAAGGTTGAAGCACGAAAAATCGCTCATATTGCGCAAAAACACGGTCGTCTTGACCAAATTGGCGAAAGTGTGCCCCGCCGCGGCCAAGACCTCCCGCAGATTGGCGAGCGCGGCCTCCGCCTGAGCCTCAAAGCCGCCGGCCACGACCGCGCTGCTTACGGGGTCGAGCGGTATCTGGCCCGAAATAAAGAGCAGAGGGCCTATGTCTATCGCCTGGCTGTAGGGGCCTATGGGCTTGGGAGCCTTTTCTGTCAGGATTACGCCGTGCTTGGTGGGGCTCGGCGGGGGCGGTGCGGGCACCGACGCCGGTGCATTGTCTGTCTCGCTCATATAATTTGACGCTCGTCGCCTTTCTGGTTTTCGGGTTTGGGGTTCGGTTATCAATTAGGTGAATATAATAAATCGGGCGGTCAAAAATCAAATATTTGAAGATATCGCCAGCGCCTGAAAGAAAAGGTCGGACGGATCGGGTTCTACGACGGCGGTTACTTTTTTATTTTTTCTATTGACTTCCGCAAAAAATTATACTATCTTTCTAGTGCTCTTAACCCCGCCACACCGCGGAGAGCGGTTTTTTACGGACAATGCTATCGATATAGTCCGTCTCACTTTAACACAAAGGAGGCCTCGTCTATGGACGACCATGGCGGCAGTACCGGCTTGATCGACATAGGTACCCGCGCGGGACCGGAGACCGTCCGAGGCTGTACCCCTAAACACCAGCGAAAACGGCGTTTTAGGTTCACCCCTCAAGCATTCTCCCCTGTCCCCGCCCCTTTACCTATGTCAAAATTTGTGATGTGTCGCTGTACTGTAACAACGTAATGCGTTGTCATTGCCGTGATTACGGTGATGCGTAGTGCATTGCCATACGAAAATTTTTGACAAAGAAAGGAGGTCTGTAATGAACAAAAACAGCATTCAGACGAAAGCCCCCGTCCTCTCTTCACGGGCGGAACGGGCGCGCAAGCGCTTTCTCAAGGCGGCGGCGAGGGACGGCGATACTCTGCTCATCCAATACGACAACAGCCTCGCCGGATACGACGAGGACGACGTCGCGGATCAGCGGCGGGAGCACGGCGTCAATAAGATAACGCGCCAAAACAAAGACCCGCTTGTCTCGCGGCTTGTGAGGGCCTTTATCAACCCCTTTACCGTAATCCTTATAGTCTTGGCCGCAGTGTCCGCCTTCACCGACGTTCTGATCGTGCCGCCGGGCGAGGCCGACTATACGGCGATCATCATCATTATGGCTATGGTGACGATATCCGGGCTTCTGAGGTTTATTCAGGAGCTGCGCAGCAACAACGCCGCCAAAAAACTGACCGAGATGGTGGAGACGACCGTCTGCGTAGGGAGGAAATTCCATGACAAGGAGTTGGGCGAAACCCGCTCCGAAAAGAAGGAACTCCCCTTAGACGAGGTCGTCGTGGGGGATTTGGTCTACCTCGCCGCCGGCGACATGGTTCCGGCAGACGTGCGGATCATTCAGGCGAAAGACCTCTTCGTAAGCCAGTCCGCCCTCACCGGGGAGAGCGAGCCGGTGGAAAAATTCAAGAGCGTTATCGATAAACCCGGAGAAAACCCGCTGGAACTGAACAATCTGGCCTTCATGGGGACAGACGTAATCTCCGGTTCCGCTATCGCTCTGGTTATAAACGTGGGCGACAACACAATCCTCGGTTCCATAGCGGAGCAGCTCCAAACCAAAGCGCCGCCCACCAGTTTTGAGAAGGGGATCAACTCGGTCTCATGGGTTCTGATCCGCTTTATGATGGCGATGGTTCCGATAGTCCTTATGATAAACGGCTTTACCAAAGGGGATTGGCTGCAGGCGTTCCTCTTCGCCTTGTCCGTAGCGGTAGGCCTCACGCCCGAAATGCTGCCTTTGATAGTTTCCGCCAACCTCGCCAAAGGCGCTATCGCAATGTCGAGAAAGCGTGTCATCGTCAAAGACCTCACCTCCATTCAGAACTTCGGGGCTATGGACGTTCTCTGCACCGACAAGACCGGGACTCTCACACAAGACAAGGTCGTCTTGGAATTGCACCTAGATATTCACGGCGAAGAAAATCTGGAGGTGCTGCGCCGCGGCGTTCTCAACAGTTATTATCAAACCGGCTTGAAAAATCTCATGGACCTCTCGATTATCGAACACGCCAAAGCCAAACCGTCGATCAAGTGGGACGACTACAAAAAGGTTGACGAGATTCCTTTCGACTTCAACCGCCGCAGAATGA
>Ga0268262_10006807_pt1 | contig 10836 bp, 7 predicted proteins | sample TergutNc150P3_FD_190354 | JGI IMG/M metagenome (GOLD analysis project Ga0268262, IMG submission 190354) | Nasutitermes corniger P3 segment gut microbial community from laboratory colony in Florida, USA - Nc150 P3 (SPAdes) (version 2) | ecosystem: Host-associated > Arthropoda: Insects > Digestive...
AAAAGAAAAATGAAAAGGGAAGAAAGAAAAAAGGAAGAGGAAGAAGTGAGACTATCTTACTTTTTTCTTCCAAACGAAAGCAAAAACTTACGTTTCAGCGCAAAAAAGTGACAGTCACCTTTTTTCCTTTTTCTTACTTTCTTCCCTCTTACCTCTTCTTTCTTCTTTTGTTTCCCCTCTTCATTTTTCTTTTGTATCGCGGTTCCGCTTGACTTTCCTTCCCAAACATGATATATTTTATAGTGCCTGGGGTTAATATTAAGTTATGCTCTGGGTGGCCACCCTGCCGCGAGGCAGGGATTTTTTTACCTGTTTCCAAAACTTCTGGATTCCCAGAAATGAACACTCCCATCCCTCGTTGAAACAATGATTTTCCCTGAATATTCAGGGTGTCTTTTCAAAACTAACCCTATCCTGCGCCTTGCCTCATCTATGGTCGCATTTGTATCTATATGCAAATACACATTAACGGCAGTTCCTTTTTCCTTTGCTTCACTAAATCTTTTTTCAATTTTCTTGACCGTTCCGGTGACTGTTCGGAACTCATAGGGAATCCCATTAACCACGGCATCTGTAACCCGAACCTTATATGCGCTGTATTCAGGGGTAAGAAAAACGGAATTCCCCATGCGCGAAAGAATACCAGCTTGTCTTAGTTCTTTTCTTAGTATCCTCTGCTGCTCATTACTTTTTATGTTAATTCTTGATTGTGCAATCCTGACATTTTCAGGGAGAACGACTTTTTTGGTATATCGATTTGCTGCCTGTAATTGTTCAGTAGAAGAAATAAATTTTTCTCCTGAATAATGCTGTTTGATAAATGCTTCATTTGCAGCCGCGCCTCTTGCCTGCCTTTCCGCGGCACTTTGCCTTTCCTGAACACTCATACCCTATATAGGGCGCAAATTTGCATTTTGATTGCACAAAACAAAAGAAAAATGAAAAGGGAAGAAAGAAAAAAGGAAGAGGAAGAAGTGAGACTATCTTACTTTTTTCTTCCAAACGAAAGCAAAAACTTACGTTTCAGCGCAAAAAAGTGACAGTCACTTTTTTTTCTTCTTTTGTTAGGGCGAATTGGCCATTATTCTGTTGACAACCGGATGCGTGCCGCCGCCGGCAAAATAGAATGCGCCCAGCTTTGTGCCGCCTACAGTCACGTCAAGAGAATCATTCCCTACCTTTGTGCCGTCAGCCAGTATCAGCGCGACGTCTTTGATATAATAGACAATCGTATTTGCGTTGCTGGACAGTCCAAGCCCGATGAATATTTCTCCGATAAAGTCAGCGGCGGGATAAGGGCCGCCGGCATAGGTGGTTGCCTCGGGAGAAACCGCGTCGGCAAGAGTTGGGCCTATGGCATATTCATAGGTGACCCATTCGCCGACGGCGCCGGGCTCGCCGGATTTGTTTTTGCCTTTAGCGAGAATATCGTTGACATTTGAACCGCCGGCGACATTTATCAGCCGGAAATCACCCCAGCCGTTTTGCTGAATCTTGGAACCGTTAGCTGCTATACCGATAAGGGGGGCCAGAATATGCATGCGGTTGGCCGTGGCGCCGGCATTAACCCATATCGTATAGGTTATTTTAGAGACTCCTTTTGACGCGTCGCCCCATTGATCGGTCAGGGTAAAGCGGTAGATCGGAACGCCGGAATTACTGTTAACTGTAATTTTTTCAACCTGCTCGGGCGGCGTTCCTGACCATTTTCCTTTTAAGGCCAGGTCCGCTGTTACCACGCTGGTGTCCGTATACTCATTGTTGTTTTCGTCAAACCAGCCCACGAAGTATTGGGACTCACCGCTTCTGTCCGGGGCGGCCGGGATTCGGGTTCCCAACGGATAACCGGGATGGCCCTCAAACGGCCCCCACTCATTAGCCAGGGGATTCACCGGGGCTATACTGGTACTGCCGGTATAATTCCAATCGAATGTTACGGTATACCTCGGCGCTTTATAGAAGATAATCTCCTTGATTATAAAGACCATATTCCCGTTGCAGTTGCCGTATATCCTGAAACCGCCCGTGGTTCCCGCCCCCCTTATTTCAAGGATCAGGGGGTTATTGGGATTGCTCAGCCAGGGCATAAAGTTGGCGGCGTTAGACCATCCTCCTGTAATACCTGTACTGTACAGGTTGCTGGTTTTATACTGCCTGATAAACACGCTGGTCGAGCTGTTCTGGTCACTGCCCTCATTATTCCAATTTTTTTCCAGAATTTCGTAAGCCACTTTATAGAAGTCGTACTGGGCCGCGCCGTCGCTGAACACCTCATCGGGGAATTTATAGTCGAAACTGTCGCCCTTGAATAACTTTATGCTGCCGTCGGCGTTAATCACGCTGCCGGCGGCGTTCCCGGATGCCGCCTCCAGCACGGGCAAGTTCTGAACCAGGGTATCGCCAACTACTTCAGTCGCGCCGAGTTTTTCCCACTGGGCGTATACACGGATATCTTCGGTAATCCTGGTGCCTACTCCGGCATTTAAACCGCTTCCGTCCTGCTGAAGATTATAACCCTGAAAAATGTATCCGGGCCGTGTCGGTTCCGTCGCCGGCAGTTCGATGATCCTTGCCCTGCCATCTTCATCCGCCTCTCCGGTCTTTCTGCTTTTCGGAGACGGATCGGTGCTCCCCGGATCGTCGTTGTTCTTGTCAAAGGTAATGGTATAATAAACCGGATCGGGATCCGGCTCAGGACCCGGGCTCTTGCCCGGACTCTCACTGCCGGCGCAGTTTATGAAAGCAAACACCAGCAGCGCCGCCATCGCCGCATACATTGCATACGCCCTTTTTTTCATGGTTAACCCCTTACATAATAACCCGATTTTCATTTCTCACGCCCACCGCTCAGGCTAAAGCCTTCGCGCCTTATCGGCATACAGCGGCCATTCTTGGGGCTCCCGCACTGCCGCATACTCTGTTAAACACCGCTTAACGCGGTGCCTTCAACGCGTCTCACTGCTCACTTAAATTGCCACTGGTCAAATTCAAAACTATCTTTGTGCATGCTTTCTAACAGATTGGCTTTGGTTATCGGTTTGGCGCCCAGACTGCTGTAGAACACAAAAACCAGATTATGTACCCCCGTGACGGTACGGTCTAAATTGACTGTCACCGAAGCGTACTTGCCGGCTTCCCCGGCCTTTGCCTTGATCTGTATGCGGCCAACCACTTCGCCGTCTTTTATGCGGGCGGTTTGCGTGGCGCTCAGGTTGGCGTTATCCGACGTTACCCCGTCTCCGCTTGGATCAAGCCGTATTTCTATCGCGCCCGCATAATCCGCGGGAGCGTCGGGCGTCCGTACCCTGACGGTGACTTTGCTTGCCCCCTTGCTGCCGAAATCAACTCCATAAAGGGCAAGCCAGTCCCCGGAGTCAATCGCGGTTACCACCATGCCGTTGCTTGCGCCGGAATCCGGCCTCGTAAAGATGCCGCCCTGTATGCCTATGGTTTCCGCCTCGTTTACCGCATAGGGGTTTAAGTACTCAATCTGATTAACGCCTTTTCTGGTCATGGTTACCCGGCCTAACGCGTCGGTCGAAGCGTTTACGGACACCTTGTCAATTTGAGTGCTGCGGTAACGGCCAAGTCCGATAGCCTGGGCCACCCTTGAGGCGTGGTACGCTATATACGTTTCACCCTGGAACTGAAAAATACAGTGATGGTTGTTTTCATCCGCAGTATTAAAGAAACTCTGCGGCGAGTTCATAAGCGGCTTGGGGGCGCTGTATTCCCCCAGAGGTTCGTCGCTGGTCCTGTAGGCAATCTGGGCGTTGCCCAGGCCGAAACTGTTCGACACCCCGTTGGTGACATACGAGTAATAATAGGTATTCCCGATTCTCGCGATTTCATTGTCTTCAAACAAACACGGCGAGGTAAATATTTGCGGCTTGCCGATGAGGCTTATCATGTCATTGCCAAGCCTGATGCGCCGTCCGCTTCCTGATTCCAATGATTCCTGCGCGGTGGCGCCGGGGCCGCCGCCAAAGTACATATAGGCCCTGCCGTTATCGTCCACCATAACGCCGGGGTCAAAAAGAGAGGTTACTTCGTCGGCGGCGCAGTTGGGGGTATTGCGGTCAATTAAAAGTTTGTTGAGGGGGGAAGTCCAGGGGCCGGTGGGGCTGTCCGCGCTAATCACGCCGATGCCGTCTCCGCTGTTGGCAAAGTAAATAAAGAACCTGTCCCTGCCTTCGATTCTTTTCCAGACGGCCGAGGGCGCCCATGAGCGGCTTGGATAAGGCGTTACGGGATCAGGCATGGGGAGGTAGAGCGGGTCTATCCATTCAGGAAGGCCGCCGACATTAATCAGGCCGTGGTCCGTCCAGTTCGCCAAATCCGCGGAAGACACGACGCGAAGGCCGCGTATCCCCGCGTTGTAACCGACATTTTCGCTAAGGGCGCCGTTGGCAAAGGTCAGGCTGTCGTTGCTGGCATAAATATACAGCCGGTCTTTATACACCATCGCCGTGGGGTCCGCGCCGAAGCCCTGGGTTATGAGCGCGTTACGGTGCCCCCAGATTTTCCATGAGTTGGACAGGGCGTCCGGAAAGCCCTCTTCGGTGTCGAATAACGCCGCAAGCTCTTCCGCGGAGGGCTGGGCCTCCAGCCTGGCCGCCGAAATCCATTTGGCGGTTACCGTGAGATTTTTAGTGATAGGCGTCTCGGCCGTATATGGGGCGTCGTCGTCATCGTCATCGTCAAACCAACCGGCAAATTCCATGTCAATCCGGACGGGATCCGCGGGCCATTTACTGCCCGCGCTTTCATCGATGGCGACGCTGATTGGGGGAATTTCCAGGGCATCATAACCGTTCAAATCAAATTCCACCGTATATTCAGTGGCGGGGGGCGCAGGGGTCGCAGTCCCCTTGTTATCGGCAGGACAACCCAAACAAAATAAAAAATAACAGGTAAGAAATAAAAAAGGAAGACAGAACGTTTTTAAATTTCGCATATTACCTCCTAATAACAGATAACAGTGAACAGATAACAGAGGAAGAAAGTTCTGTCTTAGCTCTGTTATCTGTTATCTGATCAGAACGTCATTCCAAACCGCAGGTTCATCGTCTGGAAACGCTCAATGGGAGGATCAACCTTGGGCTGCGGCTGCTTGTAAATCTGCCTGAAGTTATACGTAAAAGCGACATAGGCGTTCGCGAAGTTAATCTGGATTTTCGGTTCAAACTCCATTTCGGTGTAGGGCGCGTTCATATTGATTCTGTCGTCTCCAAAATCATTGGCTATATAAAACGACGCTCCGGCTTCAATCGCACTGCTAAGAATATGAAACTTATGATAATAACTGGGTTTGAAATGCAGGATGCTCCTTGTCGCGACTACGTTGTAACCCAGGCGTATCTGCGCGGTGCCCCAGTCCGGCGCGTATTGCGTGAATAGCCAGTTTACGGCCCTTACGCATTGCACGTCATCCGCGCCGATGCCCTCCAGTGAGCCAATAGCCCAAACCTGCAAGCCGGGCAATAGTTTTTTAAGGGCGCGCTCTTCCACGCGGTAAATAAAGTCGGTGCCTTCATTGCCGCTGGCAAAGCTTCCCGGTCGCTGGTCAATGTCGCTGTCCAGGCGGTACTCGAAACGAACCAAAAATAAATCATGCTCGTAGGAAAAGCCCAGCACCGTTTCTTCAAGGATATCCAGAAGGGTTACGTCCCTGCCGATTCCCCTGTCCATCGAGCCGTCATACCAGTTCAGGATAAAGCCCACGTTCAGGCCGGGCACGAGATTCGGTTTAAACTCAAAACGCACGCCGCCGCCGCCCGAGTTTAAGGCTTCCAGTTCTTTCCACATTTCAGGGCCGCCCGTACCCCAGGGGGACGCGCCGAGTTTGCCCACGGACAGCGTAAACTGATTTTCAAAACTGTTGATATATCCGAAAAGGTAGGACCAATCAGGCCCCTTCTTTTCATGCGTCCAGTCATCCCACTGGATGCGCCCCTTCAGGCCCGCGTTGCCGATAACATAGCCAAAATTCATGCGCATGCGCCCCTGCCCGTTGCCCGCGTCGTCCAAACTTTGAAGCTTTACTTCGGTCGCCGGGTCTTTTCCGATTTCTTCGCTTTTTTTCCAGAGAAAACCAGTTCTGACAAACCCGTCGAATGTAAATTGGCCCAAGTCCTGCGCAAAAGCTGTCATTACGGCTAACATAAACACAAACGCGGCAAAAACCTTTTTCATGTTAACTCCCTATTTGGTGAACCTAACCGACAGTATCTGGCCTGCGGGCATGGTTAAGAAGGCCGCGTTCCCGCCTTTTAAGAGGACGGTATCACCGTCGGGCTTGCCCATATTATCGGTGCCGGCGGTTCCGGTGACGAATCTTGACCGCATGGCGGTAACTTTTGTGGCGGTAAAGCCGCTGGGAAAAACAACCTTTACTTTGCCCAGGTTCGTGCCGCCACTTCCTCCGGTACTGGTCGGGGTTAACAGAATCAGCGAATAGGAATTGCCGTCCGCGGACAGGAAAGCGGTAGCCTTTGCCGCGGTACTGTCAATATCAAACGAAGTGTTGTTAAAGTTGCTGGTACTGAACGCGCCGCCTGTGGCAGTAGTTCCCGATATCGACAAGCCAACCTGATTGGTGTCGGACGCGTACTTCGCGTAATGCGACAGGGCGTAGCCGCGCGGCAGTTTCTGATCGTCTACCGTAGTGTAATCGCCGTCGCCTATCTGGCTGTAAAAACGTTTGCCGTACCACCAGATAAAGGCGTTTTCCTTGTTCAAGCGAATGCTTACATCAACGTCATTCAGGAATTTCCACATATAGTGATAGGTAGAGTCACTCGGATACGTGTCCGCGTTGCCGCCGTTAATGTTATGTTCGGTCATCCAGATTTCTTTGCCTAAAGCCTGTACCTCGGTTGATCTGACTACCTGCTGGCTGCCGTATAAATGGCGCGCGTACAGGTCGACAATTTTATTTGCCACCGGATCCTTAATAACCGCGTCGTTGATCGTAGGGCTATTTGCCGATTCTCCGTTCATTATAAGCACGCGGGGAATTTGCTTGCCGCCTCCCCAGCCTTTTACGCCCTCGGTAAAGCTGCCTGCCAGCTTAATGAAATCCCGCATCTCGTTGTCGGTCCATTCACAGCCGTCGTAACTGGCTTTGAAATTGGGTTCATTCTGAATGGAAACCGCGTAAATGGGGGCGCCCTTGTCGTACATTATCTTGCAGTATTCCTTGAGGTAATCGGCGTAATCCGCGTAGAATTCCGGCAGCAAGCTGCCGCCGCCGTTTCTACTATTATTGGTTTTCCACTTTGGAGGAGGCGACCAGGGGCTTGCGAGCACATACCCGCCGTATCCGTTCACCAGCTTTACGATCTCGTAATAATGGCTGCGGTCCTTATCACCGGACAGTTCGTTATTTAAGGCCTTGTTCATGGTAGTCCGTATGTTCGTTCCGGTGTCAGCTACCGGAATCATGATCCGCAATATATTAAAACCCAGGCCTTTATCGGTGGGGTTAAACATATCTTCGTAGTTCTTTTTGCTGTCCTGGGGCGAGTTACCCCAGAACGGGGCCATGACGCCGAAGCCGCGTACATATTGATATTTAGTAGTATTGATCGTGATCATTGCGTTAGTTGTAACCACCGAGATGACCGCCGGGGAACTGATGACAACTGACTCTTTACGCCCAGGCGCCTCATTCCAGGTATTGGTGACGACGACATAGTAGTACTTGGTTCCTTCCGCTGTAACAGCCTCCGGCTGATATGAGTTTGTTGTCGCTCCGGATATGGGTGATCCGCCTGTGTTGGAATAAGTGGTTGACGTATGCCATTGATACGACAAAGTGCCATTTTCCGGCTGTGCCACGGTTACGGTAAGCGCATCCACCGGAGTTGGCGGCGGCGGCGGCGGCTCTTCTTCCTCTCCTCCCCCGCCTGGGGCTGCTATAAGGTCATAAGCGGTGCTGGCCGGCTCTTTGGTAATTTCCGGGTACGGGGCGTTTCTCGGATCGTTAATGGTAACGCGGATCAGATCGCTTTTTACGGACGCTTCCGTTTCGCCGTTTACCATATCATTGGTGTTGGTTACAATGACAAACACCTGCCACGACCCTTCAGCAAGATCTATTACATATTCTTCATCTGTGGCGCCGGGGATTTCATCACCTTCGCCTTCCGCGTACCGCTCGTCATCGGAGGTATACCATTGGTAACTTAGCTCGCCTCCATCAGTAATCTCGACTTCCACCGTTAATTTCGCGGTTGTATCTCCCAGGCGATATGTTCCCGGTTCAGGCTGTTTTGTTATTACCGGCACCGCCGCGTCAACAACGGTTACAGTAGTCTCCGCCTTATAACCTAATTCCTCGCAGGTAGTAAGAACAATGGCAAACGCCAGGGCAGCCGCAAAGGCAAGGCCCGCTACAAACCATTTGTTTCTTGCAAACATAACACCCTCCAAAATTCATGATATTAGGAATATTGTCCCTGACAATCCAAAAGATCATCGTTAACGCGCGGTAAATTAGCACACAAAAAGTAACTGAAATAAATAGCTTCTATATGATAATTTTTAGCGTCCCCAGCCGTAAAATAAAATACACAAATCTTTGTATTAGGTACAAATCATTGATAAAATTTGTTAGTTTTATGGAAGAAAAACGTGTCAAACACCCTAAAAACGAAAGAAGAGGTAAAACGAAAGAAGAGATAAAAGAGAAGAGAGAAAAAAGTAAGGGGAAGAAGACGGACAAAAAGGTGACTGTCACTTTCAAAAGAAGAATGAAAAGAGAAAAGGGAAGAAAGCAAGAGACTGAGAGTCTTTCTATCTTTCTTTTTTCTTTTTTCCCTCTTCTTTCTTCTTTCGTTTTTCCCTCTTCTTTTATTACCCCCCCAATTTTAACTTTGACTAAATAAATTAATTTTTTCTATTAATAATTCTTTAGTTAAAAAAATTCTATTTTCTTTTAAAGTTATAGGTTCTATATCTTCATTTAATTTATCATAATCTAATCCTTCCATTCTTTTAAAAAATGCTTCTTTTACCCAGTCCCTATTCGCTTGTATATGTTTTCCTTCAAAATCACCTTTGCAATCTAATTTGCTGGATAAAAAATCGTAATTAGGTATTATTTTTCTATCTATATACCATATTAAATCATACCAGTCTCTGCCTTTATCAGTTCTTTCCTTTAATTTTGTTTTATTATTTGTTATTTCTCTTGTTAATACCGCATTAATTTTACCCGCAAATAATGAATGAATATCAAATACCCTTACTTCGCTATTTTTAAAACTATTAACAATTCTTATTTCATCATTAAAATTGCCTGTGGAATAATTTGTTTCTAATTTTACAGCAACCATTCCTCTCTGATTTTTTCTGGTAAAATCCCTTGGAACTATATTTTTCCCGCTTATCATTTCTAATAATGTATCACTTTTTATTTTTGCTATTTTATTGCCGTAACTATCTGTAGTATATTCGCAATTAAATATTAATCCTAACTTTTTACCATCTTCTACTATTTTTGAAGTATATTTTTCCCAGTTAAATGAATCTATTTTATTTTCTTTCATAGTAAAATCCAAATCATCTGAATATCTTTTAAGACCGTATAACATTCTAAGCGCAGTCCCTCCAGTGAACGCATTATTTTTAAAGAATTCAGTATCAGACAATGACGGCAATATTATCTCTTGCATTATTTCACGAATTTCATTTTCTAATAAACCACGAATTCTTTTGAATTCATCGTTTTTAAAAAGCCTTTCTTTTGTATATTCAAAAAGTTCATTCATAATTGTAATTCTTTTCGTAAGTTTGTTAAAAAATCTTCAATACTCTCTATACCAAAAGTACCCTGTAATTCATTAAAATCCTTGCTTTTTACATCCTGTATAATGGATTCTTTATCAATACGATAATCTTCATATAATTCATCTGTGCTTGTATATGATTTTTTCTGTAAATACAACAGATCACATAAAGCACGAAGCGGCGTAGCAATTTTATAATAACCATTTGAATCTGTTTCTAAATATATTCCCGCTTTCTGTTCTATATTATATATATTATGATAAATAAACGTACCACAATTTTCAGTATCTATGATACATTTTTTCCTGGTTGTTACGCTGGTTATGGCAAATACAGTTTCAGGTATCCATCTGTAATTATAGAGGACAGAGAAGGTGCTTACATACGAATCAGGTATTATCATTTGGGCCAATAATTCCCTTGGCAGAAATTTATCGGTATATTTTACTGTTAACGCATATATATCGTTGTATATATTTTCAATATACTTATTTTGTATCGCTTCCTTGATATAGTTATCAAATAATTGTTTTGTATAACCTAAATGAATAAAGTTTTTAAAAGTGAACAACAGAGGAAAAGTGCTGTTTGTCATTAGCATATTAACTAATTCATTCATCTTTTTACACTCCTTTCCTTTCAATTATATCATTATATGTTATCTACGGCTTGCTCAACTAGCCTATAAAACAGTTTACCACGGTTTGCGGATGTTCGTCTATACAAAAGAAGAATGAAAAGAGAAAAGGTAAAAAAGTAAGAGACTGAGAGTCTTTCTATCTTGCTTTTTTCTTTTTTCCCTCTTCTTTCTTCTTTCGTTTCTTCCAAACGAAAGCAAAAACTTACGTATCAGCCCCAAAAAGTGTCAGTCACCTAAAAACTTTTCAAAAAATGCAATCAAAATGATCATTTGCGCCCTAATACACGCGGAGATGGCACGGCGTTAAGCCGTGTTGATAGGATATGTGGCAGCGCGGGAGCCCCATAAAAGGCCCCTGTGGTGGATATGGCGCGAAGGCTTTAGCCTGAGCGGTGGGCGTA
>Ga0268262_10006808_pt1 | contig 10835 bp, 10 predicted proteins | sample TergutNc150P3_FD_190354 | JGI IMG/M metagenome (GOLD analysis project Ga0268262, IMG submission 190354) | Nasutitermes corniger P3 segment gut microbial community from laboratory colony in Florida, USA - Nc150 P3 (SPAdes) (version 2) | ecosystem: Host-associated > Arthropoda: Insects >...
TTATGCGTATCACCGGGTAGGTTTTGCCGTCTTTCAGGTCGATATTGTACCGCGGGGAGTGCTGTTTAATGAGGGTGTTTTCCAGGAGCAGGGCTTCATATTCGCTGGCGACAATAATGGTTTCGATGCTTGCGGCGCGGCGTACCAGAACGGCGGTTTTGGGGTCTTTTTCACCGGAAAAATAGGAGGAAAGGCGGTCCCTCAGCGATTTTGCCTTGCCGATGTAGATAATCCGCCCTTCTTCGTCTTTCCAGAGGTACACGCCCGGCAGACGCGGGGCGTCGTGGGCAACAGCCTTGAGGCGGTCAAGGCTGCTATTCCGAACCTCCCCCTGACTGTTCATATTAGACCGTTTTGTGCCGATAATAAACCTGAATTGATGAAAAGAAATGTCTGCCTCATAACGTTATTTTACCTCTTTTGCGCTGTTTCAGCCAGTCTGTACGGCATTGGGGAAAAAACCATACAATTTGGGGCCGACGCGCTCTGGAAAATGGCGGATTACCGGGCGGGTATTACCGAATTGAGCCTGGTGCGGTCCACGCCGGTACTGGTACTGTCCCCTTTGCGGAGCAGCTCCGGCGCTTCCCGGGCGGCTTCTTCCCCCGATTTAACCCTTTCCTTTGATGAGGGAAGATCTTCGTTGTTCAGGGATTCTACCGGTCATTACCGCGTAATGGCCTCGCCGCTGCTTTCCTCTGTTGACGACCATAACGCGCGGGTGGGTTCGGGAGCGGCCTTCTTCCCTGATGTTCTGCCGGAACTGTCCAGCCCCATCAGTACAAGGCCGGAAAAAGCCACATCAACCGGTCCGCTGGTAATTGAGGCGCAAAGCCGCTCCGCCCTGTTTGCCCCGTATAACCACATCTATGATTTTTCGATTGAATTCTGGCTGAATTCCCTGAATATGGAAAACGGCGAACAGATTATCCAGTGGATTGCCGCCCGTCCCCTCAATGCCAATAAAACAAGTTACACCTCACAGCGTATCCTCTGCACATCGTCTAAAAACCGCCTGCAATGGTCTTTCACCAACTTTTTTATCTCACCTGATGATAAAAAGAGCGTCGAAATAAACATCGGCGGCGTTTCCACCATAGTTCCCAAAACCTGGAGCCATCACCTTATCCGCTTTGATTCGTTGACCGGCATGGTTGAATATCTGGTGAACGGCAAAACAGAATCAATTGAGTACGCGACTTCCAGCGGGCATGAGGGCGGAGAAGTGTACACCCCCGTAACGGGAGAAGGCGGCTGCTTTATTCTGGGCAGCGGATTTTCGGGGCTGCTGGATGAATTCAGGATTCACGGCGTTAATGCCCCCGCTCCGGCGGTACAGAAATATCCCCTGCAGGGCGGAAGAATTGAGACCAGAGCCGTTGATCTCGGCGAAGGGAGCAACGGCGTATTAAAGGTCGAAGCTTCCGGCGGCAGGATTGCGGTACGCGACGCAAAGCTCAACAACGAATTCAAACGGAACGGCAGATTCCGTTTTTCCGATGATTCTGAAATGCAGTTTTTTATCCGCAGTTCGGAGAATCCCTACCGCTGGGACAACCCCTGGCTGGCGGTAACGCCCGGCGCGGACTTTTCCGGCATTGTTCAGGGGCGTTATGTGCAACTAGCGGTTGATTTTTATCCGTCGGCAAACGGCGAAACAAGCCCCTACCTCGAAGAATTATGCATAACGTATATGCCCGATGAGCCGCCCCTCCCTCCATCCCAGGTTACCGCCATTGCCCTGGACGGCGCGGTACAACTCCGCTGGAAAAGCAGTCCTGATCGAAACACTCGTGGTTATCTGGTATATTACGGCACATCAAGCGATGACTATTTCGGCGAAGACGCCATTCTGGGAGCCTCTCCCATTGATGTCGGCAAGCAAAACACCATTTACATTGACGGTTTGAAAAACGGAACCCTGTATTATTTCCGCGTGGCGGCTTATACCAGCCATGCCGGTGAATTTTCCCGTGAAGTGCGGGCAAGGCCCTTGCGGTAAATTTTCTAAAAAATCCGAGAGAAGAATTTTACCACGGAGGACACGGAGTTTCACGGAGGGAGAACGCCGCGGGGTCTCAGTCAAAATCTGCGAATGAAAGTAAAAGATTTCGGATTGGATAACGCAACGGTGTCAGTCACCGGAATCGCCCTTATAAAAATGCGTATTATATATTTGATATTATTCTGAAAAATGTATATAATTTAACCGGCGAAAATAATGAATAACAGAGAAATTATTATAAAGCAATATTTTGAATCATGGATAAAAAAGGATATAAGTATAATCGAAAAACATTTCTCAAAAAATATTAAATATATTGAATGTTATGGTCCTGAATATAATGGGATAAATCAAATAAAGCAATGGTTTAATAATTGGAATAATGGCAATAATGTATTAACCTGGGATATAAAAAGATTTATTGAAAATAAAAATACGACAGTAGTTGAATGGTTTTTTGAATGTGAATATAATAAAGAAACAGCCTCTTTTGACGGTGTTTCAATTATTGAATTTGATGAAAATGATACAATAATACTTGTTAAGGAATTTCAATCAAAAGCGGAGCATATATTTCCGTATGATGAAAACGAAAGATAGCATTAAGAAACCGACTGTTTAATTATATTATTCAAATTGGCAATAATTTCGTTCTTAATCTATCTTCCAATCACAATAACTAAGACCAGAAATAATTTCAAAATGCTTTATATTGTGAGTAACAAGAGTAAAGTTATGACATTTACAAAAGGCAGCGCTCAGAATGTCCGCATCTTCTACGGCCTGTTTCTTGTTTCTTAATTCACAATATATATCTGCCGCAAAATCCAAAAGAGAATTATCCAATTGACCAACACTCAGAATTCGACAAAGAGCAAGAAACTCCCTGAGTCTATTTTCCGCCTTAATAGCAAGGAGTCCCCGTTTCACTTCATAATAGGCGATAGGACTTATTATTATCTCATTACCGGACAGAAGCATATCTCTAACTTTTTGAATAATTTGTTGATCCTGACGCAGATAAAATGACAAAATATTTGAGTCGAGAACAAAAACACTCACAGATCCAATACCCTTGTAAAATTGACCCGTTGGGTTAATATCTCATCGAATTCCGGGGGCAGTGGTTCGGTCTCATTGAGATTTTTGAGATTGCTGTTAATATATGCCAGTTGTGCAAGTTTTTGCGCGATTTCGGGATCTGGAGTTTTTTCCTCGTCTATAATCAGGTTAACCACTTTTCCAATAGGAATATCCAAAGTTTCGATAGGGAAAAAGGTTATACCATCATAATAAGCTTTTACGGTTGACATATCAACATTCCTTACAAATAACTATACAATGGTTTTCAATGCTTGTAAAGTCTGCGCTTGATCAAAAGGCAGATTACGTCTTCATCCCCAACTTGAGGTCGCAATTTGCGACCTCAAACATTCATATTCTTCTTCAATTAACTGAAACATGAATTCCGGCGGGAAACGGTCTTTATTACGCGATACTATCTTTCTTTTTCGGAACAATAAGTTTGATAAGCCAGCGGATTATTCCGTAAAGCATAAAAACGAGGAAGCCCAGAACCATGGCGAGCTGGATGTTCCAGATAGCCAACAGTATCGCAAATACAACCAGCAGAAAAGTGGGGAAACTTTTTTTGCCCCGCAGAAGGCGGTTCATCATGTGAGGGTAGGGGACGCGGGTAACCATGAGCAGTCCGGTCATTAACGCGATAACGGGAAGAACCCAGATAGTCGCCAGTTCAAAGGCGCGGAAAGATCGATCGGGCAATTCCATGATTTTGGGCAAGAAGTCCTGTTGAAAAATAACCGCGCTTACCATCATGCCGGCGGCGGCGGGAGACGGAAGGCCCGCAAAACTTAAATGGGCCGCGTCATCCTCGGTGTTTTCCACGTTAAAGCGCGCCAGACGGATAATCGCGCACATGGCATATATAAGGGCGATAAAATACACTATTCGCTCAAAGAACAGGATATGCCGGAAATTCTCAAGTTGAAGACGGGAAGTGTGGGCTTCTACCAGTTTGAGCATGAGAAAAGCCGGCGCCGCCCCGAAGGAAATAACGTCGCACAAACTGTCCAACTGGGCGCCAAAACTGGAAGTGGATTTACTTATCCGGGCGATATGGCCGTCCAGCATATCGGCAATCATCCCCAGGAAAATCATGTAACCCGCCAGGGCAAAGAATGAAATATTAACTTTGGGAAGCAACTGCGGCTTCCACGCCATATCCAGGCCCCGGCTGGCAAAAATAATCGCCGTTAAACCGCACAAACCGTTCATCAGGGTAACAATGGACGGCAGAATGGCGATGTATTTAAGCCGCCTGCGTTTTTTGGGAGCCTTTATTTTGGGCTTTTTTATTCTGGGTCTTTTCAATCTTTGAAATACTTTTTGATCACTCATGTTTATACACAATTAAGGGGCTGAGCCCCGCGCGAACCTTGTCGCCGATTTTAACCGCTATGTCATACTTCCCTTCCTGCAGGGGGATGTACAACTCCGTCCGGGAACCGAACTTAATCATACCAAATGTCATGCCTTGAGTATACTCCCGCCCGGGCTCCGCTTTACAGACAATGTGGCGGGCTATGGCCCCGCTGACCTGCTTTACCAGCAGCCGGTCCCTCGGCTCGGCAATTCTGGTCATCACCACGCTATTGGATTCGTTGACCCTGCCCGAATCAGGCGACATGGCGTTTTTGAATCGGCCTTTGTGGTATTGAACCGACTCAATACGCACCGAGCAGGGCACCCTGTTCAAATGGACATTAAAAATACTGAGGAACATCCCTATACGCAGCGCTTTTCCGCCCAGTTCCGGGATTTCAGCCTCGGCAATATCCGTTATTGTGCCGTCCGCCGGGGAAAGCAATGTCCGCTCATCGAGGGGAATATCCCGCCGGGGGTCCCGAAAAAACATCAACATCCAGACAAAAACCGCCAAAAGAACTATTTCCGCCGCGGCAAGCGCAATGCCCTTCGGCAGGAAAATAAACAGCAGTATCATCAAGACCAATGTTACGGCGGGATACACGAGAACCTGCGGCAAACCGTATTTGGTAATGGGTATATGCATACGGGTATAGTTTAGATGAAATGGGGTTGTTTGAAAAGTGGTCAATATATTACGAATGAAAGCAAAAAGAACAGGGTGTCAGTCACTTTTTTGCAAAATTACAGGTAAAAGTGGAAAAAGTACAAAAAGTGACTGACACCGTTATATAAAATTACCTTTCTTGTCCATCATTCCAGGATCTTGCGGCGCTTCCGTTTGAAAAAGTAACTGAAGAGAAATATACTGCTTCTTTTGAATCATCATTCGGATTATTTGAATTAAATATAATGACCCCAACATCAAAAGTGCCATTGCCGGAATATTTTTCCACAGCGTTATTGTTTTTAATACGCCACATGGGTATATTTACACTTCCGTTTGAAATACGAGGAAACGTAATGGTTTGTGTTGAGAAATTAAAGCTCTGAGCGCCCATAAGAGATACTACACCATTCCCTGCTTCAATACCTGTATACTTTCCATTATATTTTTGTGGAATATTGGTTAGCGTAAATGTTCCGCCGTTTCCAGGGGTTATGGGATTGCCGTCGCTGACGCTGCCGTTCACTATTCTTATCGTGTCGTTGGTGGTAGACAAAGAACCGTTGCTGGTCCAGGTAGTGCCGCTTAAAGTACCGCATTGGACAGTTCCTGTTCCTGCAACATATAACGCCGCTCCAGAGGGGGCGGTATTTTTGAGAGTCGCAGATTCGTTTGAACCGTAAATCGTTCCGTTAATTAATTGGGCGGTACTGTTATCCCGCACAAATATTCCACCGCCGGCTGTAACAGTAGTATTACCGGAGATAACTCCGCCATTCATGGTAAAGGTTTTATGTGTGTTTGCATGGTCTATATTCACTCCGCCGCCCCCAGTATGAGCGGTATTGCCGGAGATTTCCCCGCCAGTCATGGTAAAAGTTCCGGATGCCTGTATTCCACCGCCGGCACCGTCAGTGGCGGTATTGTCGGAAATTTTCCCTCCTTCCATAATGAAAGTTCCTGTATCCCATACACCTATTCCGCCGCCACCATGAGCGGTATTACCGGAAATTTCTCCGCCTTTCATAATGAAGGTTCCTGTATAGCCTTGTTCATCATCAACGCCAGTACCAACTCCAACTCCGCCGCCCCAGTTTTCTTTATTGGTGTTGCCGGTTATTTTCGAACCATTTTTCATAATTAATGTGCCGCCAACCCATACCAATGCGGTAGTATTGTTGCTATGGCCTCGCAGGGTAATGTTGTTATCCAGTTCCAGTGTTACACCGGGTTCTATCCCGAAAAGTTGGCAGTTACCGCTTGAAAGGGATATAACCCGCATGGTTCCGGTTCCTTTCAGATTTATGGTGATATTGCTCTTTCCTTCATATGAAAACCTTTGACTGGCAGTAAAAGACTCATCCGCGGTTACTTCCACCGCATAGGTTGTATTGCTTGCCACGTTCTCTTTCAGCCATGCTAGTTTTTCCGCAAGAGTGTTTCCGGGAACCGGTGTCCCGCCACCGCCAGAAGTGCTGTCACCGCCGCCGCCACACCCAACAACCGCCATCCCGAATACCAGCGCAAGCGCCAGTATTGCCGTTAAAATAATCTTCTTTATCATAATTTCCCTCCAAATAAATTAAATTAATAATTATTTAAGGTACGGTTTACGGAAAAACAGGACAACTGGTGATTTACATGGTTTTTACCCAGTTGCATAGTTCGACATAGTTTGGACTTTCAAACGAAAAATAGTTGTTTTTGAGGTTCCCTTAGTAAATTTCAAAATCGAATATTTGCAATGAAGACGAGCCAGCCCCTTGTATGGTGTTATCTGCCGAAATACTCAGGATTTTTATTGATTCTTTGTTAAAATCGAATGAGTATTTTTCCCAATATTCAGGCAGTATCAAACTTGAATACGGTATATCATAAACAATAACCTTGTCACGGACAGTTCCGAATATATACTGATAATGGGCATATTTTCTTTCCTGAGTTGATTCTTTTGTAAAAAATTTTACAATCCACGATTTTCCGTCTCCCCGCGTCTTAAAACGTATTCCGTTTGCCTGCCTTAATCGTTGAATTATATCATATTTGGTTATATTTATATCCGCATAAAACATGTCACTGTTTTCTCTTCCTTTTAGGTTTGTTTTTATATTGAGAACGCCATTAATCTCCGTTCCGTCAATTTCTTCCGAGGTTATAAAGACTTCCGCGGTAGATTCCCCTCTTTTGTCTCTTGTGTCAGGCCAGGGGGAAAATCCCAGATTATAAACCGGTATTATTATCCCTTTTGGCTTGGGAGACGGCTTTATAACAAATATCCATATAAGCGATACGGAAAGAGCAAGCGCTATTATGCCGGCCGCTATTCCGGCAGGAAGCAACAACCTGAATTTTTTGTGCTTTTTGGTCCTGGAAACAGGGAGCGCCGTTTCCGGTTCGGCGGGGGCCGCCTTGCCATTGGTTGAGTATTTGGCAAAAAGTTCCTTGATATTATGAACACCCAGTTTTCTGTACAAATTGGTACGGTGAAAATCCACGGTAGAATGACTGATATTAAGTTTATGGGCTATTTCTTTCTGGGATAGTCCTTCAAGCAGCGAGTCAAAAATTTCCCGTTCACGGGAGGATATATTTTCCGGCATAATAGGGAAATAGTATGTAAATTGGCGGAAAAATTCAATAGTTGGTTATTTGAACGGCGGTTTGCCGGATTTCGTCCTTGTTTTTGATTATTATTGTTCGTCAATAAATTTCAAAGTCGAATATTTGTAATGAAGATGAACCGGCCCCTTGTGTGGTGTTATTTGCCGAAATACTCAGGATTTTTATTGATTCTTTGTTAAACTCGAATGAGTATTTTTCCCAATATTCAGGCAGTATCAAACTTGAATACGGTATATCATAAACAATAACCTTGTCACGGACAGTTCCGAATATATACTGATAGTGGGCATAATTTGTTTCCTGAGTTGATTCTTTGGTAAAAACTTCTACAACCCACATTTTTCCGTCTCCCCGCGCCTTAAAACGTATTCCGCTTGCCTGCCTTAATCGTTGAATTACATCATATTTGGTTGTATTTATATTCGCATAAAACTCGTTATTGTCTCCTCTTCCTTTCAGGTCTGTTTTTATATTGAGAACGCCATTAATCTCCGTTCCGTCAATTTCTTCCGAGGTTATAAAGACTTCCGCGGTAGATTCCCCTCTTTTGTCTCTTGTGTCAGGCCAGGGGGAAAATCCCAGATTATAAACCGGTATTATTATCCCTTTTGGCTTGGGAGACGGCTTTATAACAAATATCCATATAAGCGATACGGAAAGAGCAAGCGCTATTATGCCGGCCGCTATTCCGGCAGGAAGCAACAACCTGAATTTTTTGTGCTTTTTGGTCCTGGAAACAGGGAGCGCCGTTTCCGGTTCGGCGGGGGCCGCCTTGCCATTGGTTGAGTATTTGGCAAAAAGTTCCTTGATATTATGAACACCCAGTTTTCTGTACAAATTGGTACGGTGAAAATCCACGGTAGAATGACTGATATTAAGTTTATGGGCTATTTCTTTCTGGGATAGTCCTTCAAGCAGCGAGTCAAAAATTTCCCGTTCACGGGAGGATATGTTTTCCGGCATAGTATGCAAATTTTACGGAGACTTAAAGCAAAATGTCAAGTAAATCATCAAGGCCAAAAGCTCTGCTGACATACCGCCTTTTTTCCTGTTATACTAAATCGCAAAATGGAAAAACGGGGAATAATATTTACCGGAGGTGAGGGGCCTGATCCGCGGATACTCAGGCGGATCCTTGACGGTTTTACAATAGGGGCGCTGCTGGCTGCCGCCGACTCCGGTTTGATACTCGCGGAAGCGGCGGGGTTCAGGCCGGACTGGATTATCGGTGACATGGATTCCATCGGCGGCGAAGACCGCCTGCGCTCATACCCGCCGGAAAGAGTTATTCGTCATGCCGCCGACAAGGATTACACCGATACTGAGCTGGCCCTTGCCCTGCTCCGGGAAAAAGGCTGCGATGAAGCGTGGATTATAGGCGGCGGCGGCGGCAGAATTGATCATCTCTTTGGCATCAGGGACCTGTTTGAACGGGAAAAATTTCCCCGCCGCTGGATAACCGCGGCTGAAGACATATACTGTATGGACGGCGACGCGGCGGATAACAGCCTGACCATAAACCTTAAACAGGGCGATGTGGTTTCGGTATTTCCCCTGGGCGGCGGCCCCTGGAAAGCGGAAAGTAAAGGGCTGAAATGGCCCTTAAACAACGTGAAGTGGGAACGGGGGCTGTACGGATTGAGCAATGCCGCCATTGCGGAGGAAATTGAGGTGGTCGCCAAACAGGGGCGCTTTATGGTTATACTGGAGGAAGTATGGCGGCACACATAATTGATGGAAAAGCGGTCGGTCTGAAAATCCGGGAAGATACCAAACAGCGGGCGGCGGCTCTGAAGGAAAAGGGCATTGTCCCCTGCCTTGCGGTGGTTCTGGCGGGCGAAGACCCGGCGAGCCTTTCCTATGTAAAGGGTAAAAGTAAAGCTCTTGCCGAGGCCGGCATGGAAGGCCGGGATATTCGCCTCCCCGCGGCCGTCACCGAAGAAGAACTGCTGGCCCTGATTGCCAACCTCAACAACGATGAAAAAGTCCACGGCATTCTGGTGCAGCTTCCCCTTCCCCGGCACATTGACGAAAGCAAAGTAATTACCGCCATTGATCCGGCAAAAGATGTTGACGGTTTTCATCCGATTTCGGTGGGGAATATGATTCTGGGCAGGCCGGGTTTTCTTCCCTGCACGCCTCACGGGGTGCTGGTATTGTTAAAAGGACTGCCTATTTCCCTTTCCGGCGCCCATGTGGTCGTGGTTGGCAGGTCAAACATTGTGGGAACGCCTCTGGCAAATTTGCTGACCCGCCGCGATGTCAATGCTACGGTAACGGTGTGCCATACCGGCACGAAAGACCTTGCGTACCATACCTTGCAAGCCGACATTCTCATAGCCGCCGCCGGAAGGCCGGCGTTGATAAAAGCGGACATGGTAAAACCCGGCGCGGTGGTGATTGATGTCGGGGTAAACCGCGTGCCGGATTCATCCGCGAAAAACGGCTATCGGCTTCGCGGGGACGTAGACCCTGCCGCTGCGGAAAAGGCGGACTACATTACGCCGGTGCCGGGCGGCGTTGGCCCCATGACCATCGCCATGCTGCTACATAATGTTATTCAGGCTGCGGAGGCTCAAGTATGAGTGATTTTAAGAGCGATTATCCGTCAACGGAAACGATGACCAGACTGCGCAATGCCGCGCTGTTTTATTTTATCGCCGGCCTGGTTCTGGCTGTCATTCAGTTTCTTGCCCGGCAGTGGGTCATTGCGGCGATTGCCGGCGTTATTATCTGCGCCGTGGGCGCGGGCTGGCTTATGGCAAATAATCCTGTCAATAAAAGAACCGGCGCGCTGATAATCGCGGTGGGGGTCGTTGTAACGCTTTCAAAAACACCCATTAAGCCGCTCACCGTGCTTATGGGGACTCTGCTCAGCATTACCACCATCGGCTTTTTGGTCATGGGCGTAAAAAACCTGATACTGTACTTTGTCGCCCAGAGCAAACGGTATTGAGGCGCCGCCTTTGACGTACTTTTTTGAAACCTACGGCTGTCAGATGAACAGCGCCGAATCGGCGGCTTTAACTTTGGTATGCCGGGAACGGGGCTGGACAGTTGCGCCTAACGGCGAGAGCGCCGATCTGGTGCTGA
>Ga0268262_10006809_pt1 | contig 10834 bp, 6 predicted proteins | sample TergutNc150P3_FD_190354 | JGI IMG/M metagenome (GOLD analysis project Ga0268262, IMG submission 190354) | Nasutitermes corniger P3 segment gut microbial community from laboratory colony in Florida, USA - Nc150 P3 (SPAdes) (version 2) | ecosystem: Host-associated > Arthropoda: Insects > Digestive...
GGGTGAATCTAAAACTTTTGTTTTTGTTCTTGGTTACTGTGAAAATCACGAGGATCAAAAGTGGGAGCGCCCGGGAGTGATAAATAAAAAACCCGCGAATACGCTTCTTGAAAAATACGCTACGTCTGCTGATGCTGACAAGGCTCTTGCCGCGCTTAACGAGTACTGGAAAAGTCTCCTTGGACGTTTTACCGTGGACGCGGAAGACAAAAAAATGGCGCGTATGGCGGGTATTTGGAATCAGTACCAGTGTATGGTAACTTTTAACATGTCGCGTAGCGCGTCATATTTTGAATCAGGCATTGGGCGCGGCATGGGTTTCCGCGATTCAAATCAGGATTTATTAGGCTTTGTTCATCTTGTTCCAGAACGCGCCCGTTCCCGTATCCTTGACATAGCCGCGACACAATTCCCCGACGGCAGCGCGTATCATCAGTACCAGCCGCTTACAAAACGCGGCAACAACGAAGTCGGCTCCGGCTTTAACGACGACCCCCTGTGGCTCATCTGCGGAGTGGCTGCGTACATCAAGGAGACGGGCGATTATGGCATCCTTAATGAAAAAGTTCCGTTTGACAACAACGATGCGTTAGCTGACACCCTCTTTGTCCACTTAAAACGCTCTTTTGATTACACCGTAACGCATGTCGGGCCTCACGGCTTGCCCTTAATTGGACGCGCGGACTGGAACGACTGTTTAAACCTTAACTGCTTTTCCAAAACCCCCGGTGAATCTTTCCAAACTACGGCAAACTATGAAAGTGGCGTGGCGGAATCAGTCCTAATAGCGGCGATTTTCGCGTTTACCGGCCCTGATTATGCCGAAATTTGCCGCCGCACAAACCGCGCCGAAGAAGCCGAGTACGCGGATAAAGCAATCGCTAAAATGATTGAGGCTGTTGATCAACACGGTTGGGACGGAAGTTGGTTCCTTCGCGCCTATGACGCTTATGGCAAAAAAATCGGCAGTCATGAATGTGAAGACGGAAAAATATTTATAGAATCAAACGGTTTTGCCGTAATGGCTGATATTGGTATTAATGACGGACGTGCGCGGAAGGCGCTTGATTCAGTAAAAGAGCATCTTGAATCGCCGTACGGAATTGTGCTGTTACAGCCCGCGTACAAGGACTACCATCTTGAGTTAGGTGAAGTTTCTTCGTATCCGCCGGGGTATAAGGAAAACGCGGGGATTTTCTGCCACAACAACCCATGGGTTACGATAGCGGAAACAAGGCTTGGGAGGGGGAATCGAGCGTTTGAAACTTACGCTAAAATTTGCCCCGCCTACCGCGAAGACGACAGTGATCTGCGCCGATTGGAGCCGTATGTGTACGCGCAAATGGTAGCCGGTAAGGACGCGGTTCGTCATGGAGAGGCGAAAAATTCATGGCTTACGGGAACCGCGGCATGGACATTCGTCAGTATTTCGCAGTACATTCTTGGAGTGCGTCCCGTCTTTGACGGCCTTATGATAGACCCTTGCATTCCTTCAAGCATGAAAGGTTTTACCGTTACCCGACATTTCCGGGGCGCGGATTATCACATTACGGTGGACAATGGTGCGGGCGTGGAAAAGGGAATAAAGTCCATTATGGTTGACGGTAATTCTCTGGACGGCGAGGCGTTAAAAAAGGCGGTTTTGCCCGCGTTTGGCGACAATAAGGTTCATAAAATTATTGTAACTATGGGTAAATAATAACGAATAGCGAAACAGGAAAAGGGGATATATGTATTATAAAAATTTTTTAACGGTTACTTATGCGCCCGCAGGTTATCTGAATGATAACTCGCTTGAGCAGATAAGGGCGGACATTGAAAAAGTAGGCAAGTATATAAAATTAGATAAAATCTATCTTGAAACTTACCGCTCGGAAATACTTGTTGATAGAAAAAAAATGGAAAAAATTAAGTCGCTGTTTATTGAAAAAGGCTATTCCGTATCAGGCGGCATAACAACGACGGTAAAAAGCACGTTGATGGGCAGTATGTGTTTTACGGACCCGGAAAACCGCAAAAGGCTTGGAGAAATTGCCGCCTACACTGCGGAAGTTTTTGATGAATTAATACTGGATGATTTTTACTTTACAAATTGCCGTTGTGAAGCCTGCATAAAAGCGAAGGGAGACCGCGATTGGGCGGCTTTCCGTCTTGCGCTGATGAATGATATTTCCGAGAACGTGATTATTAAAAACGCGAAAGCGGCAAATCCAAAGGTAAATTGTATAATCAAGTACCCAAACTGGTACGACAGTTTTCAGGCTAACGGTTATAACCTTGAAGACGGGCCTAAAATGTTTGACATGATCTACACCGGAACCGAGACGCGTGATCCCCATTATACGCATCAAAATTTACCGCGTTATTTGAGTTTTTTTCTTCCCCGCCTGCTGGAGCATATCAAGCCGGGAAGAAACGGCGGCGGCTGGTACGACCTTTTTGAATGTTCTCTTGAAGACTATGTACAGCAGGCGTATTTGACGTTGTTTTCAAAATGCCGCGAACAGATGTTGTTCTGTTTTCCGTTACTCGTCAACGCCCCACTTTACGCCGCCGCCGCGGGAGCGTTCTACGATGAAGCGGATTTATTCATCGACAAGATTGGAGAGCCTGTGGGCGTTGCCTGTTACAAACCGTATCATTCTTATGGAGAGAGGCTTCTTCATGAATTTATAGGAATGTGCGGCGTTCCTCTCGATCCATATCCTTATTACCCAAAAGACGCGAAGACGGTATTTCTTACCGCTGATGCCATGTGGGATAAAGAAATTGTCGGCAAAATAAAACAAAGTCTTTTAAACGGAAGCAAAGTTTTTATTACAAGCGGACTGTATGAAAAATTGGCAGGGAAGGGAATTGAAGATATACTGCCGCTTGAAATTACAAACAGAAAAATAACTACTGACGTTTTTACAAACAGCGCTTTTGGAAGGGGCAACTGCGGTTATGTGAAAGCCGCCGCTCCCATTACTCTTCCCCATGTCGCTTACAATGAAAATGATATATGGCCGCTTTCATCCGCGCTTACTCCCTATTCAAGCCACTCCATTTTGTTATGCGGCGCTTATGGCAAAGGCACTCTCTATATACTGACAATACCAGATTCATTCGCCGACTTGTACAATCTTCCCTCCGAGACGCTCTCTCTTTTACGCAGGGAATTTAATTTGCCCATAACGCTGGAATGTGGCAGTCGCATATCGCTGTTCCCCTATGACAATGACACTTTTATTTTGCAATCATTTCTTGACAGACCTGAACGGGCGCGTGTTCGCATTAACAGGGCGGGAGTATCGTTAGTACCGTTAAAAATGCCAAAAATGCGTCCGTTTGAAATAATTCGTTCAGGGGAGAATGAGAGTATTTTTGATATTTACGTAACGCCGGGGCATTATATGGCGTTTAAGATTGAGGAAAAGAGTTAATAGGTTAAATACGAAATATTTACAAAGAATTTTTACCACGAACCACACGAACATCACGAACTTTTTGTACATATCTTGTCGTTGTTCGTGTTGGTTCGTGTGGTTCGTGGTAAGAAATTATTATTTTGTTGTTACGAAACAATGTTTCTGTTAGCGTAATAAAGCTTCATAATTAAATTTCCTGAAAGAGCTTTTAAATGTCAGCGCGGCAATTACCGCCAATACTACCGCTATCAATAGGAAAAATTTTACGCTAATCATCATTATACCCGTAAACTGACCGACAACCAATAAAATAACAGGCAGTACTAAGAACAAACTGCTCTGTTGCGCCTCTTCAGAAGACTGCGATTTTGCGGAATTTCGCACGATAAGGTTAATTGAAATTAGCGCCGCCGCCGGAGAAACCAACAGTAATATAATTACCCAGTTTATATTGAATATTATTAGTGATTCAGTTAAAGCAAAAAATAATATTTCCGTTACAACTGTCATAACGATAAAAGAAATGACAGATACTGCCATACTCAGCATAAAAGAAGCTAGTATTTTAGCGTTGAATATCTTTTTTAACGGTAACGGACAGTAGAGCAGTGTCTCTAGGGTAGACTTTTCTTTTTCGCCTACAAATGAACCGGATGCCATGACGGAAGAAGCCATTACAGGAATCAATATAAAAAATATGGGTATAACATTGTTTAGTATCATGTCGATTAACATATATTGTATATTACCATTGTTTAAATTAAAACTTTTGGGATAAGAAGATTGCATCAATTGTATTAACTGCATCATGTCCGGAGAATCAATAGGCGAAAGCATAACTATCAGAATAAACATTATAGGTAAAACAACTATCATAACCAAAGGCACTGTAATGAGTATAGTTAACATTCTTTTATTGGCGGTAATGCTTAAAATATCTTTTTTAATAATGGCTATTTGCATTTTATTAATCATTTATTACCGTCCTTGCGCTTTTCGATTAACGCAAAATAAATTTCTTCCAGCGAATGTTTTTGCGCCGACACATGATAAATGTTACCGCCTGAATTGATAATTTGTTTTACCAGCGGTGGAATTTCATCCTGCGAACTTACATCAACTAACATATAATCGCCATCTTGCCGCATTTTAAGCCCCTGCGGATATTTATCGCTTTTTATTCTTGCCGTCATTCCAGAAAATACTAAAGAATGAAGTTCATCCAGTGATCCTACGGCAAGCATGCTTCCTTCGCTTATTAAGCCGTATTTTGTGCAAATTTCCTCGGCGTATCTTAACTGATGAGTACAAAGAAAAATACTGGTCCCTTTATCACGGGCAAGGCTCTTTATTAAATTATTTACATTCAGCGCGCTCTCAGGATCCAGTCCCGAAGTTGGTTCGTCCAAAAAAAGTATTTTCGGCTGATGGAGCAGAGCTCGCGCAAGTGATAACCGCTGCCGCATTCCTGTGGAGTACTCTGAAAGTTTTCTGTCTTTCGCGTCAAGTAACTCCAAACGTTCAAGAATTTCCATAGCCCTGCGTTTTATTTCATTAGTATCAATACCAAAAACTTCTCCAAAAAACATCAGATTTTGAAGTCCTGTAAGATTGTTGTACATTTGGGCGTGTTCCGTTACTACGCCGGACAGCTTATGTATTTCTTCTGGGGATTTTGCCGGTTCTATGCCAAAAACACTGCAAGAACCTTCCGTTAGTTGCAACATTCCATTAAGCAATTTTACAGCCGTAGTTTTTCCGGCTCCATTCGGCCCCAAAAAACCGAAGATTTCACCTTCATCAATGCTTAAATCAACGTGGTTTAACGCTTTCTTCCCATTTGAGTATATTTTTGTTATTTGATTTGCGGTTATTATTTTCATGTAGAAATTATCATAGTTAACATATTATGTTTTGTCAACTATATTTTTTATCTATAATTTTAGAATCATATTTTGCGTCAAATTTTTAAATCCATATTCTTCATATAATTTGATTGCTTTTTTATTAAAGCAGTAAACATATAATTCTATATCACTATATTTTTCGTCTTTTGTATATTTAATTATATAATCCAATAATTTTTTTCCATATCCTTTATTTTGATATTCTTCATCAACTACAATATTATCAATTACAATGTATTTTCTTTTTTTATGAAACGGAAGTCCTCCTTTTGTCTCTTCATAAGCATATAAAAAACCTATAATTTTATTTTCAATTTCCAATACGATGAATATGCTTGCTTTATCGTTAATTAATGATTCTATGTATTCTTTACTTCGGGCGCGTTCATTTGATTTTTCATAAATATACGGTTCATTTCTGTAATGATAAAGATCGCTTTGCCAAAATAAGTTGTTTATTTGAGCATAGTCTGTAATGCAAGCTCTTCTAATGTTAATACACATGTTTTTATTCCTGTTAGTTCAAAAAACTATACCTCATGCCAATGTCTACGTACCAAGCGTCCTATGCGTCTCCTGCAACTGCTTGATAATCGGCAGCTTCTGTGGGCATTTTTCTTCGCACGTGCCGCACGCTGTGCACTTTGAAGCGTCCGCGCTTTTTATCCAACTCCAGCCATTCATCATTTCCTTGTATGCGTCTTTTGCGTGTTCTTTCAAACCGTAAACGCGGTAGCGGTTCATTATTTCAAAAAGATAAGGAATGTCAATGCCCGCAGGGCAGGGTTTGCAGTAATTACAACCCGTGCAGTAAAGTTTGGCAAGGTTTTTATTTTCTTCCATCATTGTTTTAATGTGAAGCAGTTCGTCTTCCGTTAAATGGCTGATGCGTGATGCGATCTCAAAATTTTCTTCTAACATTTTTAAATCGCCCATGCCGGATAGAGCCATGTCTATATTTTCATTTGCAAACACGAAACGCATAGCCATTTCCGCCGTACTTGTCGATTTGGTTTTCAGTAAGCTTTGAATTTTTTCGCTTGGTGCACCAAGACGACCGCCGCCGACAGGCCCCATTACAACAACGCCCAAACCTTTGGACTTCGCGTAAGCGATGTTCTCCTCGTTGGAACGGTCCAGCATATTGTACTGAACAAGTGTTGTTTCAAAGTGACCTGAATCTACTATTTTTTTATAATTTTCCGCCGCGTCGTGATACGAAAATGAAATGTGCTTGATAAGTCCCTGCTCTTTGGCTTTATACGCCGCTTCAAGAGGGCCGAACTTTAATCCCTGCCATGACTCAAAACTCTTTAATGAAATACCCCAAAAGTGATAAAAGTCGATGTAGTCCGTGTCAAGTTTTTTCAGCGATTTTTCAAGTCGCTCCATCCAGTGATCGCCGTCCGCGTCTTCAATTGGGTTCTTTGTAGAAAGATACACTTTGTCGCGATAGCCCTTTAACGCTTTTCCTACCGCGTTTTCACTTAACGATTCGCAGTAAAGTGGTGCGGTATCAACGAAGTTAATGCCCATGTCAAACGCTTTCTGCATAAGGGGGACGGCAAGGTCTTCATCGACAATTTTCTTGCCGTCAACTTCTTTCATGGGCAGGCGCATCGCGCCGAAACCCAATGCGGAAACTTTTACGCCTGTTTTGCCAAAGGTTTTGTAAACCATTAAAACCTCACATATCCAGAATAATTTCGTTCTCTGCTTTCAATATCGAAGCGGGAATATAATTACCTTCAAGAGGGGAACCTTCGCCCTGTGGGCTCGGTTGAGGTTCCATTGCCTCTCCGTTGACAGTCAGTTTTTTACAGCCGCTTTCATGCCCGTCGGGATTATTCACTTTTATGTTAAGTTTTTTGCCTCGGAAAACTTTTTCCATTGTAAAAGATTTCCACTCTGCGGGAATCGCGGGCGACAAGCGCAGTCCGTCTATGTCTGGTCTCAATCCTAAAATACCTTCCACGCAACCGACCATTACCGTGCTTGCCGTGCCTGTCAGCCAGTGAACATGACTGCGTCCTTCAAACGGGCTGTCTACGCTTTCCGTAAATTGAGAGTAAACATATGGCTCCACAAGGCGCGTGTCGGCAATTCCGTTTTGCGCGGCTGGACTGGATTCCAAGTAATACTCAACGGCGCGGTTTCCGCGTCCAAGCAACGCTTCTGCGAGAATTATCCAGCCCTGTGTTTGCAGGAAGATTCCGCCGTTCTCTTTTGTTGAAGGGTTAAAGAGCAGGGCGAGCGCTCCGTCAAAAGCGTGCTTGCGGTAAGCTGGGGACATAATGCGCGCGCCATATTTTGTGTTTAGTTCTTTATGTACTAAATCAAGTATTGATTTACCGCGCACGTCATCCGCAAAACCGCTGATTACCGCCCAACTCTGTGGATTAAGCCAGATGTTCGCTTCGGGGTCATCCTTCTTTCCGACTGTAACGTCGTTTTCGGTTATGCCGCGCACAAAGCGGTCGTCTTTCCAACAGTGTTCCTCGATAATTTTTCCAAAACGGTCTTTTTGTTTTGTCATTTCTTTTTCTGTAGCGGAGTCTTTTTTAAATTTTGCAAAACGGATCATTATTTCAAACGCATAGTACAACTGAAAAGCGACAAATACGGAAACGCCCTTCGCGCCAAGGCGAAGGCAGTCATTCCAGTCCGCGTGAAGCCCTGCGGGAAGGCCGTGTATTCCCAAATGGTTAAGTGAAAAGTCAATTGCTTTTTTCAAGTGGTTGAACAAAGTGTCCTTGCCTTTGTCGGCGTAAGGAATTATTTCGTCTAACAGGGCGGTGTTGCCTGTCTCGGCGATGTATTTCCAAACGGTAGGGAATAGCCATAGCGCGTCATCGGCGCGATAGGACGGGTGTCCTGTGCTTTTGCTATAGGAGTCGTCTTCGGGCTTGTCTTCGTGTCCGGGGTTGTGGTTGTACTTTACCAGCGGAAGGGCGCCGCCGTGGTTCACCTGGGCGGAAATCATGAACTTGATTTTTTCTAGAGCCATGTCGGGATCAAGGTGGATGATGCCTTGAATATCCTGTACCGTGTCGCGGTAGCCATAACCGTTACGCTGTCCGCAGTAAATTAACGAAGCTGCGCGGGACCAGATAAATGTAATAAAACATTGGTATGCGTTCCATGTGTTGATCATGTTGTTAAAATTGTCATCGGGGGTTGTTACTTTTAAGTTGCCTAATTTTTTGTGCCAATAACTTTTTAATTCATCAACTTCACGGTCGGGAAGGGTTGAATCTTCGTAACGGGCAATCAAATCTTTTGCCTGCGTTTCACGTTTTTGTCCGAGGAGGAAAACGCACTCGGCGCTTTTGCTGGGTGCAAGTTCGAGGGTTGTGTGCAAAGCGCCGCAGGGGTTCATGTTGTAGTTGAGCGTGCCGTCAAGTTTGCCGTTTTCAACTGAAACGGGGTTTCCATAGTCATGGTAGTTGCCTAGGAATTTAGCGCGGTCGCCGCAGTAACTTTCAACCTTCGCTCCTGCAAGGCCAAAGAAGCGCGTTTCTACGCGGCTTTCGTTGACTGCGTTTAGGCAGTTCTCGTTAATGGTTTGCAGGATAAATTTTTCTTTAAAATATGTCCGTGTAATAAACTGGGTATATTGAAGGTTCACCTGATCCTGTTCATAAAAACTTTCGCAGGTAAATTCGACAAAACCAAAGACGGATATTTTTCTTGCTTTTGATCCTTTGTTGGTAATTTTTAACCGCCACACCTCGTAATCCGCGCCATGCGGCACATAGTAGCAAAGCTCAGAATGTATGTCTTTGTAATCGGCTTCCAACTGGGTGTAGCCCGTACCATGACGGCATATCGATTTGTATTGCTCAAGCGGTTTGCCCACAGGTTGCCATGACGCAGACCAATAATCGCCTGATTCATCATCACGAAGGTAGATGTACCGTCCGGGACGGTCCTGTTCATTAAAACGGTAACGGATCAGCCTGCCCGCCGCGCCGCTTTTTACAAAACTGTAACCTCCGGCATTATTGGAAATAATCGCTCCATATTCAGGAGATCCAAGATAATTCGCCCAGGGAGCCGGCGTATCCGGTCTGTCAATTACATATTCCCTTTTTTTAGAATCAAAATAACCATACTGCATTTTCATTTCTCCATATTGATTTTATAAGTAGGTTTATTTTATCATAAAACAAATGGATTTAGAACAGGAAGAAGCGCTTTATGAATTTCTCGAAAACTCAAGCGAGCCTTTTACTCTGGACGATATTACCGTCTATGTGCAGGCGTCTGGGCAGAAGCCGAGCAAGCAGCTTGCGAAGGAAATAGGCGCTTATCTTGAAATTAGAAAAATCGCTTTCAGGAAGGATAATAAACACTGGGTATCACGTAAGGCATGTTTTGAATCCGCCGTGTTTGTTATTACCCCTTCGCGGCTTGAATTACTCAACGGCATTTTAATCCCAGGGCACCGTTGCGTCCCCTTTGCCAATCCGTTGACCTTGCCTAACTGTTACAAATTTTTCTGGAAAGGTGAGGCAATACCGGTAACAACCACGGAGGCTCCGCCTGAGGAATTGTATCCCTACTATTGCGTTTATGGCGAAGAATTTGCCCCTCAGTATATCGCCAGGGACAATCCTGAAAATGAAGAATCGTTCAATGCCGATCCTTACGAAGATCCGCCGGAAGTATCGATACATACTTTGGATATGCGCGGCATATACCGTGAATGTTCGTTTGTGCCGGGAGATTTATTTATTGTCCGTACTATTAACTGGAATGAATGTCATTTTGAATTGGAAAAAATACAAAAGGATAATTGGTCGCACGCCGATTTGGACAAGTGGCAGGAAGCCGCCGAAATTGGTTTTGAAAGCAGTTTTGCCCTGCTTGGCCCTGGTGCGAGCACGGAAGAGCAAATTGCTTTCGCATACTGGTACGGCGGTAAACGCATGAGGGAGATCCCGGCTTATTCTCTGGAAGAATTTTTATACGAGAAAACAAACCGGGTGGATACCGTGCCTTATGGCATAGAAACGCGTTTTTGGTTCGCGGGAAAAGAAATTCCCGACAGCACGAATCTTCAGAATTATACGGTTCCGCCTGACAGGACGTTCATTGAAGATTTGCTCTACGAAAAAAACATACCTATTTCTGAATTTGTGATTCTTTCGTATATCAGGGACTCTTTTTACCGTAACGAAAAATATGTTGACCTTGTAATAAACCGTTTGGTTCCCCCAGTTGTTCATCTTGATGAAATCGAGTGGGATTTGTTAGCTGATTATATCAGTGAAAGCATGGAAGATTTTTACAAAGGATACTCGCTCTTTTTGGATCAGGGCGCGGGCCCTGTCCGCCAGCGTGTCGCTGAGCTTCACACCGCCGTAATTGAGCTTTCCGCAAAATTGCAAAAAGGCGAGATTGAAGCCGCATGGTTGCCTCGGCACACGTTCATCGTACTTTCACAAATCCAGGGACACGCCGCGGCTTTGTTGGAAGACCTTGCTTTTGACGAATCTCCTTCTGACTCCGACA
>Ga0268262_10006810_pt1 | contig 10834 bp, 6 predicted proteins | sample TergutNc150P3_FD_190354 | JGI IMG/M metagenome (GOLD analysis project Ga0268262, IMG submission 190354) | Nasutitermes corniger P3 segment gut microbial community from laboratory colony in Florida, USA - Nc150 P3 (SPAdes) (version 2) | ecosystem: Host-associated > Arthropoda: Insects > Digestive...
TCGCTTTCCTGGCTTGAAAGGCGTTCGACAAGTTTATTTAGTGTAAGGAACCTGTTTTCAGCAAGTTCGCGATCCTCGTTCCATGCGTGGCTCAGTGATTGTTGTATTTCCTGTTTGAAGTCTCTGACTTCCGATAATTGCCTGTCGCTTGCTTCAATTTGAAGATATGTTTTCTGGTTCTCCGATTGGTTGAACGGTACCTTGCTGAGACTGTCATTAACGAGATCCATCCGCTCCATTATGGTTTTTCTCGCGTTATTCAAATAAGTGTATAAAGCCGCCAGGTTTTGATGGCTTTGGTTTTGCAGTAAATTGAAAAAACGTTGTTCGTGGGCAGGCAGTCCATCTGTTTCCAGTCTGGTCAGTTTAGAGAAAAAATCCGGCGCGCTGGAAAGACTGGCGTCCAAATCGCCCACTTCCATAGGCCAGTTTCGCTTGAATTCGATAAAGACTTTTTCTATCTCTTTTACGCATACGTCAATGTCGTGACTGACCTTTCTGATATCTTCGCCCAGAACCTGCACTACAGATGTGGTAATATCTCCGATGTTATCAAGCCGGATGTTGTCTGTAATACGCGCAAAGTAACCATCAAGACCTTTTTTCTGGAAAGGGGTTAGAGAGACGATAGAAGGATCGTCTTGTAATTTGCCAAGATCGTCATTTGATTCTTTAAGATGCCTAATCGTCTTATCATGTTCAAGCTTGGCTTCACGCAGGTCATCTTCAGCCCGTGAGACGATGGACTTCTGCATGTTGATTCTTCCTGAAATTTCCAGCAATACTTTATTGCCGTCGCGCATTTCGCGAATTTGATTATCAATGGCGTCGATACGTTCAAATATCGGAAGCACATCAATTTCCTGCCACTGCATATTGACGAGCGTTTGGCATTGAAGGGCCCGTTTCGCGTTCAGGTTGTCCTGTTCGGATAATGTGTTGATCTTCTCAGTCAGGGCTGAAATTGTGTCCGCCAGCTCCTGAGCCTGCTGCTGAAACAGGGACAACTTTTCATGGTTATCAAAACCCAGGATCCAGTTCCTTCTGTCGCCTACAGCGTACTTGTCATTTTTCTCATGACGGGTTTTGTTGTGTTTTACCTGACCCTCGCGCGTTATTGCGCGATCTGCCGCTCTGAAGGCCTGAACCGACTCTACGCATGAATAATTGAAACGCTGGCGTAATTCAATCTTCAGCCATTCGGTATAACTTCCTTCTTTGATATTGAGCTTAAATATCATTGAATCAGCCGGAACAGGTTTTTCCTGCAAGGGCTCTACACGTCCGGTGCGATAATAAACAAGGCGTTGTCCAAGATGCGTGTTGTTTATATGGTTTGATAATGCTGAATAATAGCGTTCATCAACCAGAAGGGATAAGGCAAAACCGCGCAAAACCCGTTCAATAGCGCCCTGCCAGGATGCTCCGTCCGGCTTGACTTCAATAAGCTCTCCTGCAAACGGCAATGCTGTGGCGGAAACCCCGATTGCCGAAGCGATTTTATTGCGTAAATCCAGCATATCAGCCGGAATATTGGAAGGTTGGCTTTGAAGCGCCCGGACTTCCTTTGCCGCCATGGCAAATTCGTCTTCTGCTTCTTTTTTTTGGCCGGCGTATAACAGCAGATCGTCGCGGGCGGCTTTGTTTCTGCTTTCCATACCTTCAATTTCCTCACGCGCTCTGCCAACAAGCTCCGCAAATTCCTGCGGTGTTTCACCTAACACCCAACCCAGTTCCCTGCAAGCCGCCTCCGCCTGATCCCGTTTCCGTACGCGATCCGCGCGCAGAGCTTCCAGCGTCCGCATATCGCTTTCCCACTGTTCAATCTGATCGCCGCCAATCTCACGGTGCTGGCGTTCCAGTTCCCGTAAAACGTTATTTTGATTGTCCAAATGACTTTGACGACGAGTGATCTCGCCCTCCCAGCCTTCTCTTTCGACAGTAAGTGAGGCTATGCGTTCTTTCAACAAGTCCATTCGCCGTATTTCACGATAAAAAGTAATCCCTGCCTGCAATTCATTAAGATCGTTCTTCTTAGATTTGATTGTTTCCATTTGACTGTGCTTTTCCCTTGCCGGAACCAGGGTCTCAATTTGTTTGCGGGCGGTCACCACTGCCTGATGCGCGGCGTTGAGTTCTCCAAACTCGTTGACAAGCCTGTCGGCAGCGTCAAATGTCTCCGGCTTTTCAAGCATAAAGTCCCGGAACAATGTATTCAGATCGCCAAGATTTTTGGCCGACTGCGTCTTGTGCAGCAGTCTGAGCGCCACTTCATTTTCAATGCCGAGCAAGCGGCGGAAGCGTTCACAATACGGCGTAAATTCGTTTTGAATAAAAACATCCGGAAATAATAGTTTTAATTTACGAATATCAAAGTTCGATTTTTCGAACTCTTCTAACTCGCGCAGACTAAATATTCGCTCAAAAATGAAGTAATAACGTTTGACATCGGCAGTTCCGTTTGAATTACCGCGAATCCAAAAGACCTGACCAATGACTACAATTTGCCCTGTTTCGTTTTGATAGGTCAGTGCCAGAGCCGACCACGTTGTTCCGGGTCGAAGATAGTGGGTGCTTATATCACCTGATACTTCATCTTCCTTTTCCGCCCAGGCTCCGCGTATGTAACTGACGATATTGCGATCCCTGCCTTTACGTTCCGCATCGCGGGCGGCGGCATTAAAATCAACCCAGCGGGGAGGTATCAGCAATGCGGAAAACGCGTCCAGCAGGGTAGTCTTGCCGGTTCCGGATCCTCCGACAAATAAAAAGCCTTTCTGCGAAATGGGTACGTCGTGCAGCCCGGAGAATGTTCCCCAATTAAAGACCTGGAGTCCGGACATTCGAAATTGTTCGTTTTCAAACAGCATATGCGCTTGCTTTAAACTCATTCTTCTTCCCCGGACTTATAGTCCGCTTCTTCCTGGGGCGCATCTTCGCCGCCGTCCTGTAGTTCGTCCGCAGCCATGCGTTGATATTGTTTTGTCAGAGCCTGAATTTCCTCCGCAGAGAACAATAATTTCAGAGTCGGCGATACCTCAAAGCGATCATCACTGGCGCGAATTTTCTGTATGATGTTATATTTTTTAATCTTCTCAATTGATGCATGAACACGCTTATCAAATCCGGCTCTGTCAGTATTTCCTTGGCGATCATACAGGTTGAGAAGTTCTATGATATCTGTTTTTGATACGACAGCGCGTCCGCCGTGTGAGGCGGCCTGTGCCAGTTGCTGCCGCAGATAGAGAAGCAGTACTGAATCAATAAAAGTTAACTGAGCCCGACGAAGTAATTTTGCATCTTCTAAATCGCCTGTGTCAAACTGACGGGTAAAGGCGGTCTGTAAGTCGCGGTCAATGATCAATTCCAGGAATAAATCGGCGAGACGCCGGCGAATAACGCCCTCGTCACGTAAAAGTACAGACCAGAGTTTTGAATGTCTGCGCCCGTCCAGGGACGGACCGGATAATAATTGTACCAGCGCGCGCCGTGTATCCAGAGGCAATTCCCCCATATCGCCTGCAAACAGGTTGTTTGCCGTATTCTCAGATTGCTCGCTTTCAATGTCGTTCAGGGGGTCGGTTATGTCTTCCGGGGATATGTTTTCAGACCAGCTCATTCATTCGCTCCCGCAAGAAAAAGATTTTAGGTATTCGCGCGCTCCGCCGTTGATCGTCATTGCCAACCCATGAAACAGTTTCCCGATTTTCTGATTTTATGCCGTACCGGCTGCCTAATGTGATCAAACCGACAACACTGCCCAGTCCCTGAGCCGCAGGGTACTGTTCAAGTACATCATGGATTGATGCCTGAGAGAATCTTTCAAGCACATCGCGTACATTTGCCTTGAGTGATCGAAAGTCGATCTCAGACTGGATAACCAGTTCCGCGACAGAATCCAGATCAATGTCGGGAGTATCCCCATCATTCATTCCGCGGGGCAAGGCCTGTATAGCCGGATCGTAAAGCACCCATTGAGACAATGACCGGATACGGCTGCTGGTCAGCACAAGATCTTTAATTACATTTGTTGCTTTAACTTCGTCTTTGATCGCCATCGCGGCGCGCTGCGCGTCTTTCAGAATTTGATTTAATCGCCGCTGTTCAAGGTATTCGCGGCTTTGAACGAAGTGCTTGAGGCTGCGGGCAAAATCCTGCAGGACTTTATGAACAATCCCGCCTTGTTCAAGCAAATTGCTGGTCATACGTCTTAGAAAGCGTCTGTCCTTTAATTCCAGTTGATTGACAAACTCGCGGGACATAATATTGTCCAGCGCTTGTTCAAGTACTGCCGACTGTTCAGGATCGGTCAGTAAACGCCAAAAGGCCGAGAATGTTTTACCGGCATCGCTTTCGGAAATCTGGTCAATACCTGCGAACACGGAGTCCAGTACCTCCCCGCGGCTGCCTTCGTTGTCCATGAGTTGTTCTCTCAGTTCTCGATTCAGTTGATCAAACTGATCCCGAACGCGGCGAAAGTCTCCGGTCAGCTCATCTACCAGCGAAATAATTTCCCGTGTCTGTTCCAGCGCCGACGGGTGAGGGAGTATTCGCATCCGGCCATTTTGAATGGCCTCAATTTCTTTTTCTATACGCGCCTGCTCAGCCTTCAGCCGGTCGATCCGCCGGGCTTGGTTCGTATCGGTATCTTCGGCAAGTTTCACCAGCGCCTGTATCACCAGGGCCAGACGGCTCTCCGTAGCGGTTGAGTGGGGCTGTTCCAGGCTGGAAAGGAAGCGGATCGCTTCGACGGTCGCGGTAGAAAGTTCGTATTCTTCTTCTGTGGCTCCGGCAGGGAAACGCCTTTCGAGATAACCTTCCGCAAGCCATCCGGCAATATAGGCTTGGGCGCTTTGAGGTAAATCTTCTCCCTGCGCCCTGAGCGCTTCCAGATCGCGTCCAATCCGCTCATGCAGGATCGATGCGGGCAAACTCCGCTCGTTTTCATAGAGATGCGATTGCAGTAAACCAATGACAATGGGGCCATTGGCTGAAGCAAGCAGCCTCCATAACGGCTCTTTCCGCATGCGGCAGTAGGTCGCAATAACCCTGTCAGCTTTCACATTAATACTCCAAAGTAATACAGATGATTTAACTGAGTCATTTCTATATAAGGGAGTTAACGCATAGGTAAGCATAACACGATGTTGGATCAAATGATAGTTTTATTTCGCAGGGCTTCTGCATTTACTTTAAAGAAGGATATAGCGCGATACATATAGTAAACGCGAATAATCATGCGGCAGCGCTCTTGACATTCGAATGATTGTCTGATAAATTTAAAACATTCTGTAAAGGTGGTTTAACCTGAACAGAATGCGCACGCTCCTATGCGGCGTATTTTTCCCTGAGGAACCGTTGATGCGGATTATATTCCGGCATCAAGTAATCAGTGGTTCCTGCCCATTGACATTGTTTTTATAACATGTTAGTATGGGTATGACAGTATAATGCTTCCAGGGTAAAAAGGGCTGCAAGAGGCCCTTTTTTCATGGGGTAAGGGAAAAGGCAATGCGGTATTCCGCGCGGGCAGATAAACCGGCTGATGTGACGGTTACCGCTCTGAGAGAGTCACTTGAGGCAGTGGTACGGGAACTGGGGCTGGCTCTTATAGAACTTGATGTTTTTCGGACGAAGGTCCGCAAAGGATCGCCGCAGGCGCCGCCAGGGGTATCCATGGCGGTGCAGGTTCGGGCCATAGTGTACAAGCCGGGACCCTTGGGTACCGATGACTGCACAAGGGTGCATCGCGCCATACTACCCCGGCTGGAACAGGCGTTTCCCGGAGGTGAATTTTCGGTGGAGGTGTCTACGCCGGGAATAAACCGCATAGTGAAAGACGGCGTAGAACTTGCCCACTACCGGGGCAGGGGAGTGCGCCTGTGGAGGACGGATATTTCAGACTGGTCGGCTGGTCTTTTGGAAGCGGCTGACGAGTATGGTATAATAATAAGAGGGAAAGAAGAAATGATCCGGCTGGATTATGCAATAGTTGCCAAAGCCAGACTGGACCCCTCGCAGGAGGAATAAATTGGGCATTGATATGTCGGAAGCAATCCGTCAGCTAAGCCAGGAGCGCGGCCTTTCGGAAGAGCTTATCCTGAAAACCATCGAAGATATGCTTTTGGCTGCCTACCGAAAACGATTCGGTACCGATGAAAACGCCATTGTCCGGTTTGACGATGACGGGCAAGTCTCAATATTGTCACGGAAAAAAGTAGTCGAGCATGATGATGTGTACAATCCGGTTGACGAGATTGATCTTCTTGAAGCAAGGGAGCTAAACCCGGATGCGGAAGTCGGCGATGAAATACTCGTTGTGATAGATGCCGTCAGGGAATTTAACCGCCAGTCAATACAGCTTGCCAAGCAAACCGCCCATCAGTCGATTCGGGAAATTCAAAAGGACAGTCTCTATTCCGAATACAAGGACAAGGTCGGCGAGATTATCATTGGCTACTACCAACGGGAGCGGAACGGAACGATTTATGTTGATCTGGGAAAAATCGAGGGCATACTGCCGAAAAAATACCAGTCTTCCCGTGAAACTTATCATGTTAATGATCGAATCAAAGCCCTCATCAAAGAGGTAAACAAGTCCTCATCCGGGCTTCAGGTGGTACTGTCCCGCACCGATCCCGATTTTGTGCGGGCCATTTTCGAACTCGAGGTTCCTGAGGTGTACGACAAAACAGTTGAGATACATAAAATCGTCAGAGAGGCAGGTTACCGGACCAAACTGGCCGTATATTCCACCCGCGATGATGTTGATCCGGTTGGCGCCTGCGTGGGACTGAAAGGGGTGCGGATACAGGCGGTAATAAAGGAACTTGAGGGAGAAAAAATCGACATACTCAAGTACGATCCTGATCCGCGGCGTTTCATTAAGAACGCTCTTTCTCCGGCAGAGGTCAAAGATGTAATTATCCTCAGCGAGAAGTCAAAAAAGGCGCTGGCGGTGGTAAGTGATACCCTTTTATCGCTGGCGATAGGCAAACAGGGCCTTAATGTGCGCCTGGCAAACAAACTGACGGACTGGATGATCGATGTAAAAACCGATGCCCAGTTTGCCGAGATGGATATTGCCGCCGAATCCCGGCGGGCGGTTTCCGAACTTTTTGGCGACACCGATACGGAAGAACTTTCCCGCATTTCGGAACTTCCCGGCGTGGATGCCGCCGTTGCGCAAGCGCTGCTTGATAACGGTATTGACTATATTGAAGATTTCTTCGAACTCAGCCAGGAGCAGTTAGACGCAATGCATAATATTTCCGCTGAACAAATTGAGGTGCTGCGGGCTTTGATTGATGAATCGATTGAAATAGTGGAAGCCGGAGAAGAGGCGGACTTTGACGAGGATGAATCAGAGGAAGTTGGTTCTGCTGAAGGCGATGAGGAAGACGGAGAAGAAGTAGAGTGTCCTGAATGTCATACAAAGTTTGCCCTTGATGTGGCAGAGTATTCCGGCGGCACTATTAATTGTCCCAACTGCGGCGCTGAGCTGGAATTGAGCTATGAGAAAGAAGAAGAGGAACAAGAGGAATAAATGGCAGAGGAAACAGACAGTACTCAAAAACCAAAGGCTGAATTGATCAAGCATACTCAGGTTGATCACGGCAGTGAAAAAGCGCCGCCGGGGGCAGCTTCGGCGCCGCCAGGGACGAACCCTGCCAAATCCGGCGAGCGCCCCAAACTGGTACTCAAGAAAAAGTCTGCCGGCATGGCCGCCGGCACTCCCGGCAGTACCGCTTTATCAACGGCAAAAAAACTGCCCAAACTTGTTCTCTCCAGCCATCAGGACTTAAAGGCTGACTCTGCCGGGTCTCACGGGGGGGAAAGCCAGAGCGACGTGTTAAAAACAGAAGCAAAGGATACATCCCCGGTAGAAACGTCCGGTGCGCCGTCATCAGAAAATTTGTCGGGAGTATTTTCCTTTGCCCAGCGGCCTGCTGTAGTGGCAGGGAGAGTAGGAGGAAGGCCGGTAGGCAGGAAATCTCACCATGATACGGATACGCCAAGCAGTCCCCCCCAAAACAAGTCCGGTTTCGGCGGTCATGCCGGCGCGGCAGGCAGAACCGGGAACAAGCAAGGACAGTCTAATTTTTCAAACGCTCCCCGGCAAGGCGGCGGACGTTTCGGCTACGCTGCCGGTCATGAGGGCGGTCGTGCCGGCGGTCACAGTCCCGGTCATGCCGCGGGGCATACTGCCTCCCCGCACGGAGGCCCGCGGTCGGGCGGAGCCGGAAGGGCGGGTTTTGCGTCCCGACCGGGTATAGGACGCAGCGGACAAGGGGGCGCTCCGCTTCCCAGCCCTCTACCCGAAGGTAAAACGGCAAAACGCAGCTTTAAGGCTAAAAAACCCAGTTATAACCGCAAGGAAAAAGAACTTGAGATGGAGGAAAAACTCCTCCAGACCAAAAAGAAAATCACCTATGTTGCCAATCCGGTGCCCAAATCCATTGACATAATGGAAGTTATTTCCGTGTCGGAATTGGCAAAAAAAATGAATCTGAAAGCATCGGACCTCATCCAAAAGTTAATGAAGATGGGAATGATGGTTACCATTAACCAGCAGATAGACGCCGATACTGCCACGATACTGGCCGGTGAGTTTGGCGCCGATGTAAAGATCATCAGCCTGTACGATGAAACGGTTATAGAAACCGGATCGGATGAAGGCGCAGAAATGGTGCCAAGGCCGCCGGTTGTCACCGTTATGGGACATGTTGATCACGGTAAGACCAAGCTGCTTGACGCCATTCGCAGTTCCGATGTAGTGGCGGGCGAATTCGGCGGAATTACCCAGCATATCGGCGCATACATGGTGGATACCCCTCACGGCAGCATCACTTTCCTTGATACTCCCGGTCACGAGGCCTTTACCCGCATGAGGGCGCGTGGAGCCCAGGTAACGGACATTGTGGTGCTGGTTGTTGCCGCAGACGATGGGGTTATGCCGCAGACCATTGAGGCAATCAACCACGCCAAGGAAGCCGGTGTTCCCATTATTGTTGCAGTTAACAAAATCGACAAGCCCGAAGCAAACCCTGACCGTGTCAAGAGTCAACTTTCGGACCTCGGCCTTATGCCCGAAGAATGGGGAGGGCAGACGATGTTTGTCGAACTTTCCGCCCTGCAGAAAACGGGTATAGACAAGCTTATTGAGGCCATACTTCTTGAAGCCGAACTTCTTGATCTTAAAGCCAATTTCCGGCGGAGCGCCGAAGGAAAGATTCTTGAATCAAGAATCGACCACGGGCGGGGCATTGTGGCAACGGTAATGGTGGAAAAGGGAACCATTGCCATAGGCGATTCTTTTGTGGCGGGTATTTGGCCGGGCAAGGTACGGGCCATTTTCAATGACAAGGGTGAAAAACTCAATCATGCAACTCCTTCCATGCCGGTTGAAGTGCTTGGTTTTGAGGGAATCCCCAATGCCGGCGATCCCTTGCAGGCAGTGGCGGATGAAAAAGTTGCCCGTGAATATTCATCCAAACGGCAGGAACTTAAACGTTTTGAGGATGCCAAGAACTTCAGAAAAGTGACGGTTGACAACCTGCATGACATGATAAGTGACGGAACCATACAGGAACTTAAGGTGATTATTAAAGCCGATGTGCAGGGGTCGGCGGAAGCGCTTAAAAACAGCCTGGAAAAACTTTCCACCAAAGAAATCCGCCTTCATGTCATACAGGCCCTGCCCGGGCCAATCAACGAGGGCGATGTTGATCTGGCAATCGCTTCCAAGGCCATTATCATCGGCTTTAATGTACGGCCCCTGCCCAAAGCCAGAATTCTGGCGGAACAGGAAAAGGTTGACATACGCAAGTACAATGTCATTTATAAGGCAGTTGAGGAAATTCAACAGGCAATGGAAGGGATGCTCAAGCCCGACACCAGAGAAGAGATTATCGCAACCGTAGAAGTGCGGAATACCTTCAAGGTGCCCAAAGTGGGGACCATTGCCGGCTGTTATGTGCAAACCGGCACGGTCAAGCGCAGTGCCAGCGTCAATGTAATCCGCGCGGAAATAGTGATACATTCGGGTAAAATTGCCTCGCTCAGGCGTTTCAAGGATGATGCCCGCGAAGTCGCAGCCGGCTACGAGTGCGGCATCGGGCTTGAAGGTTTTGACGATATACAGGTAGGCGATCAGTTTGAGATAATTGAAATGGTAGAGGTAGCCCGAAAACTGAGTACGCCCAATAACAGCGCCGCGGTATAAAATGGCGGAATTCAGAACCGAGCGGCTGGGACAGCTTATGCAGGAAATGATCAGCGCTCTGGTCATGGAAGGCAAAATAAAAGACCCCAGAGTTTCGCCGTTTGTTTCGATAACGCGGGTAAATGTTTCACGTGACCTTTCCTTTGCCGATGTCTATGTTTCCAATATCCGCGAGAACGCCAGCATAGAACGCAGCGCCGAAGGTCTGCAAAGCGCCGCCGGATTTATCCAGTCCCAACTGGGAAATGTTCTCCACATACGAAAAATTCCCCGCCTGCGTTTTCATGCCGATACCAGCATTCGGGAAGGTTTTGATTTAGTGAAAAAAATTGAACAGTTAGGAAATAGCTAATTAATTCAACTTTATGAATAATATAAATACAGAAAAAGTCAGTACAAAAAAAATACTCACAATAGCAATTCCCCTTATTCTTCAGCAGTTGAGTTTGCAAATGCAGGTTTGGGTTGACAGGGCTATGTTGGGTCATGTTGACTCAAAATATTTTTCCGCTGTTGGAAACGCATTAGTTCCGTTTTATGCGGTTGTCGCCATAATAAACGCTATTTGCTGTGGAACGACTATTTTGATTGCCCAAAATATAGGGGCAA
>Ga0268262_10006811_pt1 | contig 10833 bp, 12 predicted proteins | sample TergutNc150P3_FD_190354 | JGI IMG/M metagenome (GOLD analysis project Ga0268262, IMG submission 190354) | Nasutitermes corniger P3 segment gut microbial community from laboratory colony in Florida, USA - Nc150 P3 (SPAdes) (version 2) | ecosystem: Host-associated > Arthropoda: Insects >...
TACGAATGAAACCCCCGTGCCATGGATGGCACGGAGAGACGAATAAAGGTGGGGCAAAAAGAATCTCTTAATTCTTTTTTATTCCAACACAATAACGTGCGAAAATGTTGCACAACTACTTGTATATGAACAAAAAGTTCGTATACATCTCAAATCTGCACAAAAGGCGAAATAAAGCGTCGCTTATATCCTCATTTGCGTGTTATGTACGAAATAAACCATCATATATACCTCAAAATTTGGGTTATATACGCCATTGTACCTTTTATTTAGGAATAATGTCATGTGTGAACCAGAAAAAAATTGGGGGCTGTCCACTAAATAAGAATTAAACCACAGAGTACCACGGAGTTTTGATACAATCATCTTTTCTCCGTGTTACTCCGTGACCTCCGTGGTAAAAAATTCTTCCTCCCCTACTTATTCTGCGGAATATCCGGTATCGAAGCAAACCCCTTCTGCAAATCCGCGTCAGTGGGGATATAATCAGTCATCGTCTTGTTGTTATACGCCATATACGCCGTCATGTCAAAATACCCCGTACCGCTCAAACCAAACAGAATAACCTTTTTTTCGCCGGTCTTCTTGCATTCAAGGGCTTCGTCAATGGCAGCCTTAATCGCGTGAGAGGATTCCGGCGCGGGCAGTATGCCTTCGGTTTTCATAAAGCGCAGGGCGGCGTCAAAAACATCGGTCTGCACCGCGGCGCGGGCTTCCAGCAGGCCGTCGTGGTAGAGCTTGGTCAGAATGGCGCTCATGCCGTGGTAGCGCAGGCCGCCGGCGTGGTTGGATGACGGGATAAAACCGTTACCCAGGGTCTGCATCCGCATAAGCGGGGTAGTTTTTGCCGTGTCCCCGAAATCGTAAGCGTAGCGGCCGCGGGTAAATGAGGGGCAGGAAGCCGGTTCAACGGCAATAAAACGGGCTTTTGATTTTCCCTTGAGCTTTTCCCCCATGAACGGGGCGATAAGGCCGCCCAGATTTGAACCGCCGCCGGCGCACCCGATAATAATGTCCGGCTTAATGCCGTATTTGTCCATTGCCGTTTTAACTTCCTGCCCTATGACCGTCTGGTGGAGCAGTACGTGGTTGAGTACGCTGCCGAGCACATAACGGCATTTATCGGTTTTGACGGCGGTTTCAATCGCCTCGGAAATGGCGCAGCCCAGGGAACCGCCGGTGTCGGGGTTTCCCGCCAGAATCTTCCGTCCCGATTCAGTGGTGTTTGACGGGGAAGGAATCACGTTTGCCCCGTAGGTTTCCATCAGCGCTTTGCGGTACGGCTTCTGTTCGGAACTGACCTTCACCATATAAACCGTAAGTTTTATATCATAAAAATCGCACGCCATTGCCAACGCGCTGCCCCACTGACCGGCTCCGGTCTCCGTGGTCAGCGAGGTCAACCCCTCTGCCTTCGCGTAATACGCTTGCGGCCCCGCCGAATTGAGTTTGTGCGAACCAGAGGTGTTGGTTCCCTCAAACTTGTAATATATCTCCGCCGGAGTTCCCAGGGCTTTCTCCAGAAAATACGCCCGAACCAGGGGGGAAGGCCGGAATGCCCGGTAGAATTCCTGAATGCCGTCAGGAATCTTGATAAGGGGAGTAGTCTCATCCAGTTCTTGTTTGACCAGTTCTTTGCAAAATACCGGTTCCAGGTCAGCCGCGGTTACGGGCTGTAAAGTTCCGGGGTGTATCATCGGCTCCGGCTTATCCTTCATGACCGCCCGCAGGTTATACCAAGCTTGGGGCACCTCGTTTTCCGTAAGATACATACGAATAGGGATTTTTTTTGCCATAATGTTCCTTCCTTTCAGGGGTCATGCCCTGTATATTGTTTCTGTATAGAGAAACAATATCATACAAAAGAGGAATTGTCAAGAAAAAAATAACCTTGCTGTGTATCTACATCTGGTAAGTGATTATGCCAATATTGCTGTTTTCGCGCCAATTTCAAATACATCCCGGCAGTATCCCCTGTATGTTCCTTTAGTGAAAACACAATCAACCGGCGTTGTTTTGCTTGATCAATTAGTCACCATTGACTATAACGCCCGGCAATGGAACTATGTTGAAACAGTTGAGAATGACTTTCTGGATGAATTGCTCAAAAAGGTTGTCGTTGTTTTTCAGAGTAATAATAACTGAGGGCATTCAAAGCGGCTTGTTGTGGAAAGGAGTTGTCCAAGAAGTAAGAATTAACCACGGAGGTCACGGAGTTTTGATACGACAACCTTTTCTTCCTCCGTGAAACTCCGTGTACTCCGTGGTAAAAAATTCTTCCTGGACATCCCCTTTATTTTCGGGGAGGCGCGTTATTCCTTCCGTCACCAGACTTGTTACCGGGGTGATTGGGGTTGTTGTTTGGCCAACCCGCCGGATTAGGCCCATTGTTAGGCGGTATAGGCGCCGGGCGGCCGCCTCCGCCACTTTTTCCACCGCTTGCTTTACTCATTTTATTCTCCTTGCAATAAAAATATAAACAGTCCATAAAGACCATTTTTTATAAAACATTTGTTATTCCTCATCTTCTTCCTCATTATTACCAAGATGATTCCGTAAATTTGTTGAAAGCAATGGTAGATGTTGCCGATGAAATAGTATATTTTGGCAGTTTAGAAGAAACTTGCGATACGGAAGAATCTTGTGTAAGACCAAGTTGTGCCCATGTTTGACCATCTGTGTAATAATAATTGGTATCATCATCCTGATAAAAACTGAGCTCAAGATAATAGGAGCCGCTCCCGGTCCAGGGGGTAGTAAAGCTTCCTTTATTTAACAGTTTAAATGTAACAGAATTGCCGGAAATCGTTCCCATTCCCCATCCTCCAACAAATTCATCTTCAGAATCCAAACTGGAATAAAACCCAATTGAAGCATCACCAGTTTTCCCGGTAATTCCTGTAATGGTTATACTTTTACTTTCGCCGCCACCTGTTGAGCCATTACTACACCCAACAACCGTCATTCCGAATACCAGCGCCATTACCAGTATTCCCAACCAGATTTTTCTGTTTGCCATAATCCTCTCCTTAATATTCTTCCATTTTCCGGAAGATTGTTCGTTATAAACGAACATATATTAATATAATGTATGTGTCAAGTAGCTCTATATCCGAAAAAAGATCGCCCATAGAATACAAAAATGGACTTGGATCGGCTTTTTATCCACAATTTGAAAAAATGGCGTAAAACCATGGGTATTTCCCAGAAAGAACTTGCGGAAAAATGCGACGCGGCCCATTCGTACATCAGGCAGCTTGAAAGCGGCAAGGGGCATCCTTCGTTTGCCTTCATCGGGAAAATCGCCAATGCGCTGCACATTGAGCCGTACCAACTGTTTTATGATGAGTCAAAACCAGGCCGGACGGCGCAGGCGCGGCGTATGGAGTCCGTCCACAAAAAATTGCTTGAAGCGGTGTCAAACGACATTCAGGTTGCCTTTGACGAATTAAAGAAATACTAATAATCCCTACAATATCCCCTCTGTAACAGGAAAATACCAGATTATCTATTGACATATATTTCTTTACAGTGTATAGTATATGATATACAAGGAATGAGGGTATATATATGGCACAGGTCAATATTCGTATAGATGATGAGTTAAAAGTCCGCGCCGACAATATTTTTGAAGAACTGGGCTTAAACATGACGACAGCGTTTACCATGTTTATTCGTCAAACAATCAGGCAAGGCGGTATACCTTTTGAAGTTACCACCAGAACAGATCCATTTTACAATGCGGAAAATATGAAAGTTTTACGCCAGTCCATAAAAGAAGCCGGGGAAGGCAAGCTCACTGCACATGAACTGATAGAAGAATAAACTTATGGAAAAATTATGGACAGATAAAGCATGGAACGATTATGTATATTGGCAAGCACAAGATAAAAAAACATTAAAACGTATAAACCAACTCATAAAAGATATTGAACGCAATGGCAATAACGGGATTGGCAAACCCGAATCACTGAAAGGTGATTTATCAGGCTGGTGGTCCCGCCGTATAGATGATACAAATAGGTTGATATACCGAATAGAAAACAGCAAAATCATCATATCGCATTGCCGCACACATTACGGAGATAAATAATATCATGGAACGAATAATCATTGTAGGCGCCGGCGTCATGCAGGGGCCGGCGATCAGGATAGCCAAAGAATTGGGCTTTTACACGATAGCGGTAGACGGCAGTTCCGCCGCGCCCTGTATCGCGATGGCGGATCAATTTGAACAGATTGACCTTAAAGACAAAGAAGGGATAGAAGCCTTTGCCCGCTCATTGCGCGATTCCGATGGCCTTGGAGGGATAATGACCGCGGGAACGGATTTTTCCGCCACGGTCGCCTGGGTTGCCGAAAAGCTGGGCTTGCCGGGCATTCCTTATGAATCTGCCCTCAACGCATCAGACAAGACCCGCATGCGTTCCTGTTTCAAACAAGCTGGTATTCCCTCCCCTGAATTTATTGGGGTTGCTCAAGAAGAATTTTTTACCACGGAGGACACGGAGTTACACGGAGGAATAAAAGATTTTCATACCAAAACTCCGTGGTACTCCAAGCTGTCCAACGGACAGCAGTCCTCCGTGGTTAATTCTTCCTTATTGGATACCCCCCCCCTCTCGTTCCCTCTAGTCATAAAACCCGTTGACAATATGGGAGGCCGCGGCTGCCGCCGGGCGGACACCATGAAAGAATTCCATGAAGCGGCGGAAGACGCCCTCCGTTTTTCCCGGTCGGGCAGGGCCATTGTCGAGGCCTTTATGGACGGGCCGGAATTTTCGGTAGACGCCATTGTGTACCACGGCGAAATTACCATCTGCGGCCTTGCCGACCGGCACATTTTTTTCCCGCCCTACTTTATTGAGATGGGCCATACCATGCCTACCGTTATCGCGCCGGAACAACAGGCCGCGCTTCTGGAAACTTTTTGCGCCGGAGTCCGCGCCCTGGGTCTGGCAGGCGAACACAGCGTCGGCGCGGCAAAGGGCGACATAAAATTAACCTCCCAGGGCCCCATGATCGGTGAAATTGCCGCCCGGCTTTCCGGTGGTTATATGTCGGGGTGGACCTATCCCTATGCATCGGGGGTGGAGCCGATACGCGCCGCGGTTCTTGCCGCCATGGGCCGCAAGCCGGATAACCTTGTCCCGCTGAAAACCTGGACCAGCGCCGAGCGGGCCTTTATTTCCATACCCGGCACGGTTAAATCCATAAGCGGAATAGAAACCGCCCGCAGTATGCCCCATATACACGATTTGTTTTTCCGCACCGCCGCCGGCGATAAAGTCGGCTTTCCCCAGAACAATGTCTCCAAATGCGGCAATGTTCTCAGCGCCGCGCCTGACCGCCTGACCGCCGTTGAAGCCGCCGAAAACGCCGTCCGCTCAATCCTGATACGCCTTGCCCCGGATAACAAAGAAACCACCGCGTTCCTTGCCGCCGCCGGTGAAAGTTTCCCGCCGGACGCTTTCCAGCTTTCAGCGGAATTACGGGCTTCTCTAGAAAAACTGCCTGATCCTCTTTCCCCAGTCCCCAGTCCCCAGTCCCCGATCCCCATCTTCCCCTTCCCCGCATTCACCAATTCCAACCTGCGGGACTATGTTGGCCGTACCGTTGCGGAAAGCCTTCAGGCGGTACGGGAACTTACCGGTCTTTCCCTGCCGGAAATTCCCATAGAAACCCTTAAATCTTCCGATAATATAAGTAGCTTTTTGGGAAGGTCATTCTGGGCGGCGTTTGTCCGGGGCGGCTACCAGGGGGCTGTATACTATATTGATCAATGGAGAGGGGAACATTGAAACAGGCTGCAAACACCAAAACTATCATTATTACGCTGCTCTTATGTATTCTTCCCGGACTGCTGTACGCGCAGGAAGCCATCGGCATTGCCGCCAAATCCCGTGTTTTTAACCTTGACGAAACCGTGAACATCCTCTACGCGGCCAATGACAAGGAACGGAAAGAATTCCACTGGGATCCCTTTTTCCGGGAAGGCTCTTTCACCATAGGGGGCCATTACGGGGCCTTTCCCACAGCGCTTTCGGCGGGAAAAAGCGGTTTTTTAATGGTGGATAACCGGGATATTTATACCGTTTCCCTGCCCTATCAAAACGGGGGAGAATTGGTTTTTCCGGAATCTTTCGTCAATACCATCAAGGAAGCTTTTAGCCGCAGTATAAACGAAGATTCATCCCATTACCGGATTGCCGCGATTATCATTGATCCGGGCCACGGGGGAAAGGATCCGGGAGCGGTGAGCAGCCATACCATAAACGGGAAGGCGCTTAATGTGAGCGAAAAAGACATTGTCCTCAACACGTCAAAACAACTGCGGGATATGCTCGTCAAAGCCTATCCCGACAAACGGATACTGATGACCCGTGAAAGCGACATTACCTGCAGCCTGGAAGAACGGACCGTCATCGCCAATGCCGTCCCCATCAGAAAAAACGAGGCGATTATCTATATCTCAATTCACGCCAATTTTGCCTCAAACAAAAACGTCAAAGGCTTTGAAGTCTGGCACCTCAAACCCGACTTCCGGCGCGACGTACTGGACCAGTCGCTGTTCTCCGATTCCCCTGAACTGCGCAAAATAATGAACCTGCTCACGGAAGAGGCCTTTATCGCGGAAAGTATCAAAATAGCCGAATCAATCCTTGAATCCTTAAAAACCACAATGGGCGCGTCTATACCTTCCCGCGGCCTGAAAGAAGAGGACTGGTTTGTCGTGCGGCGCAGCCGTATGCCCGCGGTACTGGTAGAATTGGGCTTTGTCAGCAACAAAGATGACGCCCTCCTGATGACCACCGACGCGCACTTGCGTAAAATGGTCGAAGCGCTGTATAAAGGAATCGTCGAGTTTGTAGGCGACTTTGAGCGTTCAGGAGGATTCATCGCCGGACGATGAATGGCAAAATAAAGAACATTCTGATTACTGTCTCCCGTTTCCGCATGTCCAAAAACAGGCTGTTGTTGTTTGCCCTGGCGGCGCTGGCGGCAGCGGCTCTGCTTGAATTCCTGGTGGGGGGGCTTGCCAGAAGAACATTTGTATTCTATACTATGGATAGTAGGATTGCGTCCGTTGAGGAAAGGTTCCTCAGGCGTTCCTCATCCCGGGAAGTTGATATAACCCGGTATGTGGAAGAGGCGCTCTTGGGGCCGGTTTCCCCGAATTCCCTGCCCCTGTTTCCCCAGGAAACAAGGCTTTTGTCCTTGCTGTACCGGGATGGGGTGGTTTATGTGAATTTGTCGGAAGACGCGGCTCTGCCGGCGGCCGTGTTGGCGCTGGAAAACCCGCTGATAAAAGCGGATGCGCTGGTATCAGGCGCGCCTTTGCAAACCGGGGAGGTTTTCATAAATATGGAAACCCTCTATGCCGGCGTTAAAAGGAATTTTCCCTTTGTCAGGGACCTGCGTTTTTTTATTGACGGAAAAGCCGCTTACGCGGGTAAGTTCCGGGAAATGCCGGTCCGTTAGGGATAGGCGGGTAATTGAGGCTTTTGGGGGCTTGAACCCTGAAAAACCCTTGATCGGTGATTTTTGGGAAAAAACAAATTTTGAGTGTTTGGGTATTGACAAAATTACTCGAAATTGTTAGAGTTTGAGTAGCGTTAAATTTTAGATCAATGTTATTTATTGATGAAAGGAGCTTTGCATGAAAAAGATGCTTATTTTTGTCGCCATCGTATCATTAATGGCGGGGTCCCTGTTTGCTGAAGAAGCGGTTCTTATCGATTTCAGTAAGTTAGCAGCGGATATTCATGTTTCTGTTGGGCCGGATGATAAGGACAATACGCCGAACCAAAACCGCGCAACCATGATGGATTATTCCCGTGTGCGGTTTGGGGGTTCCTTCACCGAAGAACAGAAGAAGGTAATGCGGACATCACTCTCCATTGCCAACTGGGAAGTACTGCTCGCGTCATCCTCGCGGACCGTCACCAACATGGTCCTCAGCTACACCAAAGAAGCTGATTCCAAACAATGGGGCAAGGTTATGGGCGTTCGGGTTCATTTCCCTCTGGAGAGCTACAACTCCTGGGCCGTTATTCAACCGCCCTTTGAGATTCCCGCTTTTGAGCCGCAGTCCAATATTTCGGATGATGGAACCATCGAGCCGAATTCGGAAGGCGGTAATGGCATTACCGGGCCGAGCCGCTTTGAAGACGGATACGGCGTGGTAAAGAATGTCGGAACCATTAAATCTCTCGCGGTCAATGTATACGGTTTGAATTTCCCCCATGGACTTTCCGCCCTTTATATTGACAGTTTCGGAACCAAAAAGTCATCGTTCATGGGTTACCTGACCTTTGACGGATGGGGAGAACTGCGCTGGGACAACCCCAGTTACGTTCAGGAAGTACGGAACCGCGATCTCCGCCTGTATCCCCTGTACCCGGCTTCCACACCCTTCATCAAGTTTGCGGGTTTTGAGATCAAGCGCGACGCGTCCAAGGACGGCGGTGATTTTATCGTCTATTTCAAGGACGTAAAGGTTATCTACGACAAAGCGGTTCTTGATACCGACAGAGACCTGGATGACGAAGCTCTGTGGAATATTATCCTGGACCGGGAAAATGCCCGCAAGAGCTGGGAAATGGAGCGCTTTGGTCAGAATCAGGTACTCCGTTATCTGGACGGCCAGAAACAGGCTCGTGAGAATGAGTTCACTCCCACTCCGACTACCAAACAATAAGGAAAAGCCGGGTTACCGGCAAATTTAAATGAAACTGCCTGAAAACCGGAAACGATTTTCAGGCAGTTTTGTTATAGTAGTAATAATATGAAAGATGTTATCACTCCCAATAAGGAAGCCTTGCGGCAGGCCTTTGAATCCGCTTCCGGGGTCAGGTCTCTGGTTGTCAAAGATCTTGAAGGCTACGTAGAACAGGCGCTTTCATCATTGCCTTCCTCCCCCACTCTCAAGATACGCATAAAGGGATTCGACAGCTATTACAAAAAATACCTGCGCCTGCTTAAAATGGGTGTTGTCGAGCCGCATATTACCGATCTTATGGGTATCAGGGTTATCTGCCCCTTTATTGAAGACCTTACCAGGGCGGAAACGCTGATAAAAGAACATTTTGATGTTATTGAAACAGAACAAAAAGGGCATTATACCTTTAAGGAATTCGGTTACGAATCAATCCATGTGTTGATCAAGATACCCGCTGATATTGTCAAAGAGAGAGGGCAAGCCGACTGCGATGTGGCTGAAATACAAATACGGACCATTTTGCAGGATGCCTGGGCTGAGGTAGAACATGAACTGGTTTACAAAGCGGAATTCAGCCCTTTTGATATGCCGATGAAACGCAAGCTCGCCGCGGTCAACGCAAGCCTCTCCCTTGCCGATATTATTTTCCAGGAGATTCGCAGTTACCAGAAACAGCTTAACCACCAGTTGGAAAGGCGCCGGGAAACTTTCTATCAGAAGATTGAAGAATCCACCGACGCGCTGCTATTTTCAGACATTGCCAGTCTGAAAATAGATCTGGAGAAAAAAGTTTCACCCCTGCACATGGGCACCAGTTCCATTGACGATCTGCTGCTGGACGCCTTGTATGCCCACAATAAAAACCAGTTTGAGGACGCCATTGCCCTGTACAGCCAGATACTTGAACTGAAACCGGAAAAATCTTCGGTTTGCTCCCTCATTTACAAACACCGGGGAATGGCAAATTTTGCCCAGTCCAAGTACGAGGACGCAATAGAGGATTTTACCCACGCGCTTGATCTGGATAAATCCTACAAGACCGCCTATTACCGGGGCGTTGTCCATTCCGTATTAAAAGAGCACTCCAAAGCTATTGACGATTTTACCCTGTCGCTGGAACTAAACCCGTTTCAGGCTTTCTGCCTGTTCAGGCGCGGCCAGGCATATTACCATGTCGGCGATTATCCTCAGGCCCTTTCCGACTGCGAAGCGTCTCTTGCGATGGAGCCTCAGAACGAAACGGTGCAAAAATTCCGCCTCCTGATCCAGAGTAAGTTAAAGATGTAAAATCAAGCTTAAGAAGAAATATAACCACGGAGGTCACGGAGTTACACGGAGGAAGAGGATCATCGTATCAAAACTCCGTCCGCGCTAATCTTTATAATTCCTAAAATCGTCCCCTGAAGACAAAACCAGCAAGTATGGTATGGCGCAGAGAAACTGGCTCTCCAAAATAGATTTCCATTTTATCCGCAGGCGTGAATTCACAGTTATAACCAATGAACCCCAGTACTCCGCCTCTCTGAGACAAGGCAAAGTCTAATCTTGCCCCCACATAGGGAATAAATAGTCTGTCCAACGTACCTGCTGGTTTTGTGCCATTTTCATTCTCTTTATGATTTGGTATTGTTATGAGTAAGCCTTCAAAGCCGCCGCCAATGTTAAGCCGAGCCCTTTCAAGGTTGATAGGAATTGCCGCGCCTATTCTGGCGTTAAAAATATAGGGTTTTCCCCAATAATTGGGGCCTAGTTTCTCTTCTACCATTTTATCATCGACTTTTAAACTCCCGCCGCCAACACCAAAGCAGCCATCAATGACTAACCATTTACCACCTCCTTCTATCCCAAATTCAAAAAGCCCGCCCGGAGGTTGTATATTACCAGATCCTCCTATATAAAATCCTATAAAGCTCCCTTTCCACATACTATCTATCCGCGCTTGCCGTTCTTGCCGTGCCGTTTGCCGCGCCTCTTGCCGTGCGTTTGTCATTTACAGTCAAAAATGACCTCATTTTATAGTCAATTTTGATATTTTTTTAGCGGACCTTAGTGAACCTTAGCGAGCCTTAATGAACATTGTCAGTCGTTTTCAGGGTCGAAAATAGGCTTGT
>Ga0268262_10006812_pt1 | contig 10833 bp, 12 predicted proteins | sample TergutNc150P3_FD_190354 | JGI IMG/M metagenome (GOLD analysis project Ga0268262, IMG submission 190354) | Nasutitermes corniger P3 segment gut microbial community from laboratory colony in Florida, USA - Nc150 P3 (SPAdes) (version 2) | ecosystem: Host-associated > Arthropoda: Insects >...
CAAAACCACCGCATATTGCAGAAACAAGCACATTCCCGCTGACAATGGAAACCGCAACGCCAACCATGCCCAACAACAGAAATACCCACCAGCAACCTGTTCCAAAATGATACTCCGCTTTGATGACAATCGGGTGGAAAAGTCCGATAATCAGAAAGGTAGCAATACCGATAAGCAATCCCAACAGGTGATAATTTTCAATAAATTGCATCATACAAAAATAAATTACAACAAATCATCTTGCGAAATCAGATTGTTAAACAAGGCATACAAAGTCAAACCCGAAACGGTTTTTATACCCGTTTTTCTGACAATATTTTTGCGGTGCGAAATGACGGTGTGCGTGGAAATATGCAGTTTATCAGCAATTTCCCTGTTGGCTAAACCCTGTGCCAAAGCGAGCAGCACCTCTTTTTCGCGGTCGGAAAGTTCAATGTTATCTGCCGACTGGCTGTTTTGGGGACGTGCCGTTTCGGTGATTTTCAGTATCTTTTGGGGTATTTTCCAACCCTCGCTGTAAATATCCAACACGCCGTCAAAATGTTGAAGTGTTTCAGCATCAACGTATTGGTATAAAAGGGCTATCAGATAAACATCTGGATAATCGGCAAAAAGCGTCCGAATATTCACCTGTTCGTAAAATTTTACAATGGCAGGATTGATAATGACAATGTGAAAATCTTCCTGAATAACCTTGTTTTCAAATGATTGCAAATCAGAAAAACCAAATTTCACCAGAAAACGGGGTATCTGTTCGATAAACAGTTTCACGCCCTCCCGAATGATTTCCGAAGGCTCAATAATGATTATCTTATATTTTTGGGGTTGTTTCATGGGTTGTTTTTTCAATGTGTTCTACTAATGAAATCAAAATTTTATCTTCAAGCAGGGTGTGTTTGCTCAAATCGTGTTCAAACATAAACAGATTGAGCAGTATTTCCCTGCATTTTTCGATGGTGCATTCGGGCGGAAGATATTTTATGATGATATTTTTGAGGTCGTTCAGTGCTGCATCAATATCGCTGTGATTGCTTTCGTATTCTTTGATTTTGTAACTGCTAACTTTTTTACCTTCAAGCAATTGCGCAATATATGGAAACACAATGTCTTCCTCATATTTAAAATGAGCAATGACTTCCTGCCTGTATTTTTCGCAAAAAGTATTCAAGATATTTCCATTTTTGAGATGGCAACTGTCCACCAAATCAAGAATATTCTCAATCACTTTCGGCATGCGGACTTCCAGATAATCTTTGTGCGAATTTTGCAAATATTTAATCATTCCATTAACGGGTATTTGTTTTAAATACTGATTATCAGGAAAATAATCGTCAAAAGTATAAATATTGCAGACAAGCAACAGCAAAGGGACAGATATATTTTTCTCTTTGCAGACCTGTTTCACCGTTTTTTCGCCCAAACCCAGTCCAATTTCAAAATAGGGCAAAACATACAGCAGGCGGCTGTTGGCTAAAATCACATCAGCCATTCGTGTATTCTCGGAAAATAATATGTAATTCATTTAAATGTGTTTATTGATAACTACAATTTGCAAAGATACCATTTTTTATTATAATACCTGCCACCGCAAAAAAAAACGATAAAAAACTGCCTGTTTTTTTTACCGTGATTTTTCCCCGCCGTTCCGCCAGATGCCAAACCCAAAACCGACCGCAGATGCACAGCAGAACGCCGACAAAAAATAAATTTTATAGTGTCCTAACGTGTAGGTGGAGACTTCCGTATTAGAAAAATTGAACGGCACAAGTTACGCGCTGCTCAAACTTGCGCCACTCGGGTAATTGCCATTTTCTATCTGTCTGTTTATCAAAATAAGGTGCGAATATTCGTACCTTATTTTACGGTTTTAGGACATTATTTGCAGGGGGAAAACCTTTGTCTTTGTTCCCTTTTAGAAATTATATAATAAATAAAAAGGGTCTCTGAAAAATAATATTGCCGATAACAAATTAACAATGATAATGGTAATAATAGTCCATTTTTCATGTTTATTATTTTCTTTCATACTGCAAATAATTATATAAACACAACTGATAATAAAAAAAAATATACTTTCCAAGAAAAAAAATATAACAAATTTTATTCCCAAAATTTTTTCGTATGAATTAGCCAATAATAATAGAATCATCATCAAAAAGTATGCAATATGTATCCGAAGATAACAGTCAAAAAAATTTGATATTATTTTTAACATAAACGTCTTTTAATAATTCTTCTTGCCTATTGCAGCGGCTTTATTAAATAGCGGTTGCCAAGACTCCTTGTCATAATCACTTTTAAATGAATTACTTATCCAGCTATAATTGGGTAATACTCTTGAAACACCATTCAACCCGTTCATTGATACATCTCCATTTTTATCAATAGTAACTCTTGTTCCATCAGGAACTTTGCATATTCTATCATTATATTTACTTGTTGCAATACCATCAAAAGGGGAATATAAATCCTTTCCTGCTTCAAGTTCGTAAGCCTGTCTATCATCAACACCCCAATTACAAACTATTGTTTGTTTACTCCGCCTATCTTCTATAGTCCCTTCGGGCTTAAAATAAACACTGCTATTGCTATTATTTTCTATATAAGGTGTCAATCTTTTATCTGCTCCTTCTTGGCTTTCAATGTGTTTCCATGTCTCGTTAGAGATTTTTATTCCCTTACTATATACATTTAATGGCACATTTCCCTCATCTGTCTTTACCATTGGCACACCTTTCCAACTACCATTTGTTGTTCCTATTGAATTACCGTCTGCATCAAGTAGTGGATTTCTACCGTCTTGGTCTATGTATTTTACAGGATTATTTAAGCAATAAGAGTACCCGCTACACCAAAAATATTTTTCAAATTCTGCATCTCTACTAATAAAATTAGGTGGTTTTAAGTATCTTGTTTCATAATATAACATTCCGCTCTCTTCGTCTAACTCTTTGGCATTGAACAGATACCGCGGTATCGTATCCAATTTCCAATCCTGCCTGTATTCTGAAATAACTTGTCCATGAAGTAAATACTTACCTGCATCTACACCACAAAAATTTGAAGTCAGTTTTTCCCTGCGGTAACTAACTTTTATTTCAGTTTTTTTGTACTGTTCGTCTAAAATGTTTAATTTGATGCAACCCATTTTTTACAAGTCTAAAAATGTAAAACGCATGAACACAAAAAAATATTGTGTTCACAGTAAAAAAAAGGGAAAAAATTTAATTTAATGGGTGAAAATTAGTCATATCCCCATTTGGCGCAAGTTCAGCAGAGCGTAACTTGTGCTTTTTATCCTCATAATCAATAACTTCGTAACCATTAAAATTCATTTAATACTTTTTCTTTTATAACGTAAATTTATACAAAATATTATATACAAAGGCACAAGTTACGCTCCGCTAAAAACTTACGCCTAACGGGGATGACAAACGTATTTCTAAAAACAATAAAATTATTTTGTACTTTTTCATAATGTTATTTATTAAACCAATCAAAAATATTACATGGTTTTAAGGAAAATTTGGGAAAATATTATTGCTGTTTTTTCTGTATTTTATTAATATAAGAACAATACGTTTTATTTGGACGACCCATTGAGTAACAATTGAGAGTGTTAAAAACTACAATATCTATAAAAATCAAATCCCCTTTTTTCAAATTGTTTAAAAAACTTGGACAATTTTTTTCTTCAATAGATATGTAATATTCATTATCTTTGTAGGTAAAAGATAATGCAGTAGTTGTTTTAAAATTTCTCTGCAAACTTTTCAGATATTCTCCATTAGGAGCTCTACCTATTGAGTCATATATAACAGGAATATTAGTTTTATATCCAATCCCTTGTTTATTAAATATTACATCATCAAACAGATTTGTTGAAGTAACGCTCCCTAAGCATAAAAATGCTATTAAAAATAATTCTTTCATAATATTATTTGCTATCCGTATTATCTGTACTGTTTTGCTGTGTTTCCTTTACTCTTGTTACAGTATATTCCCCCCACTGGCGCAAGTTTAGCAGAACATAACTTGTGCTTTTTATCCTCATAATCAACAACTTCATAATCATTAAAATTCATTTAATACTTTTTCTTCTATAACGCAAATTTATACAAAATAGTATATTTTTAAAAACTATATAGGCACAAGTTACTTTGCGATAAACTTGCGACACGCGACGAAACCACAGAATTTTATAAGCGTCCTTGGCAAGAAATATACGAAATGCTGAAAAAAGAAATATAAAATTGTCCAGAAAGGAAAAACTTCGCAAAGATACCGTTTATTTCAAAAAAAAATTGTATTTTTGCATTTCGTATTGACATAATGGGAACAATGTAAAATACGCGAGAAGTAAAAGAGTACAAATAATTAATTAAGAATGACATATATAAACATTTTAAACAACAAGAACATGAAAAATTTCAGATTTTTTTTGGTAACGCTCGCCTTTGTTGGCTTGAGCATCGGTACAACGTATGCACAAAATGCGTACATTATTGACAACTATCTCGGTGTGTTTCGAACTACCTACAACGGCAGTTCCTTAGGAAACTCGGCTACACTCCAGAATGCGATTGATGCCATTAAAACGTATGCGGCGGGTCAGCCCTGCACCATTCAATTTGGCAACGGCGGTACGGACACACTCAAACTCGGCGGCGGCGACTCTACGCTAATCAAGTTTGACGGCGGCACAAACGGCAATGATTGGGGACTGATTACCCTTACAGGAAATGCCTCATCTACAAGTACAGCAACTTATTCTGTGGGCATTATGCGTTTGATAAACGGCGTTTCGGTAAACACTCAGGCGGAACTTACAGGCAAGTCGGGTATCTTATTTGTCCTCAAAGCCAACACAACGCTGACCATTAGCGGCGGCACGGTTACGGGAGCTACTTGTGCGATTGCGAATGCTTACGATGCAACGATAAATATCACGGGCGGCACCGTTACGGGAGGAGCCACAAATTATTCTACAATTGCCAACTATAGCGGAACGCTGAACATCAGCGGCGGAACTTTAGAAAACATTGGAGGCGGTCAAGCGGTTAGTAATGATGGTGGTAAAGTAACCGTCAGCGGCGGTATCGTGCAAGGAAACGGAATGTCCTATGGCGTGTACAGCAGGGCAATTCTCAGTGGCAGCGGCGAAGTTATCATATCGGGCAATGCGGTTGTACGGTCTGAAAACTTGAATGCCACACAAGGCACGATTATGTTGTCCACCCCGAGTTACGCAGGACAAAGCTGTAGCCAACTTAAAATCAGCGGCGGCACGGTAGAAAACACAGCAGGCGGCAAAGCGATTTACTGCAGGTGTGGAGACGTAAACATTAGCGGCGGCACGGTATCAAGTGCATCAAACGGCATAGCGATTTTAAGCAAGTCTATCGGAGATGTAAACATTAGCGGAGGTACAATTTCGGAAACGATTGTGAATGACTCCACGGGTGCAATAAACATCAGCGGCGGAAATGTTACGGTACTTACAGATGCGATTGTAAACAATTTTACAGGAACGATAAATATTACAGGCGGTACGGTGCAGACAACCACTGTCGGAAATTTCAGTGCCATTTACAACCCCAATGCAGGTACGGTAAACGTCAGCGGCGGAACAGTGGCTGCATTCACTGGCGGATTTGGAATTTTCAACGCTTCCACAGGAACGGTAAACCTCAGCGGCGGCATTGTGCGAACAACCACCCGTCCTGCTGTTAGCAACACCAACAGCGGAGGATTTTTAAGTCTGACGGTAAATGCCATTGTGTTTGCTTACGGCACAGGGGAAGCGAATGTTATCAATAACAGCGGCACCTATTTCCGAACAGGCGATGCGGTGTTTGTTGCTTGGAATGATGCTGCAGGTACAACTACCTATCAGGCAGGCACAAGCGATGATATTTACAAATTTCCCCCAGAAGCATCGGCAGTATGGGCAAAACAGGGCGACAACAACGGAATTTCGGTTGCCTACAACGCAAACACGGGTTTTATACAGATTGAGGGTGTAACAGTGGAAGGCGAAACAGGGATTGAAGAGTTGCAGCTTGCAAATTGCGATTTACAAGTATATCCCAACCCAACGAACGATATTTTGTATTTCAGTCTCGAAACGGCTTATGAAATCACAGACTTGCAAGGTCGCACTTTGCAGAAAAGCGATAAGGCTGTGAAATCTGTAAACATAAACAGGTTGCCTGCAGGGGTTTATTTTGTAACATTAACTACAGAAACAGGAAGAATAGTGAAGAAAATAACAAAAAAATAGTAGTCTCTGTTCAGACGAGATTATAAAATAAAGAATAATAGCAAGTTAAGACAAGGTTGCAACCTTGTCTTTTTTGTTTTTACAGGTTCAACCTGTGTAACTTGTACCAGCGTAATTAATCCATGTAGAGACGCGGCATGCCGCGTCTCTACGAACAATTACATTGACAATCACAATTTGCCCCGTCTGGCACAAGTTCAGCAGAGCATAACTTGTGCTTTTTATCCTCATAATCAATAACTTCATAATCATTAAAATTCATTTAATACTTTTTCTTTTATAACGCAAATTTATACAAAATAGTATATTTTCAAAAACGATACTGGCACAAGTTACTCTGCGATAAACTTGCGCCAGACGGGGTAGGCGGGAATCCCTTTTTTGTCTGAACCATGATTTTTATGATTTACATGATTACCATGATTACCATGATTTTTAAAGAAAACAATCATACAGCATCACATAAAATCATAAAAATCACAGTTCAGACAAGCTTTTCGTTCAAGTTTAGCGAAGCGTAACTTGAACGTTTTGCATTTCTATCTAATTGAACAGGAATAAGTTACAATTCGTTAAACTTGCGCCACTCGGGGGGAAAGGGAAAAACTAAATACTTAAAATAAAATGATACAAATTACAATTTACTAAATTTTACTATTTATTTCTCGCATAAGTTCCTCTCGTAATTCCTCTGCTTCCCAATTTGGCATATTCACTCCTATATAGTATTTTTTATTATTTTTATACTTAACGCACAATGTCCCCTGCCATGATATATCCCAAAATGAAAAAGCAATATGAATATCTTTAATCTTTTTTTGCCATAAATAAATGTCCTTTATTTGATTAAGTTTTATCTTCTTCTTTTTTTTAAAAAGACGCCCCACTTTTCTTATTTCCAATTCTGTTTCATTTATAGATATTATTTCTTTACCAAAAAAATGCCATAAAAATATATCAATAAAGTGTAAGGAAGGTAAAATAAACCCCAAAAACATTAAAGGAATAACAAAACTATAGTCGTCCTTGTCAGCTCTTATAATAGCCACAATGGTTACAAAAATTTGACCTATTGCAAAAATGAGTAGAAACAAACCATCTCCATCATACGAACGTCTTGTATTAGTAAATTTCATTTGTCAGCGTCTATTGATTTTTGATATTCTTTTGAAACCCAAATGCCGTTAGAGACATATTCTCCCATTGGCGCAAGTTCAGCAGAGCATAACTTGTGCTTTTTATCCTCATAATCAATAACTTCATAACTATTAAAATTCATTTAATACTTTTTCTTCTATAACGCAACTTTATACAAAATAGTATATTTTCCTCATGTGGCGCAAGTCTTTGTAATAGCTGCCTATGTAGTTACCTCAATGCACAATTACATTGACAATCACAATTTGCACATTTATCATTTCGTTTTTTTGAAAAAAAATGCCGCAATCTGTACGCAATAAAAAACATACATAAACCTAAAATTACACCAACCGTTATATTTTGCCAATTCATAAAAACAATCCTCCAATTTGATAAAGGGCAAATGCGGCTAACCAAGCCAACCCCGTTGTGTAAAGTGCTGTAAATAACGTCCATTTCAAACCTGCTTCCCGCCGAACAGCCGCCAGCGCAGCCACACATGGAAAGTAAATCAGGACAAAAAGCATAAACGAATAGGCTATCAGCGGTGTAAACACTTTCTGTCCGATTTTGCTGCCAGAAGTAAAGGTCTGTTCCTGCAGTTTCTTTTGTAAATTCGTAGCGCTATCGTTCGCGTCAAAATCGGATTGGTACAGAACGCCCATCGTACTGATTACTATCTCTTTTGCTGCCAATCCTGTTAAAATGCTTACGCCTATTTTCCAGTCGTAGCCCAGCGGTTCTATCGCAGGCGAAATAAAATGCCCGATGCGTCCTATATAACTGTTTTCTATTCTTTCGGCTTCCTGTGCAACTTGTAACTCCTTGATTTGTACCGTTTTTATTGTATCTGGTAATGTTTTATTCTGTGCAATAAATTCAATTTCCTGTTCGTAATTTTTAGAATATTGCGTATTTTGCGGGAAATACCGCAACGCCCAAATCAGAATAGAGGCAACCAAAATCACCGTTCCCATTTTGGTGAGATACTGCACGCTTTTGTTCCATGTATGCGTTCCGATATTGCGTAAAGTCGGAATACGGTAAGGCGGTAATTCCATCACAAACGGCACATCGGCTTTTTTGAAAAAAAGTTTTTTTAACAAAATGGACATGAAAGCGGCTAATAAGATGCCCACCGCATAAATACTCAACAGCATTAATCCTTGATAATGAACAAAAAAGGCAGATATAAGCAGCACATATACGGGCAATCTGGCACTGCATGACATAAACGGAATAATAAGTATTGTCAAAAGTCTGTCTTTACGATTGTCCAGCGTTCGGGTTGCCATAATGGCGGGAACGTTGCAGCCAAATCCCATCAGCATGGGGATAAACGATTTGCCGTGCAGTCCTATTTTGTGCATCAGTTTGTCCATGATAAAGGCGGCACGCGCCATATAACCGCTGTCTTCCATAAAAGAAATGCAAAAGAACAGAATGAGGATATTGGGCAGAAAAACAATTACGCCGCCCACACCGCCGATAATGCCCTCTGCTAATAAATCCCGCAATATACCGTCCTGCATATTGTTGTGTATCAAGTTCCCCAAAGCAGAGACGCCGATTTCAATCCAGTTCTTCGGATAACCGCCAAGCGTGAACGTGAGTTGAAACATCGTCCCCATAAACAGTAAAAATAGCGGTATGCCCAACCATCTGTGCGTTAATATTTTATCAGCTTTGTAACCTTTCGCCTCCTGTTTTTCTATTGCAGGCTGGTAGGTTTCTTTCAATGCACCGCGTATAAAGGCATATTTGGCATCGGCAATAATGGTTTCTGTTTTGGTGTTGTATTTTTTTTCCAGCAGGGAAATTTCTGTTTGAGCAACTTTTATAATTTCCTGCGAATTGGCAAAAGAAGCAATGTGTCTGGTAAATGTTTTATCCCCTTCAAGCAATTTAATCGCCACATATTGCGAGTGAAAAGCATCATTTATTTCGTTGTGTTTCTTAATTTCCGCTTTTATCCGCTGAATTGACGCATTAATATCTTCGCCGTAATTGATATGGATATGCCGTGTATCGGACGTATTTTCCTCGTAAACATCAATGATTTTATCCAACAGTTCATTCAATCCTTTTCCTTTCGAGGCTACTGTCGGGATAATGGGAATACCCAGCATTTCGCCAAAGTATTTATAATCAAACTTATCGCCTTTTTCTGTCAATTCATCGTACATGTTCAAGGCGATGATTACCTTGATGTTCATATCTATCAACTGGGTTGTAAGAAAGAGATTCCGTTCCAGATTGGAGGCATCAATCACATTGATTACCACATCGGGCAGGTCTTCGGTAAGGTGTTTTCTTACAAATAGTTCTTCGGGTGAAAATTCTGAAATAGAATACGTTCCGGGTAAATCGGTAAGGTCTATACGGTAATCCTGCCAGTTAAAATGAGCCGTTTTAATATCTACGGTAACGCCGCTGTAGTTTCCAACGTGTTCGTGCCGACCTGTTGCGTGGTTAAAAATCGTTGTTTTTCCGCAGTTAGGGTTGCCTACCAACGCCGTTTGAATATTTTTTTTCTCATCTTTAACACCGTTTTTTTTACAGTCCGAAACAAATGTCCCGTATTGTTGAGACAATGAATGTTGGGGCAACGCATGCGTTGCCCCTGCAACATCGTTGTCGATAATTTCAATCATTGACGCCTCGCTTTTGCGCAACGATACGCGGTAACCCATCAATTCGTATTCGACAGGGTCATGCAAGGGGGCTTTTTTTATTGCTTTTACCTGTGTGCCATGTACAAATCCCATTTCCGTAATTCGTTTGCGGAAAGCGCCGTATCCTTTTACTTTGGCAATAACAGCCGTTTCGCCATCTGGCAGGTCTATTAAATATCGAACGTTATTTTCTTCTATCATACTTCTAAAAGATACAAAGATACTATTTTTCAACAAACTGAATACTCCCTGATTGTAGGGATTTTTTCTGCTGGCATCACTATTTATGGGGATGTTTTTGCCTTGTCTTATTGGTATTTTCGGAAAACCACCATTTTTCACGCGATTTTTCTGTTCAAAAAGTTCTTTGATTGTACAAATTGCACAATATATGAAAACACAATTGTATGTATAAATTTTTGCCATTTATTTCAATATAAAATTATATCTTTGCAATTCGTAACATTAAACCTAATCAAATGATGGAACAAAAACGGATATATCTCATAAAAATAACCATTTTGAATTAGTCATATAAATAATACGGTTTAGCCATTATCATACGCAATATTAGGTTGTCAAAAATAGAGGATTTCATAAAATGCCTGTTAAAACGATATGTATATTCGTCAATGTACGCTTGTAAATCATTGACACGATGATAAATACCTCGCAACCACGATTTAAACAGCATGATTGACCTGTGAATTTCAGGAAAATTACCCCCCTTATCTC
>Ga0268262_10006813_pt1 | contig 10830 bp, 7 predicted proteins | sample TergutNc150P3_FD_190354 | JGI IMG/M metagenome (GOLD analysis project Ga0268262, IMG submission 190354) | Nasutitermes corniger P3 segment gut microbial community from laboratory colony in Florida, USA - Nc150 P3 (SPAdes) (version 2) | ecosystem: Host-associated > Arthropoda: Insects > Digestive...
TCCGCGAACAAATACATCAACCCAGGTTCCCCGCCATACCGAGATTAACGAACTGGTCTCAAAAGCAATTATAAAGTTTTTCTCGAATTAGGCGCGGAAAGCATGGATTTCTACAAGCTGTGAGGCTTGACAAATATTGCGTTTATACTATAATATACTTTCAAGAATCCAGAGAATTTTTGGAAAGCTGTCCGTATGGGCAGCCAAAACAAAAACCGCCTGCCGGAGGGGTTTGGCGGTGTAAAAAGGAGACTTTTATGAAGAATCTGAAGAAATTTCTTGGGATTATCGCTATTTTAGCGATGATCGGAGCGGTTTTAAGCTGCGAGACTGAGGCAAAACCAGATGATCAGATTGTCGTCGTCATTACCGGCCTGCCGGAAGGAGCTAACGACAGGTATGGCTTTATTGCGCTTGGCAAGGATACCCCTACTCAATTTCACGCGAATGGAAACGCCGTTGTAAGAATTACCGGCAGCAAAGTAAGAAATGAAATGATATTTTCCAATGATGTTGGCGGCGCCGGCGCCAAAAAGGGAGACGCGTTTGGCTCAGAAGGTGCTTATTATTTAATATTAAGTATCTATACTTCACAGTCTGCGGATGGAGCCCCTTTATATGTCGGTTATACTCCAAGTGCTAAATCTTTTAAAAAGGGTACTAATACATTTGATATTAGTGAAATTACTTTCGACAAAGATATAACAGATTTCTTCTCCAAACCAGGGGCAACCGATTTTGGCACCTACAAAACCACATACACAAATACCGGTGGTACTAGTATAACCGAAACCGTTGTTCTTTCCGCGACTGAATTCAAAATTTCTGATACCGCTGTATCGGGCTCTAATCCCGATCAGCTTACTTTTAAAATCGAAAAATGGGAATCAGCTGCAGTACCATCAGGTCTCACTGGTTATACGGGTGCCTACAAATTTACCGGCAGAATACTTTCGCAAAAAAATTACGTCCCCAGTGGTAAAACCGCGCCTGAAGCGTCAGGTTTTACAAACGCGACCGTGGCAGCTGATGTAAAAGCGGATGGAACCGGTACTGAATGCTGGATGTATGTCTATTTTAAGGGCGAGACCGGCTCTATTACGTTTGTACGAAGCGCGTTCAGCAAAACTGGCGGTACTGAAAATAAAGCTATTGTAACCGACGGTAGTAATGCTAACCGCGTTTATACAAAACAATCAGAAAATTAAGAATTAACCACGGTACAGTTACACGGAGTTTGGGTATGAAAACCTTCCTCCGTGTAACTCGTGGTTAAAATTCTTTCCGGACATCCCCCCATCGGCGGAGCAATCTACAAACTACAAACCACCTAAAAGGAACCCACCCAAATGAAAGCAGTCAAAAAAATACTTATAATAATACCGTCCGTAATCGTAGGAATCTTTTTAATATTATTGCTTACGCCAATTCTTTTTAAGGGAAAAATTCTCGAAATAGCCAAAAAAGAAATAAACAATATGCTCACCGCCAAGGTCGATTTTTCCGACCTCAAACTGTCGTTTATCCGTAATTTCCCGGACGCCTATATCGCCCTGGAAGACGTATCGGTAATCTGCACCGGCGAGTTTGAGGGCGAAACGCTGGCCGCTTTTAAAAAATTCAGCGTTACGGTCGACATCATGAGCGTCATCAAAATGGATAATATAAAGGTAAAATCAATATTGCTGGATCATCCGCAGGCGAACGCCCATATATCCGAAAGCGGAAAAACCAACTGGGATATCATGAAGCCCAAAGAGGAAGTTCCGCCGGCCGTTCCTCCGGAAGGGGCCCCGCCAGCGCAAAAGCCCTCCGAGCCCGCTGCCGAAAAATCACCCCTTAAAATAGCCTTAAATAAATTTGAGATACGCAAAGCCGCCCTTTCCTTCCAGGACGACGCCAGCAAGCTGAAGGCGAAGGTTGGCGCCCTCGATTTCCTGCTGAACGGCGACATGACCCTGGACACCGTGGACCTCAGCCTTAAACTTGACATTAACGACGTAGATTTCTGGCTCGGCGGCGTCCGCATGCTTAACAGCGCGCGGATAGGCCTTGTTTCGGGAGTCGCCGCGGACTTTAAAAACATGGCATTCACCCTCAAAGACAATAAATTCAACATTAACGACTTTATCCTGAAATTCGCCGGTTCGGTGAAGATGCCCGGCGACATGGAATTTGACATGACCTTCGCCTCCGAAAAAACGGAATTCAAGAGCGTACTGGCCCTGGTTCCGGCGGTTTATATGAAGGACTTTGAAAAGATAAAGACCGCGGGCAATTTTAAGTTTTCAGGCTATATAAAGGGCATATTCAACAATAAACAGATGCCCAGCGCCGGCCTGGACTTTTCTGTAGACAACGCCATGTTCAAATATCCCGACCTGCCCAAATCGGTGGATAATATCAACCTTAAAGTAAACGCCTATTACGACGGCGCCGTGTTCGACAAGACGACCCTTGACCTGGACAAGCTGCATTTCGAGATGGCCGGCAACCCCTTCGACGCCGAAGCGCACGTAAAGACGCCGCAGAGCGACATGCAGGTAGCGGCGAAATTCAAGGGCAAGATAGACTTTAACTCCGTGGCGGACATTATTCCGTTAGACGACATGACCATCAAGGGCCTGTTGGACTGCGATTTCTCCCTCGCCGGGCGCATGTCTACGATTGAAAAACAGCGCTACGAGGATTTTGACGCCAGAGGCACGCTTAAACTGAGCGGCGTGGATTTCAGAACCGCCTCTTTCGCGCACCCGATAAAAGTCTCTAGCACCCGCCTCGACCTTTCGCCCAGGAAAGTCGATCTTTCGGACTTTAACGCTGTCATAGGCAGTTCGGATATCGCCCTGAACGGCACGCTGGAAAATTTCATCCCCTACGTTTTCAAGGGCAGCACGGTGCGCGGGGCGCTCAGCCTTAAATCTAAAAATATTAACCTTAACGAATTTATGGGCCCCAAAGACGCGGAGGAAAAACCCAAAGAACCCGAAAAGCCCGAAGACTCGACCCCGATGTCCGTTGTCGAAGTGCCGAAAAACATAGACTTCAATGTAAAGATAGACATAGCCAACCTGCTGTTTGACAAATTAAAAGTCACCAATACCCTCGGTTCGATACTGGTGAAGGACGGCAAACTGCAGATGCAAAACCTCTCCCTTAACACGCTGGACGGAAAAATCGTGCTGACGGGCGAATATAATACGCAGGATATAAAGGTTCCCTCGGTTAATTTCAGCGCGAACATCAGCCGGGTGAACGTCGAGTCCGCGATTAAGTCGTTTGACATACTCCAGAAAATACTGCCCAAGGCGGAAAATTACGCCGGAAAAGTGTCGGCTAACCTTACCCTCGCGAGCGTTCTCGACGAGCACATGAGCCCCGTGCTTAACACGGTGGGTTCCAGGGGCCAGCTTCAGACGCACGACCTTAGAATTAAAAATTCCGAACTGTTCGGCACCATGGCCGATTTGCTTAAAAACGAGGCGTGGCGCACTCCCACCCTGAACAACGTTAACGTCAAGTACGTGATCAAGGACGGGCGGCTGACGATCGAACCTATAAAGCTGAACATCGCGCAGACCGCGCTGGAACTCTCCGGCGGCCAGGGGCTCGACATGACCCTGGGTTACAAGGTTAACGCGACGGTTCCCATTTCGGCGGTCGGCGCGGGCGCGACTTCTATTTTGGGCAAAATACCCGGCGGCGCGAAGATAAAAGAAATCAAGGTGGCGGGACTGATAGGCGGCACGGTTACCAAACCCGTCGTAACCCTGGACATGGCCGACATGGCGGGCAGTGTCAAAGAAGTCGCTAAAGAAGTGATAAAGGAACAGGCGCAGGTTATTATAGGCAAGTCGAAGGAAGAGATTGAGAAACAGGTCGCCGTCCTCATGGCCGAGGCCGAAAAACAGGCTCAAAACATCCGCAGCACCGCCAAAGTTGCCGCCAACAAAACCCGCTCCGAAGCCAACTCCGCCGCCGACCAGCTGGAAGCCTCCGCGAAAACGCCCCTCGAAAAGCCGGTTAAAAAAGCGGCGGCCGATGAACTCCGTAAACAAGGTAACGCGAAAGCCGCCAACATAGAACAGGAAGCCGACAAACAGGCCACCGCCATTCTGGACGCCGCCAAAAAGAAGGCCGAAGAGCTAAGGAAGCAGTAAGCGGGAAGCTTATAAAAACACTGGGCGGGTCGTATGGCCCGTCCTTTTTTCCTGCGGCCTAGAAGACTTGAACCCCTCCAGCCCTCCGCATCCCTGCTGCGGGCCTCCGGGCCGCCTCAGGGCGCTTACGGCGACATCCATGTCGCCTCATCCTCCCATTCGGTCGGCGCGCCCTTCGGAAGTTCAAGTCTTCAAAGATTTTATTGAATCATTTTTACCAGTGATCAAGTTTTTTTAATTTTTTTGCGGCCTAGAAGACTTGAACTTCCATGCCTCTCGGCACCAGCACCTCAAGCTGGCGTGTCTACCAGTTCCACCAAGGCCGCAAATTGCATATCTCACTCGCAAGAGTATCGCATAAATAACGGGCAATGGCAAGAGCCCCTACTCAACGCTTCCACTCAAATAACTATTCGCGATCGCGTCCTCGGGGTCAAGCTCGTGAACGGCGCGGAAAAAGGCCGCGGCTTCGTCCGGATTGCCGTTTTTGACGGCAAGAACGCCGAGGTTCGAGATGATTTTAATGTTTTCGGGATCAAGGCGCAGGGCGGCTTCAAGCTCGCGGCGGGCGCCTTTGAGGTCGCCGCATTCCATCAGGCAGATGGCAAGCTCGTTGCGGGCGTCGCTGACGGCGCCGTCAAGCTCGACGGCTTTGGCGAAGGCGGCGGCGCCGTCTTTCCAGCGGCCAAGGCGGCGCAGAGCCCAGCCAAGGACGAACCAGCCGTTCCACACGGACGGGTATTTTTCGATAAAATCGCGTACTCTCAGCATACCCGCTTCTTCTTTTCCCTCATTTATCAGCTCATAGGCCGTATTCAAGTTTTCATCCTCAAGGCCGTTATCGTTAATATTTTTAACAATTGCCCGCGCCTGTTTTTGCTTTTCCTCGTCATCCGAATAATCGATATACACGGACAAACATTCCCTGGCGTTTCGAAAATCCTTGCGGCCAAGGTAAAAAAAACCGGCGTTAAAGTAGGCCTGGGGGAAGGGCGGCCGTATCGCCAGGACTTCCTCGTAGGCTTCCTGCGCCTCCAGAAAAGCGGCCTCCGCTTCCGGTTTGCTTTTCTTCTGAAAAAGCGAGGCCCTTTCCTCCATAGCCAGGGCGCGGTTGAGCCTTACCACGGGCGAGGCCGGGAATAAACCCCTTAACCCGTCCAATATTTCCAGGGCCGCGTCAAAATCGCTGTTACGCGCGTTTAAGATCGCGGCTTCCGTGAATTCACCGAGTATGTTCGGGCGCAGGGCAAGGACAAAATGGCGGTAGTAATCAAACCATTGCTCGTTTTCAGCAGAGACATAAGCGCCCGGACCCGCGGCGATGACGCCTAACATTCCAGATATAATCATCTCCCAGTTAAGATTTTCTAAATTAAATTTTTCGTCACTATCAGGAACCTCGACAGGGAGGGGGATATCTGGATTGATGGAAAAACCGCTCTCCTGAGAAATATCAGCTATTTGGCCGCGAAGGCTTTCAGGAACCGAAAGGAAAAGGATTTTTTTTTGCTGTCTTTCCGACATCGGCTACTTCGCGGAATCTTCTACTATTTCGGCGTTTTCTTCGGGTTTTTCGGCGCTTTCTTCGGCGGCTTTCTGGGCGTTTCTGTCGATCCTGGGTTTCGGCTGTTTTACCGGAGTCGGCTCACGCTCGCCGGCCATGGTGCGCAGGGCGTTAAGGTACTCGTTTATCCGTATTTTATAACCCATCGGGATAGTGGCTTCGTCATAGATCATGGCGAGGGCAACCATCTCCTGTTTCCCCTCGACCGGCTCCGAATGGGTGAATCTTCCTTTGACCAAAAAACTTTCTCTCGGATCGTCAAAGTCAAAGCGCAGCGACATATCTTTATCAAGAAGGAATTTCGCGACGCCTAACATTATCACCTTGGCGTTTGAGAAAGCCACTTCCCGCAGTATGCAGCGCCTGGGCACTCCCTGTATAAAAACAACAGTCTCTTTTGAGAGCAGCTTCAGCTTCCTCTGCGCTTCTGTCGATATGAGTATCCTGTCGTCTTTGCGTTTTGACGAGTTCACGTTAGCGTCAAATATCCTGCCAATAATTTCTATAAGGTCATCCGGCGGGCGTTGGGTAAATTGCACTGACAGCAGGGAAACGTCTTCTGAGTTTTTGTAGGGTGCTACGCCAAGCACGCGCCCGGCGACAAAAAATGTTATGGGGTTTCCGTCCTCGGGACTCTTGAAACAGAAGCGCAAGCTCACAGAGTTGTTCGCTTTCTGGAGTTTATCAATAAGCCCGGATTTAATATTCGCGACAATTTTAGCGCCCTGGAAAGAAGTGGAAAAGAAAACGCAGGGCCAGAAATCGCTGCCGCATTTTAAATGTACCTGTTCCGTGATCAGACCGGTTACCTGGATCATATCTTTGGTAAAGGTTATATCAATTCCCTTGAAGGTATCGTAGTATGCCTCTACCCTTTGTGTGTTTAATATACCCATGTTATCCTTTCTCTAGTAAATTATAATCGTTTTTTAGCCTCAGGTCAATCGTCTTATCGCTCCCCATATTCACGGTAAGGGGTTTTAGGCGCCGCCTCGGCCCCCGTCTCAGGCGCGGCGCCTTCCGCTGTTGGCTCTTCAATTTTTTCGCTGGTTTTTTGCGCGAGAAGCCCCAAAAGGTAGGCCTGGTCGAAGATTTTGACCAGTTCATCCGCCTGCGCGCGGGTAAAATACATGTTTATCTGCTGGGAATCCATAGGGGATGAATTATCGCCGTCTTTTAGTTCTTCTCTAGCGGAACGCATAAGGGTCGTAAAAAACGGCGTTTTTTCCTTAAATTTGTAGCCAATCTCAATAGTTGGGTATGAAATACGGGTTTTTGTGTATTTAAACGCCTCCCATTCAAGCCGGCCTTTGGTTTTTCCATAGACGGCCCTTGTTTTACTGTACTTATCGATAAGTTTCATGTCCTCATAGTCCCTTTTGTATAGTTCCAGTGAGGAAGAAAACTGGTTTCTGGCGGCTTGGTCCCAAAATTGCCTGTATTTTATCAGTTCATACCTGAATTCCAGGGAAACGGCGTTCAATCTGGGGTGAAAGACCACCTCAAATTCGTTTTTGTTTACTTTTGACGATAAAAAACGGTCAAATTGCGCTTCGGCTGTCCCTACAGAGAAGGGATCCACGTTGGCGACCATATACGGGTATTTTTTGGAAAGATCTACCGATCCGCAAGAAAAAAATAAGATAATAATGGCGATTCCGGGAATGGCGGCTGTTAATTGTTTCATAATAGATAGTATATCAGGAAAAAGGAGTGGTTGACAACCTAAAAACATGTGGGCTACAATTAGTAAGTACTATTGGGGATACGAAATTTTGCCGATAAAGGAAGGGGGAGTAGCAATGTCATTTGATAAAAAAACCTCTAAGTATCCCGGTAGCGGCAAATCCGGCTCGCCTGAGGAACTCGAGGCCTATGGCGTATGGGTCAAGAGCGAACCGCAGGATTTAGCGTCAGGTTTCCCTGACGTTTCAGATTTTCCAGGAGCCTCAGACTTTTCAAGCGCCTCAGACTTTCCTGGCGCGTCAGATTTTACAGGCGTATCAGGTTTTGACGACGCGAGTTTCGCCGATGCCGCTGGTTTTAACAGCGCGTCCGGCTTTAACAGCATGTTTGATGATATCGGACTGACAGATGATGATCTTTCCACAGGGGAATCCCAGGATTTTGGGCTTGGCGGATTAGATTTTGATAATTTTGACGACGGCAGTTTGGGCGTCGGCCTGGAAGAGCCGTCTGAATATGAAAGGTATAACGACCCGTTTGGCGGCGACCAGTTTAGCAACGACCAGTTTACAAGCGACCCGTTTAACAATAATCAGTATAGCGGCGACCAATTTACAAACGATCCATTTGGCGATACCTCAGGCTCTGACAAGGGCGCGCAGGAGGAAATGTCCACCCATTTGCTGTTGAAAATCGCCGACGAGCTTTCATCAATAAAGGACGAGCTTAGCACCCTAAAAAAAGAATTTAAGGGCTCGAAGGCTGGCTCAAGCGTCAGCGTTACCGAGACAGAAAAACACCAGGGCGGTTTTTTTTCCGAGGAAGGCGATGACAGACTCGCCTTAACCGGCGATGAGATGGAAAACATTCTCAACTCCGCGGATCTTACCGGCGAGGAAAACCCCTTTGACCCATTGAGGGAAGAAGACGAAGCCGCGCTTAAAAGGCTTTCAGAGCAGAATGACGCGGCGTCTCAGGATGAAGTAGAAATTGATTTTGACAATCTTGGCGTATTTCTTGATGATAATAAAAAAACAGGCGATCAATCACTTGATGACGAGCTTGGGTCTTCCGGGGCCCTGGGACTTGGAAATTCCATGGATGATTTTCCCTCCCTTGATGATGTCGACGAATTGCAGAATCTAAAATTGGAAGACGTTAGTTCTTTATCCGGGGATGATCCTTTCTCGCTGCCGAATGACGGGCTGGACAATCTTTCGTTAGACGAAAACTCAATGGATATAAACCTTGACGACTCAGACCTTAGCAGCCTTAATTTTAATGACCTGGCTCTTGAGGACGCGCAGGCGACAGACGAGCTGACGCGCCTTGAAGACACCGCTTCCTTTGACGCGGCCCTGTCTCTGGATGACACCCTGTCTCTGGAAGAAATGTCGTCTTTGAACGATATGCTTTCTTTGGAGCCTGCCAAGGACGCGGCGGCTGAAGATATAGTGTTTCCATCCGGAAATGAGTCTGCCGAGGATAGCGTGCCTGATCTTACGGCGTCTGCCTTAACAGGCAGTCTGGATCCTGATTTGGATGATATCTCCCTCGATCTTGATGACTTCAAAATGTCCGCGGATGCAGACGTGGACACGTCCGCGGTGGAAAATGACGACAGTCTCGCGCGGGTTATCCCGGAGGCTTTTGAGACAGAATCCGGCGGGGATTCAAGCATCCCCCTTGATGACGACCTCGAGGGCTTTGCCGACGAGGATCTCTCGCTTGATGATTTGGAGCTGGAGAAAGAAGACTCCCTCGCCGCCAAAGCGGAAAAAGTTAACGACAAGGATGGCTTATCATCCGAAATGAGAAACGAGGTAAGGAAAGTGCTCGCTTACATGGATCATCTTTTGGAATCCCTGCCTGAAGAAAAAATTGAAGAATTCGCCAAGTCCGAGCATTTTGATACATACAAGAAATTGTTCAAGGAATTAGGATTGGTATAGCGATGGGGCTTTTGGGTAAAGCCAACGCTAAAAGCGGAACTGATTCCCTAAACGTGAATCCAGCCCCTGTTAAAGGGGCTGTTTCTATTGACATACAGGACATCATCAGAACATTCCATCAGAATAATCCCCTGTTTCATTGCCTGCTGTTGAAGCCTGATAGCAACGACAAAAGTGATTTTCTGGAAATCGCCGCCATGTCTGCCCCTCACGGCGTTGAGTGCGTTTTTTTGCCTAACGGAAACTGCCTTGTCCTTCTGCCCGGAAGCCTGGACATTGACCTGTTCGCGCACAGATTCTCAAAAAGCACAGGTTCAACCGTGCTTTCGCGATTCAGCGCGGATTCTGTTTCTGTAGCCGTTGAGAAATTAAGAGTGAGCAGGGAACAGGGAACAGGGAACAGAGAATAGGGTCTTGGTACGAAAGCGTTGAATGATATTATAGCGAAATTACATTCCAGATACCAGCCTCAAATTGAAGCGCGGCGCTATATTGACGCCCTAAAAATCGATCCGGACATTAACTGTTTTATTTTGATTGAGCCCGGCATGGGTTATATGGTTCCGGTTCTGCAAGAAAAATGGCCTCGCGGTAAAATTATTGTTCTTCACGCTGATATTTGTTTTAAGGAACTGCCGGGCGTTTTCAACTCTGAGGCGGCATGGTACCCTGACAACCCGGTCAGCGTACAGGAATTCCTGGAAACCGAGGTTCCCCTGGACGCGCGCGTCAGGATTGTGGAGTGGAGGCCCAGCCTTAACGTCTATGGGGAGAAGGCCCTCGGGCTTGTCCGTGAGAGCGTTGATTTTATTAAGCGGCTGGAAGCCGGCCGCAGGACGGACGCTTTTTTTGGGAAAAGGTGGGTGCGTAATTTTTTTCGTAATATGGCTTTCTTGCAGAACACGCTCCTGTACAGAAAAATGGAAACCCCCATTGTGATAACAGGCTCAGGCCCCAGCCTTGAGGCCGCGCTGCCGCTTATTCTGGCGGCCAGGGAAAAAATTTTTGTCCTTGCGGCCTCCTCGTCACTGCCCGCGCTTGCGGCTGGCGGCATCGCCCCAGACATGGTAATAAGCACGGACGGCGGCGGCTGGGCCCTGCCTCATCTGCGGGCCTTGTTCCGCGAGCCCGCGCCAAAGCCCGGAATATTGGCCCTGTCGCTCTGCGCGGCGCTTCCCTCGCAGTGTTCCGCGATACCTCTGCTGCCCATGAACGACGGCAGCCTCTGGCAGAGCATGGCGTTAAGCGCAAACAACATCCCTTCGGTATTGATCCCACAGCGCGGAACTGTTACGGCTTCCGCCCTGGAACTCGCCCTGGAGCTGACAAGCGGCGAAATATACCTCGCCGGCATGGACCTCTCGGTAAGCGACATAAGAAGCCACGCGCGGCCTTACGGGTTTGACTATTTGTTCTTTGGCAGCGCCACCCGCTTACAGCCTGTTTACAACCAGTATTTTGTCCGTTC
>Ga0268262_10006814_pt1 | contig 10830 bp, 8 predicted proteins | sample TergutNc150P3_FD_190354 | JGI IMG/M metagenome (GOLD analysis project Ga0268262, IMG submission 190354) | Nasutitermes corniger P3 segment gut microbial community from laboratory colony in Florida, USA - Nc150 P3 (SPAdes) (version 2) | ecosystem: Host-associated > Arthropoda: Insects > Digestive...
CTTTTTGGACTTGATGACCTTTCCGCAGATTACCTATTAACCAAAGCAATAGCCGATCACAAAACTCCAGCGGAAATAATAGGCGAAATGGTACGGGAAAGGATTGCTACCGCTAAGTAAGGGCACATGAGCGGATAGCCGCTTCAATGTCGTATACGCTAGGTGTCAGTCACCAATTTTCAGTAGTGTCATACGTTCAAGCCTACGCTAAAATGGCGTGGGCTTTTTTATATGCGTTAGCTTTGCGCCTTAGCGCCTTTGCGTGAACTCTTTTTTTGCATTTGTTAGTGTGGTTCGTGGTTAAAAAAGGACACTAAAGCTCCTACACTTCTATCTTCAACCCTTCGCGGGCCATGAGAATTTCAAAGCCAGATTTATCCTTGGCATCATTTTTGCATTGTTCTTCAATAGACTCAAGCTTCTTGTCGGTGTAGTTGGGATCGTGGTGGAAAAAAACGAGTTTTTTAACGTTGGCCTGGCGCGCGGTTTCCATGGCGTAATTGTAGGAAGAATGGCCCCAGCCCAAATGCTTTTCGTATTCCGCGGCAACATACTGTGCGTCATGTATCAGGATGTCCGCGTCTTTGCAAAAATTCAGTATTTTCTCGTTTTCTTCTTTTGCCGCTTCCTCTCCGTCAAGGGCGGCTTCTTCATTGTAGTTCGGATCGTCGGGATTCGTGGGAAAAAGGTTGCGGAAAGGTTCATGGTCAAAGGCGGTTACAATGGATTTACCCTGATACTCAAAACGGTAACCCAGGCAAAGTATGGGATGGTTCAGATATTTTGTCCTGACTTTAAGCCCGTCGCCCAAATCAATGGTCGTTTCCTTCAATTCCTCGTACTCGATCTTCGCTGATAATTCGCTGTGCCTTACCGGCCAATACCTGTATGAAAGCTGATCCCCGATTATAGACGCCAAAGTCTCGTCATTGTAGGAAACCGGCCCGCGAATCCTCAATTTTGTTCCGGGGACAAAAACAGGCGCAAACATGGGAAAACCCATAATATGATCCCAATGCGTGTGGGAAATAAATATATCCATGTCCAGAGGGCCATTTTTGGAATCGTTTGCCATGATAAAATCGGCCAAAGGCTTTGCCCCTGTTCCCAAATCCATGATAATAAACCTTTTATCTGCGCGTATTTCAAGACATGTTGTATTACCGCCGTATTTTACGGTATCGGGCCCTGGGCAGGGGATGGATCCTCTGACTCCCCAAAAACGGACAAAAAACATATTCACTCCCCGGTTTAAATATGGCTTATTTTAAGGAAAACTTCAGCCTTTTCAATTTCAGCATTTACCTTTTTTTCGATTTCGTCAAAAACATCCCTGGAAACTTTCAACGTTTCCCAAATCGTATCGGGAAGAGGGCTGGGATGACGTTCGCCTGAAAATCCAATTACAGAAAGCGTGGCAAACCGGTTAGCGGCTGCAACACTGAAAAGGATGTCCTTATTGTTCCCCGAGTATTCTTCACAAGAATGATGATACTTTATCGCGTCCCCAATCGCGCCATCCAATTTCCAGGCGTTGGCAATGATTTCGCCGGCTATGCAATGGTTTATTCCAAAAACATTTTCTTCAGCCAGTGTAAGGGGTTTCCTTTCCCTGTCGGCGTTGCTGACCGTAACCATGTACTGTTTTGAAAGAACAGCGTTTAAGGGTATCTTGCCAATATCATGCAAAAGACCGGCGGTAAAATATTCTTCTATCATTTTTGTATCAATTCCACGCTTTTTTGCCAAAAACTTGGCCGCAACCCCCACGCAAAGGGAATGACGCCAAAAGCCTTCCATATCGAGGCCCATATAATTTTTTTTGGGAGTAAGCTGACCCATCACTGCCGTGGACAGGGCGAGGTTTTTTACAGTATTGATCCCAAGCATGATAATAGCCCTTGCAAGGCTGGTCACCGGCTGTCCTATCCCATAATAAGCGGAATTAATCAGTTTAAGCACCCGGCCTACCAATACAGGATCCAGAGAAATAACATGGTTCAAATCCGTTGGGCTTGTTTGGGGGTTGTTGCATATTTCCAGCACCTTTGTAACCGACGTGGGAAGACTGGGCATATTCTTTATATATTCCCTTAGGTTCTTTTCAATGCTGGTTTCCATCAAAGGCTCCACGTTTCTCCTGGCCGCTAGACGCTTCGTTTTCGTTAATTTCCGCAGAAACACCCGTTTTCGATTCTTTGATTATAGTCAGGTTCTTTAAACTATCAATAACCGAACCCATGGTTGTCTGAAATTTACTCTGGTTATAGGAATTTTGTTTTTCTTCCGGAAGCGCCCCTGTTAACCCATGCAGAAAACCAAGAAGTTCAACCACTTTGGATAAATCCTTCTGTTTTTTATCTTCGGCTTCAACATTTTCCCCAGATTCAGAACTCTCCGTTGAATCCTCAGGGATCGGCTCTTCACTATCCAAGTCATTAGGAGATAATTCTTGAGGACTAAGGTCTTCCGGTGTTTTCTCCTCTGGCATCTCTTCCATTAAAGGTAAAGGTTCTTCTATATCATCTTCCAAATATTCTTTCAATAAAATTTCTTCCGTTAAGGGTTCTTCCTCAGGGGCCTCTTCAAAAGAGCTTTCTTCCTCTTGGATTTCTTCAGAAGGGTTCTCTTCCTCAAGCTCCAAGACTTCAAATGTTTCCTCTTCTTCCTCGAAAGGAATCGGCGGCGTTTTCGGTTTTTCGGGCAAACGCGGCGGCTGAGGGGGCTGCGGCCACGGCATCGGGGCTACTTCCAACACGACAGCCGGCTGCTGATAGCCTGAGAAAATGGGAGGAGGGGTATAATTTTCCGGGGGTGGGGAAAATGCCTTTGGGATTTCCTTTATAATTTCTTTAGGGGGTTCCTCCGGAATATCCATTACAATTTCTTCCATAAGACCCTCTGGATCCTCTGGAATTTCACTCGAAAGCTCACCCGGAATTTCATTTGTGGGTTCCTGTTGTTTTTCATATGGTTTATTATCCGGCGCTTTGTAAGGATCATCCATTGCGGGTTCCGCAAGGTCAGGTTCCGCCAGCGCGTCCAGGGGATCTTTATATTTGGGGTGTTCCACTTCTTCCGGTATTTCCCCATAGGACTCGCTGCCCAGAAATAAGTTTTCTTCATCCTCACCTGGGAAAAAATCCGCTTCCTCTGTAAACAGAGCCTCGGGTTCCTCGTCAATTCCCTGAAGAACGTTTTTTCCCATAAGCAGGGATAAATCGTCTTCCGTTGAAGTTTCTTTTTCTTCTTCTTCGCTTATAAGCTTTAAATTGCGATCCCACATTTCCCTGACAGATGATGAATAAGCGTGAACCGCGCCTTCGTAAAGTTTGAGGGAATTGTTAAGATCCGTAAGATCTTCCGCTGTTGCCCGCTTTCCCTGAAGGTTTACCAATGTATCCGCGGTACGAAGGGCCTTTTCAACAGAACCGGCCTCTTTGTGGAGTTCCGCAACCGCAGCCAGGGCTTCCGTATCATTGGGGTCTGCTTTTGCAAGTCCTTCGAAAATCTGAATCGCATGGGCGCGGTTTCCCATTTCCGCAAACATTCTGCCCAAAAGCATTTTTGCTTCCCTGTCATTTGGCTTTTGAGCCAAGTAAGAATGTATGCGTTCTTCGGCTTCCTTGTATTCCTTGCGATGAAAATGTATGTCCGCCAAATCAAGAAGAAACGAGTAATTGCCCGGATCTATGGACAGTATTTTCTCAAAACAGGCCTGGGCTTCCTTATCGTTTCCCATAACGCGCATTATTGCGCCCTTGATCCTTAGGGCGTGGATGTTTTCATTCTCCAGTTTCAACGCTTCTTCGGCCTGTTTAAGAGCTTCAGGATAGCGCTCCAGCTTCAAGTAAAGGGACGAAAGCCTGTTCCGTATTTTGGCGTTGTCCGGGGAAAGCTTAACTAACTTTTCCATCTCAACGACAGCATCCGCATAGTCCCCTGCCGCTTCCAGAACCTGCCCAAGATTTACCATCGCGTTTGTGTATTTGGGGTCCATTTCAATTGCCATGCGGAAGTTTTTAATGGCCTCCTGGGTTTTTCCCTGCTCTGAGAAAACAATGCCCATGTTGCTTCTGGCTTCTACGTTTGAAGGATCCGCATGCAAAACCCTGTTAAATGTAGACAGAGCTTTATCGTGCTGGCCTTGGGCAAAGAGGATCATCCCCAGTTTGTTCATCGGCTCAAGCCAGCCCGGCTTGCTGCGAATGGCTGTGTTGAATTCATTGGCCGCATCATCAAGACGGCCGTTTGCTTCCAGGGCTATCCCATAATTGAAATGCAAAATGGGATTATTTTGATCAAACGCAAGCCCCTTCCTGAATACCGAAAAAGCCTTGTCGTAATCCTTTAACTGATCGTAAATAATACCCAGGTTGTTGTAGGCCAAAACATAATTGGGATCCAGCTCAATAACTTTGGAATAAGCGTGAGAAGCGGCCTTTAAATTCCCCATCTCCTTGTGAATATTTCCCAGGTTGTAATGGAATTCTGCTTTTCCGGGATCAAGCTCAATGGCCTCTTTTAGGTAATCCAGGGCCCGCTGAAAATTGCCCTGCCTGCGGCAAATAACGGCGGCGTTGTTAAGGGCATCCAAATCTTTGGGATCCCTGGCCAAAAGCGTTATGAATTGATCTTCCGCATCCGTCAGTTTCCCTTCCCTGGCAAAAGTATTGCCAAGAAGGAGGTAGGCCTCGCGGCTTTCGGGAACTTTGGCTATATAATTTCTAAGCAGGCGTTCCGCGGTTTCGTAATCCCCCACGCGGAATGAGTTTTTTGCCCGGTCAAGAATATCATTTACGTTTATAGGGCTCATTCCGCCAACCTCGCAATGGTTTGCACCAGCGGCCTGGCCGCCACTTCCCGTGAGAATTCTCCCGGCTCAGGCATTTGCCGCCGAGTTTGAAAAGCACTAACCGAAAATTCGCGATCCCTCTCCGATAAAGAAGTCCGCTCTTCGCTTTCGAGTTTGTTGTAGGCCGCTACAGCAAAATAATAAAGAGTCCCGTTTTTTAAACCGCTAACCAAAATGGAAGTCCTGTTTCCCGCGTCAATCGGAGATTTTGCTTCCAAATAATCTCCGCTTGCGGTACCGTAGTAGACATAATAACCGCCAACATCCCTTGAAGAGCTTGCCTTCCAAACCAATTCCACCGCTCCGTCCCACGCAACCGCAGTTACATAGGCCGGAGGGGGAGGGGGTTCGGCAGCGCTGTAAATTACCTTTAACTCAGACAAATAAGGGGATGTTTCCTCATCAGCGCCGGGGTAAAAATCCGCCGCAAGCTGGACATACCTGCCCCGGAATTGTTGCAATTCCGTTCCCGGATTGAAAGGGATCCATGGTATTCCGTTCCAGTTGTAGGGGCTATTGCTAAGGCGAATAAAAAATTTTATTTGCGAGTGATCAGAAAAATTTAAAATGCCGTTTCCGGCATATTCATTGCGTACCCTTCCTGAAAAATTGGAAGTACGGCCGCCAAAAGCTTCGACTTTAAGAACGCGGCTGTCAGCGTAGCCCAAATCCAGCGTCCGTGTTTCCACCCGGCCGCTGCGGCCCGAATAGCGGGTCAACGCGGCTTTTTCAAGGCAATTCCTGTGAATGCGGAATTCATCCATCAGCCCGGAGAAGCGGCCGCCCAGAACCAGGCGGCAGTCCCCCCCGATGATGGGAGTATAAACGTCGCCGCCTTCCCTGCCGGAGGAAGTGGTGTAATCCAGGGCTTCAAGCCTGCCGTCCACAAGGTATTCCAAAAGCCCAAGATCGGCGTCAAAGCGGATAAGGTGATGACTCCAGGTCCGGGTAAGAAGCAGCGGCCCCAAAAGGGAGAAGGATTTTCGCTCTTGCACTCCTTTGGCCGAAAGCCCGGGAGAGAAAAAAAAGTCGGAAAAATTCCATTGGAGCCTGTTTCTGGTTACAACGCACTGCATGCGCTGATTAATATATCCGCCTTTCCCATCTGGTTTGGAAGAATACCAGGACAAAACCTGCGCCCCGGTTTCAAGGCTTTGGGGATACAGCCAGAATTCAATGGAAAAATCCCGTATATAACTGCCAGGCGCAAAAAGAGCGCTCGGGCGGGGAGTTAGCACCAAAGGCCCTTCGGATCCATCCACGCTTGGCCTTCCGTTGAAAAGCGCGGAGCCTTTTCCTACCCTGCTCCAGGGATCAACAGCCGAGGCCAATTCCTGCGATACTGAAACATCGTAATGACCCAGAGAATCCGTAAAACCTGCCGTCCGCCCCTCGTCAAAAGAAAGGTAAAGATCCAACGGATTTTCCTCACGGATGCCGGACACTCCACCTGCCAGGACAAGCACAGGATGGGGCCTGATATATGAAACTTCGGTGATTCCCTGCTTCTTTTCGATTAACTCCCAGGAAGAGCTTGAGCCGAAGATTATTGTCTTTTCACCAATTCCGTACACACTACCAGTTAAGAGAAAAAAAATGTACAATAATGCTAGGATATAGGGTTTATTTATCATTCTTTATATGTTCCCTTTATCTTATCGGTATATTTACCCATGATTCATGACAGATTTTCCGAAAATTATTCTCAACTCAGGGCTTTTGCGAAGGATGCGCCTGCGGAACCGGGAGTTTATCTGTGGCGGGACAGCGAAAATCGCATTATTTACGTGGGAAAAGCGCTGAATCTCCGCAACAGGCTTAACTCTTACTTCTCTGGTTCAAAGGATGTTAAAACCGCGGCCCTGATCAGCCACAGTAAAGCCATTGAAACCATCATAGTTTCCAACGAATACGAAGCATTGCTGCTTGAAAACACCCTGATCAAACAGCACAGCCCAAGGTACAACGTCAACCTAAAAGACGGCAAAACTTACCCTGTTGTCCGAATAACTTCAGGAGATTTTCCCAGGGTCTTTCGCACAAGGCACATCGTAGAAGACGGGAGCCAGTATTTCGGCCCTTTCCCGAATGTTCAGGTTCTGGATGAAACGCTGGCGGTTATTGAAAAACTCTTTCCCCTGCGAAAATGCAGAACCATGAAAAAGCGCGAAAGTCCCTGCATGTACTACCACATAAACCGCTGCCTGGCGCCATGCTGCGGCAGGGTGGAAGAGTCGGCCTATAAAGCCCAGGTCGAAAGGGTACGCAAGCTTCTTGCCGGGGAGACTTCCGCCCTGATGGGGGACTTGGGCGCCCAAATGCAGGCGGCGGCGGCGGCTTTGAAATTCGAGGAGGCCGCGGGTTTAAGGAACGCAATCAGGGCGATTGAAAGCCTGTCGGAGAACAATTCCGTGGCCGACATGGATCCGGAAAGCCGGGATTACATTGCCTGGGCGGAAGAGGGGATCTTTACTACCTTTTCGGTTCTTTCAATGCGTGGCGGCCGCATGACAGGCCGGGAGCTTTTCAATTCCCGCTCCGCCGCAAAGGAAGACGAATCCCTGGTTACTTTCCTGACGGCTTACTATTCCCCAGACCGCCCTCCACCGCCAAGGATTTTCCTGACCGGCCTATCCGTGCAAGCCGATGCCCTGGACAGGTATTTCAGGGAACAGTTTGGTTACATTCCGGAACTTGTCTATCAGGAGGGGCTTGAAAAAAGGCACGTTGCCGCACTTAGCATGGCCCGGCAAAATGCCCAGGAAGAACTCAAAAGGCGGCTAAGGGAACGCGGGGCTGGGCCCGCTTTGGACGAACTGAAGCGGGTTTTGGGTCTTAAAGCCAGACCGGAACTCATCGAAGGCTTTGACATAGCGCAACTTGAAGGCAGACATCCTGTCGCTTCCCTGATTTCCTTTAAAAACGGAATTCCCGACAAAAAAAATTACCGTTACTTCAAACTAAAAACCGTTATTGGAATCGTCGATGATTTTGCCTCCGTTCGGGAAGCGGTTCAGCGCCGCTATTCACGGCTCGCCAGGGAAGGCAAAGAGCTGCCCGATCTGGTTTTAATCGACGGCGGCATAGGGCAGGTAAACGCCGCCTGCGGCGTCATGGACGAACTGGGGATTGATTGCGATGTCATTGGGCTTGCAAAACGTGAAGAAGAGATCTGGCTTCCGCACGCTGCGGCGCCTATTGTGCTTTCCCAAAGATCCGAAGCCCTGAAAGTTTTGCAGCACGTCCGGGACGAAACTCACCGTTTTGCCACAGGGCTTAACCAGCGCCTGCGGTCGGGGGATCTTTACTTCCCGGTACTGGAATCAATCGAAGGGATTGGCCCAAAACGCGCCGCGGCAATTATGAAGGCTTTCGGAAGCCTGGAAAAAATCGCCGCCGCCAGCGCGGAAGAGATCGCCGAAAAGTGCGGCATATCGGCTGCCGCGGCAAAGGCCGCCAGGTCAGCGGCGCGCCTTGCCATCGAAGAACAGGACGCAAAGAAAAAGATGCTCGCAATAAGTAAGTTCAGGAATTCCGATAGCGCCGCAGATTTGGCGGCGGAAGCGTTCGCGGCGGAGGAAACGCCTGAATATAAACCCTGATTTGTCGTTCCAATTTATTTCTTGACAGCTCCAAAAACATAGGTTTAAATTTACACATGGCAAAAATTTTAGCCTTTATCGTTATGTACTTGAGGCAAATATGATTTCAAAAACCAGATTTACCTCTATGTTCAGGAACGCAGCCAATGCAATAATTTCCGCAAAGGATGAACTTACCGCTATTGACGCCAGGTTCGGAGACGCGGATCACGGTATTACTATGGAAAAGATTGCAGTGGCATTTAGAAACGCAATGGACAGCGAAGGCAGTATCAAAAAAACCATGGAACAGGCCGCTTCCGCTATTATGAATAATCATGGAGGTTCTGCAGTGCCTCTTTGGAATACCTTTTTCGAAGGCCTTGCTATAGGAATTGATGAACAGGGGCAAGGAACAGAAATCAGCGAAGATACATTTAAGCATATGTTCGCAACCGCTCTGGATGAATTGAAAGGTATTACCCAGGCAAAAGTTGGGGACAAGACCATGATGGACGCTCTTATTCCCGGAGCGCAAGCCATTATCAATTTTCCCGGTGATAATATTGATGATATTCTAAAAGCAGGAGCAGATGCCGCTAAACAGGGAGCGGAAGCAACGGCCAACTTTGTTTCTAAATTTGGCAGAGCAAAGAGCTATAAAGAAGCTACCATCGGAACCATAGATTGCGGTGCAATGTCAATGATGTTATTTTTCACAGGTTTAAGTAAAAGCTCATAAGATTTTTATAAATTTTGTTCCTATAAAATTAGACGTGAGTCATCGGTTTGCTATATATATCATGACCGCGATTAATTAATACTTTTGAGGAGCGTTTTATGAAGATGAAGAAATTTATTAACAATCCGGAAACCTTAACCAAGGAACTTCTGGAAGGGATCGCCCTTGCCCACAGCGATGTTGTAGAAGTGGTGAACGGTAACATGGTGGTTAGCAAAGCCTTAAAGAATGCAAACCGGGTTACAATCGTTTCACTGGGGGGAACGGGCCATGAGCCTGCGCTTAGCGGTTTTGTCGGTGACGGTATGCTTGACATTGCGGTGGCTGGGGATATATTTGCCGCCCCAAACCCCCAGGCTGTTTTCGAGGCGATTAAGCTGGCGGATAAAGGTAAAGGTGTGTTATTTCTGGTTCTTAACCATGCCGGCGATATGCTTACCGGAAACAAAGTTATGCAAATGGTAGGAAAAGAAGGGCTTAATGTCCGCAAAGTGGTTACCCAGGAAGATATCTCCAACGCTCCCCGTTCCAATGCGGAAGACAGGCGTGGACTTTCGGGAGCTGTCCCACTTTATCATATAGCGGCAGCGGCGGCAAAAGAGGGCCGTTCTCTGGACGATGTAGCGGCTCTTGCCCAGAAGTATGCGGACTCCATGGCTACAATTGCGGTAGCCGCCCGTTGTGCGACCCATCCCGCCAGCGGGGCGTCGTTTGGCGATTTGGGAGACGAAGACATGGAAATTGGTATGGGACAGCACGGTGAAGGCGGCGGCGGCAGGCAACCACTAAAAACCGCGAAAGAAACTATTGAAATCATGGCTAATGCTTTAGTCAAGGATATACCCTTGGTAAGCGGAGATAAAGCTTTTGTAATGATCAACGGTTCCGGCGCAACCACGCTTATGGAAATGTTCATACTGTATAAGGACTGCGTTAAGTATCTGGAAAACCTTGGTATCAAGGTCGTCGCCAATATGGTCGGGGAAATCCTTACTGTGCAGGAGCAAGCCGGCTTCCAGCTCAATATAGCAAAATGGAACGATGAATATTTACGCCTTTGGAATGCTCCCGCATCTTCCTTTGGATTCAGGAAGTAAAGAAGGAGTTATTGTGGGGAATAAAAGATTTAACACATAAGGAGAAAAAGATGTCAGCAGAATATATGCATGTGGGTATTCCCATTACCACTAAAAAAGAAGGGATGACTTATGCCGAGGGTTTGAAGATTTGGATGAGCAAACCCGATGATTACGATTATAAGATCGAATACTTGAAATTCGAAGAAGGAACCCCTTTTCCGGAAATTATGCATAAAAATCCCCATGTCGCCTATAAAGTAGATGATATGGAAAAATATCTTAAAGACGCCGATCGTGTCTTAGTTGAACCGATGACCATCGGACCCGGAACAAGGATTGCATTTATTATAAAAGATGATACAATCTTTGAACTTTACGAGCAAAAGTAGTTAGTGTAATTAAGGCCGTCTGATAATTTATTTATCAAACGGCAGTGAAAACATATACTTTATAGCTCCGCATTTTTCGGCTCATTAACCGTTAACTTGACAACCAGCATTTTATGCCGGAAAATGTTTATATATTTATTCCCAATAAAATGGAGGTATGGTATGGCTAATAAGGATCTTATAG
>Ga0268262_10006815_pt1 | contig 10827 bp, 8 predicted proteins | sample TergutNc150P3_FD_190354 | JGI IMG/M metagenome (GOLD analysis project Ga0268262, IMG submission 190354) | Nasutitermes corniger P3 segment gut microbial community from laboratory colony in Florida, USA - Nc150 P3 (SPAdes) (version 2) | ecosystem: Host-associated > Arthropoda: Insects > Digestive...
ACTCGGTGCAGGAGTGCCTGAACTCCGCCACGCCAAGCTTCCTCAAGGGCCTCTGCCGATGCAGCTATTTGTAATATTAGAAATAGGACACGATATAAGAGGACTTCGCTGATGGGCGCCCTTGGGCTGGGCGGGGTGGTCGCCCCGCTGGCATACAAAGGCACGCTGGACGGCGGATTCTTCGCTGGCTATGTCGGGGAGCACCTCGCGCCCGCAATGAGAGAGGGGGACTCGCTGATCTTGGACAACCTGTCCGCCCACAAAGTGAAGGGCGCGCTGAAGCCGCTCGCCGGCAAGGGCGTCAACGCGGTGTTCCTGCCCGTGTATTCCCAAGATTTCAACCCGATAGAGCACACCTGGTCCAAAGTCAAGGCCTGCCTTCGCAAGCTGAAGGCCAGGACGGCCGGCGAGTTGGTGCCGGCCATGGTCGTAGCGCTGGACTCGATCACGCTGGAGGACTGCAAAGGGTGGATCAGGCACTGCGGCTATAGACTACAATAAGTTGAACTGCTATAGCTACGCGGTACGCGAAGAACACGGCCTCATATTTGGCGGCCGTCCACATCAGATGGCTCATTATGTGGGCTAAAATCTATTGACGACACGCTCTAACACTACAGTACTATTTTGTGCGGTTTTGCACCCAAATGATTTCAACAAAAGTCCATTTTCCCCTTGACACAGGGGGCAATTGTCGCGGACTCTTAATCAGTGGGCCCCGGGTTCGAGTCCCGGAGGGACCACCACTTTTCCCTTTTTCCCACGATTCTTGAGGAGAATCCCATGAAATCTTTTTTCCAGGCTTTTTTTGGTTCTTTCTTGGCGCACGTGCTGGTCATCGGGCTGGCCATCATTTTATTGTTCGCCATGGCGGCGAGCATGGGGCCCAAGCCACCGATGGTGCCAGACAAGGCTGTGCTGGTCTTCGACCTGAACCGCGCCCTGCCGGACGGAGTAGGGGAGGTCGCCCCTGCCGAAGCGCTTCAAAAAGCCCTGCAGGGCGGGAGCCTGAGCCAATACACGCCCCTGCCCTCGCTGATAAAAGCGCTGGAAAGGGCCGCCACCGACCCGCACGTGTCCGGCCTGTTCATCACTGGGAACCTCAGCGGCGCCGGCGCGGCGGCGCTTCTGGAACTCAAACAAGCGCTGAACATCTTCAAAGAAAAAAAGCCAGTCATCTCTTACAACCAAATATGGGGGCGCGGCGAGCTTTACCTTTGCTCGGGGCTGGGGACGATGTACATCAATCCATTTGGCAACGTAGAAGTGGTTGCGCCCTCAGCAAAATTGATGTTCTTTAGCAACGCTTTCAAAAAATATGGCATAGACGTGCAAGTCACAAAGGTCGGCAAGTACAAAAGCGCGGTGGAGCCTTACATCCAAGACAAGATGAGCCCTGAGAACGCCGAGCAGATAAAGGGGTACTTGGGCGAGATATGGGATGGCCTAAAAGCCGAAATCGCCAAAGGGCGCGGCATTGATTCTGGCGACGTGCAGCGCTTGGCAAATACAAAACTTGTCATGAACGTCGCAGAATCCATTGACGCAAAACTTGTTGACAAGCCGGCTTATTACGATGAGGTTTTGGATGAGTTGAAAAAGTTGGCGGGGAAGGAGTCTGGCACCAAAGAGTTCCCCCAAATTGACATTGACACCTACGCCAAGGTTCCAGGGGCGATGCAGAAGGGGCGCAACCGAATAGCCGTGGTAGTCGCAGAGGGCGAGATCGTTGACGGCGACGGCGGCCCAAGCCAGATAGGCGGCGACGGCCTTGCCAGGGAACTGCGAGACCTGAGGATGAACAAAAATGTAAAAGCGGTAGTGATGCGCGTGAATAGCCCCGGCGGCAGCGCCATGGCCTCCGATGTCATCCTGAGGGAGGTCATAGCCCTCAAAAACGCGGGCAAGCCAGTGGTGGTTTCAATGGGCAACGTGGCGGCCTCTGGCGGCTACTGGATTTCGTCCGCAGCGGACTACATTTTTGCCGAGCCTGTGACTATAACGGGTTCCATTGGAGTCTTCGGCCTGCTGCCCAACGTGCAAAAATTTGCAAACGACCACGGCATCACATTCGATTCAGTTGATCTGGGCGACATGAGCTTCAATTTGCTATATGAACCCCTAAAGCCAAAAGCACTGGATAGGGTTCAGGCCATGGTTGACAACATTTATGACATTTTCCTTGAAAATGTTTCAAAGGGCCGCAACATAGAAAAAAGCAAGGTGAACGAAATTGCCCAAGGGAGGGTGTGGGCGGGGCGCAAAGCCCTTGAGCTAAAGCTGGTTGACGCGCTCGGCGGCCTGCAGGATGCAGTCAAAAAAGCCGCAGAGCTTGCCAAGATAGAGGGCGACTACCGCGTGGACACCCCAGGCGCGCCGCAGACTACTTTCGAGCGCTTGATGAAGATGATGGGCGGCGGCGAAAAACGAAAACTGACAAAGGCGGGAGCCTTCGACAAAGCAAAGAACGAGCTGGAAGAAGCGCTGCTGCGCCTCCGCTCGCTCAACGACCCCAATGGCGTGTATGCCTTGGCGCCGATTGGCGTGACTAGGTAACAACAATTCCTATTGTTAGTGCTTGCCCCATGCAGAATCAAAAATTTGCATGGGGCTATCTTTTTCTGTCCCATCAATGGGCTGCGCCAACAGCCATCGCTTCGTAAGTTTGGCCAATCACTGTTTCGTCATCAGTGATTATCAGCAGGATGTCATCGAGGAAGATGTGGGTCTGCCCCGTAGGCACAATATATTTCCCGCCCCTCTTCAATAGAACCACCACGGCCTTTTCAGGCAATGGCAGTTCCATCAGAGTTTTCCCATGTTTCAGCGCTTTTTCGTTTATGGTTATTTCGGTCGTGAATGAACCCATGTCCGAGCACAGCTCTAAGTCAAACTCTTTTTTCTTTGCCCGGTTGATGGACGCCTTGTCAACCAGCCTCAATATTTTGGCCACCCATGCCAAGGTGGTCCCTTGCACCAAAAGCGAGACCAAAGTTACGAAAAATACGATGTTGAACATGTACTTTGCATGGGGGACGCCAGCAACCAGCGGGAAAATTGCAAAAATTATTGGCACTGCGCCCCTTAGCCCCACCCAAGAAATATACAATTTGTCTCTGAACGAAATTTTTTTCAAGGGGGCGAGGCTTAAAAAAACGCTTGCGGGCCTTGTAAAAAAGATCATCAGGACGCTAATGGCGACACCCGGGATCAAGACATTCCAGGCGATAAGTTCTTTCGCATCCACTAGTATTCCCAGCATCAAGAACATCAGTATTTGGCAAAGCCAGGCAAAGCCGTCAAAAAACCTGAGAGTTGACCTTTTGTGGATCATCTTGGAATTGCCAATCAGCAGCCCACTGATATAGACAGCCAAAAAGCCGTTGCCGTGCATTATGTCAGTGAACGAATAGACAAAAATTGCGGCTGTAAAGCTGAGGATGGGATAAAGGGACACATTGTCAATTTCGATATTATTTGCAACCCAAACAGTCGCCCTGCCAAAGATGTAGCCAGACACGCAGCCAACGACAAGCTCCACCAAAAAAGTGCCTACCGCCCCCCAATAACTATGGTCGCTTGGCTCCATGATGAGAGAGATCAAGCATATCGTCAGCATGTATGCCATGGGGTCGTTGGTCCCGCTTTCCAATTCGAGCAGTGGGCGCAAACTGTGTTTCAGCGCAATCCCCTTAGACCTAAGAATAGAATAGACGGACGCAGAATCGGTTGATGACATGACGGACGCCAACAACAGGCATGTCAAAAATGCTGGGGTTTGCCCACCAGTGGGGAAAATAGACGCCCCGCCCCATATCAGCAATCCAGTGATGAGGGCAGTCAGCAGGACGCCGCTGGTCGCCAACAGCAGGCCTGGCAGCATTATCGGGCGCACCTCTTCTATCTTTGTGTCCAACCCGCCGGAGAACAGGATCACAGCAAGGGCTATGGTTCCAATCGCCTTGGCTAGGTCGTAGTTGGCCGGGCCTATCGTATGGGCAAATTCGGAGTTGGCCGCGCCTATCGCCTGTGCAAGGCCATTGTTGGCCGCCCCGGCTGCCTGTGCAAGGTCGCTGACCTGATGGCCGCCCCAGAATATGCCATAGAACATGCCAACGGCCAAAAATAGCACCAGCACGGGCACGCCGAATTTAGAGCCAGCCTTTCCGACTAATAGGCTGAGAGAAAACAAAAGGGAGAGGACCAATAGGATCGCCGCTGTCGGAAACCCGCCATGCGCCATTGCATGCGGTGCATTCGCGGCAGCCTGGATTTGCCCAGTAAGTATTTGGGCGGCCTCCCCCCCTTGGGCCAGCGGTGCCAGCAATGGGAACCAGCCAGCGAACGCCACTCCTGATGCAAATGCCATTAACTTTAACCTCGAATGTTTTTACTCAAACGGCTGCAACTGCCCAACAGATCAAGCGAATGAACCGCCCAGCGCAAAAAGGGCTTTCAATATTGCTTTGCCGCGCCTCACAATGTACTTGGTACTATATCATAGATTATCGCGTTTGCAAGCACTTGCCACCGATTGTCGTTGCACTTATGCCCAGACCAACCATTAAGCCCATGACGCTACCAAGATTTGCCTTTACAGAACCAGTTGACCCACGAGAGGGCCTGTTGCTCCCCCTAGGCGTGGAGCAAGCCAAGCACGTCATTGCGCTAAGGATAGCGCTTGGCGGCTCCTTGGAAGCACTGCTGCCAAACGGAATCTGGCTTGGGGAATTGGCAAGCACGTCAAAGCAGGGCGCGGCGATACGCCTAGTGGCTCCGATAGGCGAGAACAGAGAGGCCCCTATCGAGATACACGCCTGCCTGCCAATAACCGCGCAGTTGAACATCTGGGCCGATTTCTTGCCAAGTGCCGTCGAGCTTGGAGCGACGCTGATACAGCCAGTGATTTATGAGAGGAGCCAATTCGACTGCCGCCAAGTGAAGCCCCGCATGGAGCGGTGGCGGAGGGTCATCTTGGCGGCCTGCGAGCAGTCCCACAGGAATAAAATCCCAGAATTGCTGCCGCCCTTGCCCATTGATGCGCTTCAAACTTGGCGGGCCGACCAAAAATGGGTGGCGTATGAAACCCAGACGGGCGCGCAGAACCCGCGCTTGGAACCCGGCAGCATTGCTTTCACCCACGGGCCAGAGGGCGGTATAGCCGACTCCGAAATTGAGCTACTGACAAAATCGGGCTGGCGGGCCATTACCCTTGGGAAGAGCATACTGAGGGCCGCCACCTGCCCCGCCGCGATTTTGGGGGGCATACAGATGGAGCTGGGAAGGGACTAGCTTTCAGGGGCTAGGTTGTAGGGATTAGGGTGTAGGTTGCGTCCTCCGGGCATTTGAAGTATTGAGCCGCGCAATTGAGCTGCGCGGCCCTAAATGGCTAGGTAAGGCAAGTGGCTCTATAATCGTACTTGCCGCCAGCTAGGAGCAACAGATGCCAAAAGTCATCAACATTGAACAAACGCCCAACCCCAACGCGCTAAAGTTTGTGGTCAATGAGCCACTATTGTCTGGCGGCGCGCGGTCTTTCCAAGATTTTGCATCAGCGGTGGGAGACCCAATAGGGTCGGCCATTTTTGCCATCGGCAACGTGGCGTCGGTTTTTTACATGGACAAGTTTGTCACCGTGAACAAACTGGAAACTGCCCAATGGTCGGACATGATAGACCCCATCTGCGAGGCAATAGAAGACAGCAGGATAGACGCCGCCCAAGGTTCCGCAGTGGCGCAGCGCGAGGCCGATGACAAATTTCAAAAGATCATGGACGTGGTAAACAGCCGCATACGCCCTGGGCTGGCGGGGGACGGGGGGGGGCTGGAAATACTTTCTTTCGACGGAAATACACTAACCATAGCCTACCAAGGCGCCTGTGGCTCCTGCCCAGCGGCCGGGACTGGCACACTGCAATTTATAGAGGGGCTGCTGCAAAATGAGGTTGACCCAAGCATTAGGGTCGTGATGGGGATGCCAACCGCCACAATTTCCTAGCCACTAACTCCTGAAACCTGACCTATGCGCCCGACAATACCAACGTGCCGATTGAATACGCAGCGCGGTCATGCGCTGCTAGACTTTCTCCAAAGGCCCGAATGGGCTAGGAGGCGCAGCCAGAATGAAGCGACAAGCCGCCAGGCTTGGAGCGGATATGGGAGGCTGCGCCCGTTGGCGCGTGCCCCATTCCGAAGGCGTTCCCGCGCTTTCAGATGGATGCATGCGAGCGTGCCCTGCCTCTTTTTAAGCCGCCCAAGTGCTGCTGGCGTTTCGGGCTGCACTGCAGCCCAAAACGCTCATTGCACTAAGGCGTCTTCCCCAGACCCCTAGCCCCTAATTCTAAATGTTCAACGCAATCCAAATAGGCGACACAGCAGTCGGCCCAGCGCTGTTCCTAGCCCCAATGGCGGGTGTCACCAATTCTGCGTTCCGCCGTCTGGTGGCGGAATTTGGCGGCTATGGGGCACTGTACACGGAGATGCTTTCTGGCGCGGCCTTTTTGCATGAAAACGCACTTCAATCGTCATTCACGAAGTGGCGGGCGGAGGAGGGGCGCGTCATCTGCCAGTTCCATCTATCGGGGCGCGAGGACGTGGAGGCCATATTCGCAAAGGCGCAGGAGATGGGCTATTTGGCTATAGACATAAACTTGGGCTGCCCCGCGCCAGAAATTCAGCGCATGGAATGTGGAGCCGCGCTATTCAGGGACTTTGACCGCCTAAAGAACCTTTTGGCTAGAATACGCCGAGCATACCATGGGCCGCTGACGGCAAAGTGCCGACTGGGGGACGCTGAAAATTGGCGGGGGCCTTTTAAAGAGAGGCTTTCATTGCTGGAAGACCACGGCATCTGCGCTCTCACCGTGCATCCCCGCCTATCCACCGAAAGGCTAAAGAGAAGGGCTAGGTGGGAGGAATTTCCTCGGATAGCTTCTATGACAACAATTCCGATAATTGGCAATGGCGACATTTGTTCGCCCTGCGACATAGAAGCCAAGCCAGAGCTTTTTAGGCCCCTGTCTGGCCTGATGCTGGGCCGCATTGCGGCAATCAAGCCGTGGGCCTTTAGGGAGTTTGTAGGTATGGAGCCCATGCCCATTGACCACGCGGAAGTATGGGCGCACCACTACAAATACACCTTGGAAGACCTGCCGCCCGAAAGGGCCATTGGCCGCGTAAAAGAGTTCACACACTATTTTGCCTCCAACTTTGTATTTGGCCACACGCTGAGAAGGGCCGCGCAAAAGGCAAAGACGTTGGAAGAGATTAAAGACGGCGCGCTAAATTTTTTGTCGAATGGGCCGACCCTGCGCCCAAATGTAGGGACGCCTGTATGACTAATTGAGCTTCTTGCAAAACCGTCCCACTATCTTTTCTTGTTATCGAATTGCAGTTCCATCGCGCCGAATGGACACGCGGCGAGGTCATTCGCCGCTTGACCACGGGAGAAAGACATTGCGGCCTTGGGCGCCTCTCGCCGGAGCATGGAAAAGCTTGCATCCTATTAACTGGGGGGCTGCTCTGGGCGGACTCGCATGCGAGCCCGCCCTGCCGCGGCCCCCCAGACCCCCAGCGACTCCGAGGGGCATGTGGGTAGTTTTGCAAATAGCCCTAATTGACAATTGACAATTGACAATTGACAATTTGAATATGACACATAAAGGAGCGTCCATGAGACCAACCGCAATTGCACTCGCACTTTTTTCTGCCGCCGCGCTAGTGGCGCAAACGCCCGCGCCTGCGGGGCAACCCGCCCCCAAAAAGGTGTTCAAGGACACAAAGGTGATCCCCTACACCCCTGTGGACAACCAAGCGTCATCGGGTACTTGCTGGTGCTTCGCCACAGTTTCGTTCATCGAGTCTGAGATAATCCGCAAGGGCAAGGGGGAGTACAATCTCTCCGAGATGCACCTAGTCCGCGCCACATACCCGCTGCGAGCCTTAGCCTACATGCGTCTGCATGGTGCTATGGACTGGGGGGAGGGCGCGCAAAATACCGACGCGCTTAGGGCCATGTCCAATGTGGGTCTGGTTCCGCAGGAGGTTTACACCGGCCTGTTGCCTGGCCAGAAGAGCCACAACCATTCGGAACTGGGAAGAGCCCTTGGCGGCTTTTTGTCTGGCTTGAAGGGCGGCAGGGGGCCGCTCACGTCCGCTTGGCCCGTAGCCGTGGAGGGCATACTGGACGCTTACTTGGGCAAGCCTGTTACATCGTTCACGTATGGCGGAAAGACTTGGACGCCGCAGAGCTTCATGAAGGACAACCTACAGATCAACCCTTCCGAATACGTGAACATCGGCACTTTCACGCTTTACGAGCCATACTCTAGGTTCCGAGTGGAGACCCCCGACAACTGGAGCCAAGATTCCAGCTACATCAACGTGCCGTTCAACGACTTTGCCTCCCTGCTGGACACCGCTATAGAAAAGGGCTACAGCTACGCCATAGCCTCCGACGTCAGCGAGCCTGGCTTCAACATGAGGAAGGGCTATGCCCTGCTGCTTGACCCCGACGCAAAGCCAGAAGAGGAAAAAGAGATTGCTACTGTCACGCCGGAATTTAGGACGGCCGGCTTCAACGACTGGCGCACGACGGACGACCACAGCATGCACTGCGTGGGCGCCGCCACCGACGACAAGGGCAACAAGTTTTACCTAGTCAAGAATAGCTGGGGCACAGAGGGCAGCGAGTACAAGGGCTTCCTCTACATCAGCCGCAACTACATGCTGGCAAAGACCCTGTACATCACCGTACACAAAGACGCCCTGCCAGCGGATTTGAAGACAAAGTTGGGGATAAAGTAATAGTTCCCTCGATGTATTATTAGGGTTGGTTAGCCCCTGACCATGAGAGGGATCAGGGGCTAGGCAGCCCAATCGTTAATCTGTACAACAAGGAAAAAAATGAAACCTGGCTTTGTTTATATTGCAAAAAATCCAGCATTCCCGCATGTGTTCAAAATAGGAATAACTACAAAGGAATTTGTGGAAGACAGGGGGCTTACGAGTAGCAATGTCCCCGAAGATTTTGAATTTATAAGAGCAAAAAAATTTGATAATATTGAAATGATTGAAGATGTGATGCAAAAACTTTTTGACAGCCATCGTCATACTTCTATGAGGGGGAGATCTACTGAATTTTTTTATCAAGGTTGTTTAGAAGATGCCATTTCCACCTTAGATGATCTTGCAAAAAAATATGGAGCAAAAGACGTAAGAGACCAACTTGAAGAAATCCTTATTGAAGAAGAAGAAAATAAAGCAGAATTTATGGAACCTGATCCTTCCGTGGATGATTTTGTTTCTTGGGAGGATTTACGTTTGATGCGTGATCCTGATGATAAGTTTAGGACAGAGCCAAATGCAAAAAATGGATGGAATAAAACCATGAGCAATTTTAGGCTTAGTGTAATACCAAGAGCAAAAAGAGAAGGTGCATGGAAAGATAAAAAAATATCATTAAAATGGCTCAAAAATACAATTAACAAGAAAAGAAACGAATCTTATTTTACAACTATCATGAGTGTGAAATGGGGAAAAAAGGGGGATGGATTTGACAGTCGTTTGTGAGTTTTTTGTTGCATAGTAATTCTTTATAATGGCGGCAACTCGGCGCGACCAATGGCAGTCCACTACCTACTAACTAGTGGTTCTTCATGCGGCGACACGTCCATTCAGTACTGAATGCCTAACTCGCCCTAGCCCCTAGCCCCTAGCCCCTAACCCCTGAAACCTAGCCAAACCCCTAATCCCTACCCCCCAAGAATTATGCTCCACGCCTCCCCCAACACATTCGGCCATTCCTTTAGGGTGATTACCTTTGGCGAGAGCCACGGGCTGGCCGTGGGCGCTGTGCTGGACGGCCTGAGGCTTGGGCTGCCCTTTGACTTGGACGCCATACAACTAGAACTGGACAGGCGCCGCCCAGGCCAGTCCGACATGGCTTCTAAGCGTGATGAGAGGGACATGGTTCAAGTACTCTCCGGGGTGTTCGAGGGCCGCACTACAGGCGCCCCGATAGCGCTGGTGGTCTTCAACGAGGGCCATAGGCCAGAGGACTACCAAGCCATCAAGGACATTTTTCGCCCAGGCCACGCGGACATGACATATGCCCGCAAATACGGTCTGCGAGACCACTGCGGCGGTGGCAGGGCAAGCGGGCGTGAGACCTTGGCCAGGGTGGCGGCGGGCGCGTGGGCCAAGCAGCAACTGGCCCCACTTGGCGTGGCTATAAGGTCTTTCAATTGGGAAATTGGCGGCGTTGGGTCAGAAACGATAGATTGGAATTTTGTCGAAAAAAACCCTCTGAGGTCTTGCGACCCAAGTGCATTTTCCGCACAGCGGGCTGCGGTGGAGGCGGCAATGGCTGACAGAGATTCAGTCGGAGCCATTGCGGAGATCCACATCTCCGGACTGCCCATTGGCCTTGGAGACCCCGTGTTTTCAAAGCTGGATGCCATGCTGGCTTATGCCTGTATGAGCATAGGCGGCGTAAAGGGCGTGGAGTTCGGCTCCGGGTTCCAATCGGCAAGGATGCGCGGCTCGCAGCACAACGATCCGATTTTGCCAGGCGGATTTGGCAGCAACAATTCAGGTGGCGTGCTCGGCGGCATTTCCAATGGGGACGTTTTATTAATCCGCCTCGCCATAAAGCCCACGAGTTCAATTGGGCGCAAGCAAAAGACGGTAGGCGCAGTTGGGGCAGCTACAGAAATAGAAATATCTGGCCGACACGACCCCTGCATCGCGCCAAGGCTGCTGCCAGTGGCCGAGGCCATGTGCGCCATCGCCATCTATGACGCTTGGCTGGCCCAGCAAGACCTAGCG
>Ga0268262_10006816_pt1 | contig 10826 bp, 7 predicted proteins | sample TergutNc150P3_FD_190354 | JGI IMG/M metagenome (GOLD analysis project Ga0268262, IMG submission 190354) | Nasutitermes corniger P3 segment gut microbial community from laboratory colony in Florida, USA - Nc150 P3 (SPAdes) (version 2) | ecosystem: Host-associated > Arthropoda: Insects > Digestive...
GAACAAAATTCGAGATGGTCTGCGATATATTGGATCGCTATGAACGCAATCCAAGCAACTTGATCGCCATTTTACAGGAGATTCAGGAAGCGTATTCCTATCTGCCTGAAGATATAATGACCTATGTAGCTACGGCTTTGGGAATTTCGCCGGGAACAGTATTCGGCGTTGCGACTTTTTATTCCCACTTCACTCTGGATCCAAAAGGCAAATACGTTATCAAGGTATGCGCCGGAACCGCCTGCCATGTTAAAAAATCAGCGGAAATTATCACTATGCTGGAAAAAGAACTCGGACTGGGCGAAAATAAAAAAACTTCAGATAACCAGCTTTTCACATTGGAATTGGTAGCTTGTCTTGGAGCCTGCGGAATTGCGCCGGTTGTTGTAATCAACGAAGAAGTACATGGATCGATGAATCCCGAAAAAACAAAAGAGCTTATTGATATAATTCGCAAGGAGGAATCCGTAAATGCCTGAAACATTGACATTAGAACAAAGGAAAGAGCGGTTCGAGAAATCTGCGGCCGGCAAAAAACCTCGCATTGTTATTTGCGCCGGAACCGGCTGTGTGGCAGGCGGCTCATTGAAAATTCACGATCGTTTCCTTGAAGAATTAGCAAAACGCGGTTTGAAAGTTCCCGTAACGCTTGAAGCGGAAGAAGGCGATTATGCGATGGCGGAAAGCGGCTGTCAGGGTTTCTGCCAGATGGGGCCGCTTGTTACGCTAAAACCTCAAGGTATTCTTTATACAAAAGTTTCACCTAACGATGTTGAAGAAATAGTGGAAAAAACTTTATTAAACGGCGAATATATCGACCGTCTGCTCTACACCAGCCCCGACAAAGGCGCACCGATTAGGGATATGAATAAGATTCCTTTTTACTCACGCCAGCATCGTCTAACGCTTGGATTGTGCGGCAATATCGACGTAAAAAACTTAGACGAATATGTTTATCACGGCGGTTACTTTATGGCACGTAAAGCCGTAAAGGAAATGAAAGACAAGGAAATTTGCGATCTTGTTTTAGCTTCCGGTCTTAGAGGACGAGGAGGCGCAGGATTCCCCACAGGGCGCAAATGGGATTTAACCCGTGTTCATGAAAGCGATGTAAAATATGTTATCTGCAACGGCGACGAGGGAGACCCGGGCGCATTCATGGATCGCTGTGTAATGGAAGGAAACCCTCACGCAGTGCTTGAAGGAATGATGATAGCGGCGCAGGCGATAAACGCCACTTTCGGATACATTTATGTCCGTATGGAATATCCCCTCGCCGTAAAAAGATTGAAAGCCGCTATTAAGCAGGCGCAGGAAGCCGGTATTTTAGGCAATGATATTTTCGGCACAGGCAAGAAGTTTAACCTCGCCATAAAAGAAGGAGCGGGCGCATTCGTCTGCGGCGAAGAGTCCGCATTGATTGCGTCTATCGAAGGCAAACGAGGTATGCCCACTTTAAAGCCGCCCTTCCCTGCCGAAAAAGGTTTGTTCGGCAAACCTACCGCCGTCAACAACGTAGAAACATTGGCGACGGTTCCGCTCATTCTTCAAATGGGAGCGGATAATTACGCCAAGCTCGGCACGGAGACGGCGAAAGGAACAAAAACTTTCGCGCTCACAGGACATGTCGCAAATACAGGATTAATCGAAGTGCCTTTCGGCGCAACGTTACGTGAAATTATCGGCGATATAGGCGGAGGCGTAACAAACGACGACGGTTCTCTTTGCGGCTGTGATTTTAAAGCGGTGCAGATCGGCGGTCCGTCGGGCGGATGTCTTACTCAAGAACATTTGGATTTACCGCTGGATTATGACAACCTTGCGAAGGTCGGAGCGATGGTCGGTTCAGGCGGTCTTGTAGTAATGAATAAAGGCACTTGTATGGTAAAGATCGCAAGGTACTTTATGCAGTTTACGCAGAATGAATCTTGCGGAAAATGCGTAGTATGCCGCGAAGGAACCCGCCAGATGCTGGTTCTTTTGGATGATATTATCGAAGGCAAAGCCACAGCGGATACCATAACGCTGCTTGAAGAATTAGCGCAGGTGGTTAAAACCGGCTCGCTGTGCGCGCTTGGCAAGACAGCGCCTAACCCGGTACTGTCTACTTTAAAATATTTCAGGGATGAGTATAACGCGCATGTGTTTGAAAAGCGCTGTCCGACAGGAAACTGCAGGTTGCTTACAACCTACAAAATCATACCGGAAAAATGTAAAGGCTGTTCTCTCTGCGCAAAGAAATGCCCGGTACAGGCAATCAGCGGCGAACTGAAAAGTCCGTTTACCATTGACACGAAAAAATGCACCAGATGCGGCGTATGTATGCAAAACTGCAAATTTGCAGCCATTGTAAAAGGATAGGTGAGTTATGAAAAATCAAACTGTAGTAATTGACAGCGCAACCGTTCCCATAGAGGGAGAGCGCAATTTGCTGGAACTTTGCCGCAAGGCAGGCATTGAACTTCCCACTTTCTGTTATCATTCGGAAATAAGCGTATACGGCGCATGCCGCATGTGTATGGTGGAAGTTGAAGGAAAGGGTATACTTCCCGCCTGCTCCACAAAAGCGGACGACGGTATGGTGGTACATACCAACACAAAGCAAGTCAGAAATTTGCGCAAGATGATCATTGAGTTGATGCTTGCAAGCCATGATCAAAATTGTACCACCTGCCCGAAAAGCGGAGATTGCAGGCTTCAAGCTATCGCAAAACAATTGGACATAACCGACGTGCGGTTTAAAAAAATGCCCCATGAGGATCCGATAGATTATTCTTCGCTTGCCATATTGCGTGATCCCGGCAAATGTATACTCTGCGGCGACTGCGTGCGTGTATGCGAAGAAATTCAATCTGTAGGCGCTTTAGGTTTCGCATACCGAGGAGCAAGAGCGCATGTTGTAACTTGTTTTAACAAAGGACTCGGCGAAATTGAATGTGTCGGCTGCGGTCAGTGCGCAAAAGTTTGTCCTGTCGGCGCTCTTACCCCCAAACACCAAATCAGCGGAGTTTGGGACGCTATCAACGATAAAACAAAAACCGTCGTGGTGCAAATTGCACCGGCGGTGCGTGTCGCTTTGGGCGAATACTTCGGAAAAGACCCTGGCTCTATCCACATCGGAAGAATCGTTACCGCCATGCGCCGCATGGGTTTTGATCGTGTTTATGACACTTGTTTCGGCGCGGATTTTACCGTAATAGAAGAAGGAAAAGAATTCCTTGAACGCAAGAAAAGCGGCGAAAACCTGCCGATGTTCACATCATGCTGTCCGGCGTGGGTTAAATTTGCCGAGCAGTATTATCCCGATTACCTTAACAACTTATCCACCTGCCGCTCTCCTCAGCAGATGTTCGGTTCTCTTTGCAAGGAATATCTGTGCAAGGAATTAAAAATTCCCCGTGAAAATTTGGTGGTAGTGTCCGTAATGCCGTGTACCGCTAAAAAGTTTGAGGCAAACCGTGACGAGTTTAAAAAGAACGGAAACCCGGACGTTGATTTTGTAATCACCAGCAACGAGCTTGCGCAGATGATGAAAGAAAACGGCGTCGATTTTGACAAAATGGAACTTGGCTCTTTTGATATGCCGTTCGGTTATTCCACAGGCGGAGCCGTTATTTTCGGTTCATCGGGAGGAGTAAGCGAGGCGGTGCTTAGATTCGCCGGCGAAACTTTGGAAAAAGGTTCCGCAAAAGAATTCAAACAGCTGCGAGGCGAGGACGGAATTAAAACGTCGGAAATCGCAGTCGGCGGACAGAAATTACAATTAGCTGTTGTCAGCGGTCTTTCAAACGCAAGAAGTTTAATCGACCGTATCCGCAAGGGCGAAGTCCACTACGATTTAGTGGAAGTCATGGCTTGCTGCGGCGGCTGCGTCAACGGCGGAGGCCAGCCGATTACAGGCGACAGGACTGCCGTGCCGAAACGCGCAAAAGGACTTTTTGATAACGATAAAATGCTGCAGTTCCATGTTTCATCCGAGAACCCATACTTACAGCAAATGTACGCCGAAGGTTTGAACCACGAGAAAGCGCACGAGTTATTGCATACAACGTATGAAAACCGCAAGAGAATCACTCAGGAAGATTTCATGCTTGGAAGCTCCTCCGGCAACAAAGAGCTTACTTTGGAAATATGTTTCGGTACAAGTTGTTTCTTGCGCGGCGCGCAGGATCTTTACAAAGATCTTATGGGTTACATCAGAGAAAATAAACTTGAGGAAGCGATTGAGTTCAAAGCCACCTTCTGCGGAAAAAACTGCAAAAAGGGACCTGTGCTTAACGTGAACGGCAAAACCCTTGAACGCTGTACTTTTGATAACGCAAAGGCTGAGATACAGACATTGCTGAAGAAGTAAACCCACAAGACGGATCGCCGTTGTACATGGACGTATAACGGCGTGGGGTGATTTTTTTACGAAGAATTTAACCACGAACCCGAACTGCGTACCTTCGGTACGCTCACGAACGGAAGAGAGTTGATCATTTCGGTTCTTCAAGTGAGTACACTACGAAATTCGGGTGACAGGCACGTTTTGCGTATCTAACATATATTATTTTATTCTTAATAAACTGTTTTTACGATGTATGCTAACAAAAGGTTCATATAAGTAGTTATGCGAAATACCCAAAATATTTGGAAATATATATTGACAAAAAAATCATAATATTTTACAATATATTATAGGGGGTTTTTATGCGGAAAATCCACATTATTTTTATTACTTTATTTATAATTAGTGTTTTTGTATATGCTCAAAATTCTGGTGATAATAAATTATTACCAACAATTCCAGAAGATAATTTATGGGATGTATTACAAAAAAATAGAAATTATATGTTTGTAATAGCAAGTATTGACAAACATAATTTATATGTCAGAACGCCATATTTTACAGAAATTGAACAAAAAATGAATATAGAGAAAATAGGTGTCATTGAAAAAGCAATTATTATAACATTACCCGAAAAAGTAATTATGTTTATGTATTCTAATTCTAAAGGACTTTTATATAATAATGAAGAAGGATTTATAGTATTTCCAGTAACAACTCAAGATGGTTTAGCTGGTTTTTTTGAATTTATTGATACAAATATTGGAAAAAAAGGTTATAATCCTTTAACAATAAAAAGAGAAAGGTAAATATTTTATATGGCATATACATTATCAATGTCTTTTTGTCCGCATTGTAACAAGCCAATAAATTGGAATTATAAAGCAGGTAAAAGAGAAATACGGCTAAAACTTGGTGAGCCTGAAATATATATTTGTAAAAATTGTAATAATCCTATTTCCAATGGGAAGAAAGAATGGATAGATATGACACAAGATGAAAAAACATCTGATAAATTAAAAATTACTTGGAGTTGTTTTAGTGGCGGTATATTTTGGGGATTTGGTATAGGTTTTATAATACCACTTTTTCTTGGTGCAAATATTATGATTTCAGTAATAGTCGGTATTATTGGTTTTTCATTATTATCTGCATTTTTTATTTATGGATATAAATGTTTAATTGATGAATCAATTGAAAGAACAAATAAAAATAAATTTCAATCGAAAGAAAATATTAACAAAGAAGAAATGCGAAAAAATGAAAATGAAGATATGAATTATAATTTTAAATATATTTTAGAAAATAATGGTCTTGGTAAGTATATTGATTTATTCGAAAGTAATAATTTAATTGATATAAATATAATAAGTGAATTAAATGAAAATGATTATGAAAAATTAGGTATTGAATTAATGGGGGATAGAAAAATACTTTTAAAAATATTTTCAAAAAATAATATATAATAATTGGCAAAATGGGCACTTCGCCTAACGAAGTAGATTACGCTTTGTTGTCTGTCACCCAAATTTGGTAGTGTACCGAGTTAGTTAATCTACACTACATATAGCGTAAGTACTACTCGTCTTAAATAAAAATAAAAAAATCATTTTTTAAAAATTAAAAACCCCGCTGACTTGCTTTATGAAAAACAAACCAACGGGGATATGGGACCGGCCGGGAAAGATTCTTATTCCCTGAATCTGGTCATTTCTGACGACACCCAGTCTTTATAAAATATACCCCAAACTTCCACAGATGTCAATAGCAGCATTTTGGCGTGCTTTTGAAAAAAAGACTTCCCAAAAGCCATGAAAAGCGGTATATTATAAGTATGAAAAATCCTATAAAACAGACTAGTCTTAAGGAAGATGCAGGAAAAGTATTGGTTGATATTGGCAAACTGATATTTGGCTCTGTATTTCTTGGAAGTATTCTTAACGGTTCAATACCGCATATGTTTTTGCTTGTTGGTGGTTTTCTTGTGGCTTTCGGTTTCTGTGTAATTGGTCTTTTTATGGCAAAAAAAGAAAAGAAAGCCGAAGAAAACGGTAATTCTTAAACTTTGAAGGGGTAAGTTCTATGACAGAGGCGATTGTATTATTAGGCGGTGCGTTAATGTTCGGTATTCTCATTTTTACCACGGCTCAAATTGTGTCTTGGCGTGAAAACCACTACAATAAACAAGAACAAATACAGCATTGATAAAACGGCATTTAATACTGAAAAGGTAAGGGGTTGTTATGCAGCAGCAGACAATTTATACAATTACTGCTAACTGTCAGGATTGTTACCGCTGTGTGCGTGAATGTCCTGTAAAAGCAATACGCATCAACAACGGACAAGCGCAGGTTGAAGACAGTTTGTGCATTAAATGCGGCACTTGCGTCCGTGAATGTCCTCAGCATGCTAAAACCGTACGCCCCGATTTGGAAGAAGCAAAGGCGTTGCTTGAAAGCGGCAGAATTGCAGCCGCCAGCATAGCGCCCTCGTTTGCCGCCATGTTTCCCGGTGCGTTAAGCAGACGTATTCCTTCCGCCTTACGCCAGTTAGGTTTTAAATTTGTCAGCGAAACCGCCGAAGGCGCAAAGTATGTTACGGAACAATCTTTTATAACGCCGCAGAAAGGCAGTATTTGCACAGCTTGTCCGGCGGTTGTCAACCTTATAGAAAAATACCATAGTGATTATTTGGACACACTAATTCCGGTGGTCTCACCCATGATAGCTCACGGCAGAATAATCAAAGAACAGCATCCCGATTGCGCCGTGATTTTTATCGGTCCCTGTGCGGCAAAAAAGCAGGAAGTTTTAAGACCGGAAAACGCAGGCGCTATCGATGTTGTTATAACATTTACGGAACTTTTAGAGTGGCTTTCATCGCAAAATATTCAATTGGATAACTGTTCGGAAAGCAGTTTTGATCAATTTTATGAAACAGGCGATGCAAGGCTGTTCCCCATTCAGGGCGGAATGTTAAAAACCGGCAGTATTCAAAACGACGGAACGCAGGCGAATGTAATACACTTAAGCGGCGCGGAAGACATTTTGGAATTATTTTCCGGCAATATTGATTTGGACGGCAAACTGATTGAACCGTTATTTTGCAAAGGCGGCTGTATCGGAGGTCCTTGCTACGGCAGCGAAGGAGAATCCGCAGATAGAAATCTTTTTACAAGAAGAGAGAGCGTGATACGTTACGCCGAAACGGCAGGTAAAAACGACAAAAAATTTCCTCAGCAAAAAGCTCAATATAAACCTAAATTTGTATCGGATAATCAAAAACAAGCTGAGGTAACTGAAAATCAAATTCACAAAGTACTGGAGCTTACCGGAAAAATAGATACTGAACTTCAGCTTAACTGCGGCGCTTGCGGTTATAAAACATGTCTTGAAAACGCCACGGCGGTTGTCCGAGGCATGGCTGAACCTGAGATGTGTATTCCCTACATGCGCCGTCTTGCCCAACAGCGTACGGACAGAGTAATAGACACAACGCCGAACGGTGTTGTGGTTTTAGACAGCGAATTGTGCATAGTAAAAATGAATCCGGCTTTTCAAAGAATGTTTACCTGTAACAATGGCATTTTGGGCAGACGCATTTCCTATCTTGTAAATGCGGACGGTTTTGAAACCTTACATTCCGGCGCTTCGGAAAAATGCGAATCAATTCAAACAAAGTACGGCATTAAGTACCATGAGATTCTTTATGCGTTACGTGAAGAAAACCAGTATGTCGGTATTTATTCGGATATTTCAAGATTAAAATACGACGCCGGACAATTAGATACGATAAAAACACAAACATTGAAGCACGCACAGGAATTCTTGGATCATCAAGTGCGTTTTGCGCAGGAGATGGCGCATTACCTCGGCAAAAGCACAGCCCAAAGCGAAGAAATCGCAAAACGCCTGATTGGACTGTACGAAGAAGAAAGCAATTCGGCACAGCCGAGTTGATAAGGTGAAACGGCATGAAATTCTTTGACGATTTTCTTTGTCAAAAAAATAAAAAAAATCACGGTGTCTGCGGAGACTACTGTCTTTATGATCGCACCGCCGCCGGCATGGTTTATGTGTTATGCGACGGAGTCGGCTCAGGTATTTATGCAAATATTTCAGCCATCACCTGCGCAAACCGTATTCTGGAACTGATTCGGTGCGGAATGTCTATCAGAATAACCTGCGAAATGGTAGCGGCGTCAATGCACCGCGCGCGCAAAGAGGATATACCTTTTTCCGCTTTCTCGGCGGTTTCAATTTCACCTGACGGTCAATATACCGTTTACTCTTACGAATCGCCGAATCCTATCTTATTAAAAAACAACCATGCGACGGTTCTTACACCTCGTTTTTACACAACCGGCTTTGAAGTAATCGGCGAAACTACCGGCATGCTTAATATGGGAGATTCTCTTATAATGTTTTCCGACGGCGTAAGCCAAGCAGGGCTCGGACACGGACACGGTCTTGGTATCGGATCAGACGGAGTTTCTTCTTTCATAAACCTTAACTACAAACCAAACGATATTATCGGCAACCTTCCGTGGCGTATTGTAGAAATGTGCAAAACCGTATCGGGAGGAAATAACGAAGATGACACTACCCTTGCACTGCTCCACTGCCGAGAGGCGAAAGAATTAACATTGCTGACGGGACCGCCTTCCAATCGTTCCATGAATCATACTTACGCCGTAAATTTTATGAATATGTCGGGCAAGAAAGCTATATGCGGTTCCACAACTACGGATATTGTTGCGGAGGAATTGGGATTAAAAGTTGAAACCATATCTATGGGTAAAACTTACGGTCAACTGCCTGAATATCATATAGAAGGAATTGATTTAGTTTCGGAAGGCGCGATAACGCTGAATCAAGTTAATAATATTTTGGATGAACCTGTGGAACGGCTGACCGATGATTCCGTAGCGGAACGCCTTTGTTTTATGCTGCACGCCGCTGATATTATCAATTTGATGATTGGAAACGCCGCAAATTCCGCGCATGACGATTTGATATTCAAGCAATCCGGCGTAAAAGTCCGCAAACACGTAATCCGCCGAATATCCGAAAAATTAAAAAACATGGGTAAACTGGTTATTGAACATCACTACTAATTATTTTTTACCACGAACCAACACGAACCAGCACAAACAACGACAAGATGTGTACTAGAAGTTCGTGAGCGTTCGTGTGGTTCGTGGTAGAATTTCTTTTTCAACCAATTGACAATCCGTTAAAATTTTATTACAGTGAATTAGTTAGCGGAGGGTGATACCATTTGCGGAATTATCGGTTATGTAGGGAAAGAAGACGCTGTCCCCATTATAGTTGAGGGGCTTAAAAAGCTTGAATACCGAGGATACGATTCCGCCGGTATAGCGGTTTACGGACAGAACGGCTTTGACGTGATAAAACAAAAGGGACGGCTTACGGCATTGGAATCACGGCTGTCGGAGCGTCCGCTTTCCGGGCATCTTGGAATAGGTCATACACGCTGGGCGACTCACGGAGAACCTTCTGATACTAATTCCCATCCGCACATCGGAAGCAAAAATAAAATAGCCGTTGTTCATAACGGTATAATAGAAAATTATAAAACGGTAAAAGAACATCTTGAACACAGCGGAGTAAAATTCGCCTCGCAAACGGACAGCGAAGTAATTGCGCAATACGCCGAACATCATTACAACGGCGATTTACTGGATACGGTAATTCATACCGCAAACGCAATGGAAGGCTCTTATGCGTTAGGTGTCATGTGTGTTGACGAGCCCGACATTCTTATCGCCATAAAAAAAGACAATCCGCTTATTATCGGCGTATCGGATAAAGGAAATTTTATCGCATCCGATGTGCCTGCCGTGTTAAAACACACAAACAAGGTTTACTATCTTAACGATAAAGAAATAGCGGTACTGCGGAAAAACAGCGTAGAATTTTTTAATATTGATAAAGAGCCGATTGAAAAAAAAGCGGAAACAATAACATGGAACCTTGACAGCGCTGAAAAAGGCGGCTATCCGCATTTTATGCTTAAAGAAATTATGGAACAGCCTAAAGTTCTGCGTGAGACAATCAATTCGGCGCTTAATACTTATAAAAGCGTTATCGATAAACTTGACGTTTCAAAATTTACAAAAATTATAATTACCGCCTGCGGCTCAGCCTACAACGCCGGTGTTACGGGCAAATATGTGTTTGAGCGTTTGTGCAGATTTCCGTCCGTAGAAACGGAACTTGCGAGCGAATTCCGTTACAGGGACGCCGTGATTAACGATAAAACGCTTGTCATATTGATAAGCCAATCGGGCGAAACCGCCGACACTATCGCCGCTATGCGTGAGGCGAAATCAAAGGGAGCGGTTACGCTTTCCATTGTCAATGTTGTCGGCAGTACAATCGCAAAAGAAGCGGATTACTGTATGTTTACGGCGGCAGGACCCGAAATCGCCGTAGCGACGACAAAAGCGTTTTCCGCACAGCTTGTTTTGTTA
>Ga0268262_10006817_pt1 | contig 10823 bp, 5 predicted proteins | sample TergutNc150P3_FD_190354 | JGI IMG/M metagenome (GOLD analysis project Ga0268262, IMG submission 190354) | Nasutitermes corniger P3 segment gut microbial community from laboratory colony in Florida, USA - Nc150 P3 (SPAdes) (version 2) | ecosystem: Host-associated > Arthropoda: Insects > Digestive...
GATACGCTTCATTGCGCCCCAGGGAAGGGCTTCTATTCCCGCAAAGGCGCAGGCGGAAAAAAAAGAATGAGAGGCGAACCGATAGGTCAGGCTGCGCCCATACGGAATTACAGAACCATCATCGCGGAACCAATTTGCGAAGCGTGGCGCGAAAAGCGAAGCTCGTTCAACGTAACGAGCCGCTCGCTCAACGTAACGAGCCATCCGTTCCTGGTTTCCGGCGAACCTGGCGCAGATGAGGCCGTAAAAGTGAAAGCCCATCGGGTTGTAAAAGTCATACGCGCCATTTGTTCCATCGGCATACCAGCCATCTCCTTTGTAGCAGGATTCTATAATATTGAAAGATTCCTCCTCGGCCTGTTCGTTTACAGGAAGCCCCAGCTCGCGAAACGCGAGGCAGACCAGTATCCTGAAAAATTGCCAGTTATTTAGCGGCAGTTCCAGTTCCTGAATGGAGGAAAGCCACGCATAGAGCCGCTCCTGCCCGGTCTTGTCCAGGCCTTCCCAAAAAGTTTCCTTCGCGATAATAAGCGACAGGGCAATCGCGGCCATTTCCACCAGACGTTGATCCAGACTTTCAGGCATCCCCCAAAAGTGAGGGCTTTCGGGGTTTACCCCTTCACATAGAATTGAAAGCCATAGATCGATATCCTGGAATTCCCCGCCGCCGGCAATGAGGGGCGCGATTCCCCAGAGGGTCCGGCTCCACCCTTCCATCAGGGCGACTCTGGGGGAGTAATGGGCCATCGTGTCTCCCAAATCCAGGCCACCGCCAGAGGCGTGTTCTTTCAGCGGGCAAAGTAGATCGCGCATGCAGCGCTGCAAATCTTCTTTGTTTCGTAAGGGGTTCTCTTTCAAACGTTTATTAAAATTGTTCATGAATAAATTATAAGGAGAAAAATAAGCTCGCGCAAAGCCTGTACTGTTGACAAGGTTCCATAAATAGCCATTAAATAAAAAAAGAAAAAATCATGAAAAAAAAATCAGGCAATTACGTATCGGATATACATAACGAAGATTATGAAAGCGAATACCTGGAGACCCGGCTGGACGCTTCAAAGCTGATCAACATCGCGGGCCGGGAGACAGAATCCCTGAACGGCAAATGGAATTTCGCGGCGGATCTTTATGACACCTGCCGACGGGCGCATTGGTACCGGGACGAGCGCTTTGACAAGGACGGAAGGGAGCTCCCTCTGGATTATGACTGGGAAGGCTGGGACAGGATCACGGTTCCCGCGTCATGGAACCTTGAAAAGCCTGAACTGCTTTATTTTGAAGGTTCAGGCGTATATACCAGGACTTTCCGCTACATTCCGAAAATACCCGGAGAGCGCCTCTTTCTCCGTTTTGAAGGCTCCTCGTACCGCACCTCGGTTTTCCTCAACGGGAAAATCATCGGTACGCATGACGGAGCGTCCACCCCCTTTAACGCCGATATCAGCGACGCGGTCAGAAGCGAAAACCGAATTGTAGTAGTGGCCGACGCCCGCCGCAGTCCCTCGCGGATACCAACAGATAACACCGACTGGTTCAACTACGGCGGCATTTATCGCGATGTTTACCTTGTCCGCCTTCCGCCGGTTTTTATCAAGGACTGGTTTGTCCGGCTTGCGCCTGACGGGACTTACTCAACAATTTTGGCCGACGTTACTGTCGCAAGCGCAGTCAATGATCGAACACAGGTCAACGGCACAGTGTTCGTAAAAATCCCTGAACTCTCAATTAATCAGGAAATTGTTATTAAGGACGGAAAGGGCGAGGCAAAAATTCCAGCACAGCCAGAGCTCTGGAGCCCTGATAATCCCAAAATCTACGATGTCTCTGTTTCATTCAACTCTGGCGGCCTGAGTGATGAGGTAAACGACCGCATAGGCTTCAGGGAAATAAAAACCAGCGGACATGAGATTATCCTCAACGGTAAAAAAATATTCCTGCGCGGCGTGTGCGTTCACGAAGATCATTTTGCCCTGGGAAAAACTACCACGGAGGAAATTATCCGGCAGACCATCCGTGACCTCAAAGCGATGAACGGCGTCTATCTAAGGCTTGCCCACTATCCTCATGACGCGCGTTTTGCCCGCATAGCGGATGAGGAGGGAGTACTATTGTGGGAAGAAGTGCCGGTTTATTGGGCAGTCGCCTTCGATAACCCGAATACTTACGCCGACGCGGAAAACCAGCTGAGCGAGCTGATACTGAGGGATCGCAACCGGGCAAGCGTTATCATCTGGTCGGTGGGTAACGAGAACGCGGATACCGATTCAAGGCTCGACTTTATGTCACGTCTGGCGCAAAGGGCAAAAACCCTGGACGGTTCGCGGCTTGTTTCGGCGGCCTGCCTTATCAAGCATGAAAAACTTCAAATCGAGGATCGCCTTGTTGAATTTCTTGATGTGATTGGAATCAACGAATACTATGGCTGGTACGATCCGGATTTTGAAAAACTGCCGAAAATACTCGCGAATTCCAATCCCGAAAAACCTGTGTTAATCTGCGAATTCGGCGGCGCTGCCCGGTTGGGGCAACGGGGAAGCATGGACGAGCTTTGGACTCTGGACAAACAAAAACGGCTTTATGAACAGCAGGTGGAAACTTTTAAAAAGTGCCCCTACATCGCCGGCACTACTCCCTGGATACTGTACGATTTCCGCTGCCCAAGGCGGCTTAACCGCTACCAGGAAGGCTTTAACCGAAAGGGCCTTATCGATGCCGAGCGAAAAACCAAAAAGCCGGCTTTTTATGTAATGCAAAAATTTTACGGGGAAATAAGAAGGTAAATTATGGATTTCAGACTGCAAGGCTCCGACAGGGAGTGGGCGGAAACAATTTTTGAAAAGCTCAACGCGAAACTGAAAGCCGAATGTACCAGGATAGGAGAAACAATTCCATATATCGCAAGGGATGGCCATTATCACGACATGGACACCAATGAAGGCATTTACTGGTGGACTAACGGTTTCTGGCCTGGCATGCTTTGGCAGATGTACCATGCCACAAACCATGCTGAATACCGGGAAAGCGCCGAGGTTGTGGAAAAACGGCTGGATAAAGCGCTTGAAGGTTTCGATAGGCTGCATCACGACGTTGGCTTTATGTGGCTTCATACCGCGGTTACGAACTACCGCCTTTCAGGCAACGCGGAATCCCGCTGCCGCGCCCTCCATGCGGCGAATATCCTGGCGGGTCGTTACAACCCGGCCGGAAAATTTATCCGCGCCTGGAACGGCGAAGGCCAGGCCGGATGGATCATTATCGATACGTTGATGAACCTTCCTTTGCTTTATTGGGCCTCAAAAGAAACCGGCGATCCCCGTTATTCGCAAATTGCCCAGTGCCATGCCGATACAGCGATGAACCTCATTGCCCGTCCTGACGGAAGCTGCAATCACATCGCAGTTCTTTCACCTGAGACAGGCGAGCGCCTTGAAACCCACGCAGGGCAGGGATACGCTCCGGATTCATCATGGAGCCGCGGCCAGAGTTGGGCTGTGTATGGTTTCGCGCTAAGCTTTCGCCACACCGGGCATATGAAGTACCTGGATGCCGCGAAAAGAACAGCCCACTATGTAATTTCCAACCTTGCATTGAACAACTGGCTCCCGTTGGTGGACTTTCGCTCTCCGCCGGAACCGCTAAAATATGACTCCACCGCGGCCATGATTTCCGCCTGCGGCCTGTTGGAAATAGCGGACCACGTAAGCGAACATGAGCGGGCCATTTACGTCGGTTCCGCCCTGAACATACTAAAGACGTGCGAAAAGACTTTCGCCTCCTGGGACACCGAAACCGACGGCGTTATCGGCGGGGGAACAGCGACCTACAACAGCGGCAGCAAAGACACGGATGTCCACATCATTTACGGAGATTATTTTTTTACCGAAGCTATGCTTCGCCTTTTGGGAAAAGATTTTTTCATTTGGTAAGCTAAAACTACTGGTCTTGAAGAAAATCATTTGCGAGTTTCGCGGCTTCCTCAAAATCGCTGTGCAGTAAACATTCGGAAATAGAATTCAGCAGCTTATTGACCTTGTAAGGCCATGTTTTTTGTTTAAGTTCAACCGATATCGCTTTGGCGGTCCCTATGTCATATACAGCGCAAGCCGCTTGCAGGTCGGCCAGTTTTTGGCCCAAGAAAGTGTCATCCCAATCGGCGGCCTCGCCTTTCCCGTCATCTTCATTTGGCCTGTTTTTTTCGATTACTTCGCTCAACGCATCCAGAAACGCCGGGGTTTCGGACTTTATTACCGAAGTATTTTCCGCCCGTCCTGCCAACTCCAATTTTAGCGCTACAGCGGATAGTTCGGTTTCACCGATATTCGCAAGAGCGCTTTTCATTGAGTGGACATTGATAACAAATTGCCGGAAGTCATCAGCCCTGCGAAACGCGTGAGAGATTATTGTTTTTAAATTCGCAAGGGCTTTTTCGGCGTCCCGCGAGAAAATCGCCGCCAGTTCCGCTCCGGAGGCCGATTGTTCCTTCAGGGTGGCGATTTTCATTTCAATAATTTTGGCCGCTTGCTGCCGCGCGGCTTCAACCACTTCAGGCGGGTATTTATCGCGTATCAGCCTGTTCAGCGAAGCGTTCAGCTGGCGTATGTCAATCGGCTTGGAAATAAAACCATCGAAACCGTTTACCATGAACATCTCCGCCTGCCCGACCAGCGCGTTAGCCGTGAGTGCGACGATAGGGCGCGTATAACCCAAACCGCGAATTATTTTTACCGTTTCAATACCGTCCATTTTCGGCATATAATGGTCCATAAATATGATGTCGTAGGTAGCGCCATTCCTGATTTTTTCAACTGCTTCAAAGCCGCTTGTAGCGGTTTCAACAGATAGTCCATATGGGGCCATCAGTCCCCTTACGACATACAGATTCGTTTCCACATCATCCACAATCAAAACCTTGCCATAAGGCATATACTCGCGTACTATTCGCGGACCTTTTTTCATTTGCTCCGCCCTGTCAACACGGAACTGCCTGAGGTTTTCCGCCACTTCACTGCCCAATACTTCGGCGTTGGCAATCCCTTGCGGCAGGCGTACGGTAAACGCCGAACCTTTGCCCGGCTCGCTTTCCACAGAAATGTCACCGCCCATCATATTGACGAGTAGCCTGGTGATACTCATGCCCAGGCCTGTACCCTGGGTTGTACGGTTGGCTTCCTTATTGAAGCGGGTGTACTCGTCGTAGAGTTTGTTCAACTGCTCAGCGGTCATGCCTTGCCCGGTATCGCTCACACAGAACACGAGCGTTATCTCCTGAGCTCCCTGTGGGGCATATTCGGCGGCGACGGACAGCGAAATATTGCCCTCATCCGTATACTTGAAGGCATTGGAAAGCAGGTTATTTAATATCTGTTTGATACGCAGTTCATCGCCGTACAGTTTTGACGGAATGTTCTTATCCACATGAAGATTAAACTCAAGCGGCTTGCTGTCGTACCTCATGATATTGATATGTACAGCGTCGTTAATCAGGCTTGGAACATCGTATACCGATGGCGCGAGTTCCAGCTTGCCTGCCTCAATTTTGGAAAGGTCCAGTATGTCGTTGATAATACCCAGCAGCAAATAGCCTGAATTGTAAATTTCACCAAAAGCTTCCTTCGTTTCCGGCGAAAGAGAGTCGTTTTCCAGTTGTATTTCGGTAATGCCCAGAATCGCGTTCATCGGCGTGCGTATTTCGTGGCTCACGCGTGACAGAAACTGATTCTTGGAGCGGTTGCTTCGCTCCGCCAGCTCTTTTGCCTCGATCAATTCAGTTACATCAACAGAGTACTGGATATGGACAATTCTGCCGTTTTGCCATTCTATATATCGATCCGTGTTACGGTATGTACGTTTCGTTATTTGGTTGTGTTCTTCCCATATGAAAATACTGTCCGGTTCTTTATCAAGCTTATGACAGGGACAAAAATCACACATTTCGTTTCTCCCGCTTTGGAAAACTTCATAACATATCTGCCCTATGCCGTCATCTTTGATGTTGAAACTTTTCTTCACCTGATTATTTATAAAAAGAATTTCACCTGTGTTCGGAACAGTAACGTAGATCATCGCGTCCAGTCCGTTCAATATATTTGACAGAATGTTGAGCGATTGCTCTGATTCGTGCACTTGCTTAATCGTGGCTTCTAGCTCGCGTAAATCGCGTATATAGACGGTCAAAATAAATTCGTTATTATGCTTAACGCGCACAATCGTAACTTCGCAGGGTATCGGCTCGCCATTCAACTTTTGGTGCATCCATTCAAAATGGCAGTAGCCATCGGCAAAAGCCTTATCAACAGCTTTAGCCATTTTCTCACTTGTCAAATTTCCGTCCGGCTGGTACTCCGGCGAAAGCTGATAAAATTTATCAATATATTCCCGCTTATTTGACAGACCAAATATATTCACTATGTTTTGATTACACTCAAGACAATTCTTATTTCTGTCATGATACGCTGCGCCTAAAGGCATGGCGTCAAACATAATCCGTATGCGTTCATCCGCTTCGCGTATTTTGGCCATCTGCATGTCGCGGTCCACGGCACTGCTCATCATCAATCCTACGGATGTTAATATATGCATTTCTTCATCTGAAAAGGTTCGCTCCCGGTGGCAGTCGTCAATGCTGAAAAGCCCCCAGAAATTGCCTTCCAAAAACATAGGGATAATCACGATGGATTTCATCCCGTAAGAATGTAAAAAAGATAATTCGACTTCCTTCAGGCAGGAGAGCGGGCTGTTTATATATCCACCGCGCCAAAATAAACTTTCCCACTCAGGCTTTATGCTATAGGGAAAATGTAAACCAATGGGAACCTGCGCACTATTCTGGTCGTACTCGCTGAACCACGCATACTGGAGAACAAAATGCAGTTCGCCTTCGATCATCTCATTGCGCCAAATCTGAACACGGTCAATATCCAGACAACGCCCTACAAGTTCAAAACTCTTCAACAGCGCAACTTCAAATGATTTTTCATCATGGATAGTCAACAAGATACTTGCCACACTGTTAACCATATTCAACAAACGTTCCCGCTGTTTTACTTCCTTTATTATTCGTTCATCCGCTTCATTCCTCTCCGCTGAAATACGCATCAAAAAGATGATGAGCAGGACTGCCAATAATGTCCCCACCCCGATGTGCGTTATTCTTAGTATAATCGGATCTATATTCTGTAAATTGCTTTTCCGGGTGAGATTCATGCCCTCCATGCCGGTCATAATCATGAACGCTATTAGTACCAGGAATACAAAAGCAGCGGCTATACCGGTAGTTATTAAGCGCTTGCTCAATCGGGTCTCATCTTTCCCCTTTCGTCCAATAGCGTCCATCGTTCTTACTCCTTCCCTATTGCAGAAAAGCTTCTCTCACCGCCTTAAACTGATCTTTCACATCAAGAAATACTTTCACGATTTTTGGATCAAACTGCTTGCCGGCATTAATTGTGATGATGTTAATTGCTTCCTTTTCTGTTAAAGGTTCTTTATATGACCTCGATGACACAAGCGCGTCATATACGTCGGCAATCGCCATGATACGCCCATGCAGGGGTATCTCCGTTCCAGCAAGCCCATTCGGATAACCGGAGCCGTCCCAGCACTCGTGGTGATATTCCGCAAACAATTTCGCGTTATTCAGGAACTCCTCTTCTCCTGTTTGTTCTATCATCCTGTTAATTATCCGGGCGCCTTCTGTAGTGTGGAGTTTCATTTTCTCATATTCCTCACTGTCCAGCTTACCCGGCTTATTCAAAACCATGTCAAAAATATGGACTTTGCCCACGTCATGTAACCGCGCCGCCGAAACAACCATTTCCATGTCCCATCCGCATATTTCAGCGGTATACACGTCCCGCTCTTCCATCGCTTTCAGCAGTATTCGGACGTACATCGCAGTACGGTCATTGTGTCCACCCGTCATTTTATCGCGCTCTTCGACCACATCCGCCAAAACATTTACAATACCGTTTTGCAGCCGCCTGATCTTCGCAGTCCGCTCCCGGATCAGCTCATCAATTTCCAGATGGGTTTTAATGCGGTTCAGCAGCACGGGCGTGGAAAAAGGTTTGGTAATAAAATCTACCACGCCCATTTCAAAACCATGGGCTTCAATTTCATCATCCGTATAGCCGGTCAAAAATATGATGGGAATGTCGGCGTATAAAGAGTTGGCTTTCAGGCATAGCAGCGCCTCAAACCCGTTCATATCGGGCATTTCGATATCGAGCAAGATTAAATCCGGAGTGATTTTTTCCAGAAGCGTAAACATCTTCATGGCGGAGGGCAGGGTCATTACCTGATATTTCTTCCCCAGAGCGTCTTCTACCATTGATAGGTTGACATCGCTGTCATCTACCACAAAAATTGTTTTCATCGACCTGTCTTGAAACGCGATACCTCTCGTGCCTTTGTAAAAAGCTGATAGTTGAATACACTCTAAATGTGGTTTTCAACTAACACTCTAATTGATGTTTGTAATGATGTCAAGCCAACAGCATTGTATGTTAATAACAACCGGAAGGGTGGATTAATGGGCGGAAAGGAACTTAGGGCAATATTTGGAAAAAATGTTAGGATTTACCGAAACCGCCGGAACTGGTCTCAAGCGGATTTAGCCGAAAATGCCAATATTTCGATAAATTTCCTTGGGGATATAGAGCGAGGTAAAAAATGGCCTCATCCTGAAACACTGACAAAATTGGCAGATGCCCTGGAAATAAAGGTGTTTGAGTTATTTATGGAAGAGGAGAACGAGCTTAATCCGAAAACAAAAAATTTATTGAACCGCTTTATTAAAGATGTGTCCTTATCAATTAATAAAACCCTATCTCTTTCTGTGAATCAGTCTATTGAATATTTTTGTAAGCAGTACAAACTGGTATAAAACTTTTAATGTCACGGTCTAGCATGAGCAGGCAATCTCAGGCGACTTCAGCATACCCTGAGGCCAGAACTGGTACTCGTAAGACCAATTCGCACCTGTCGTGCGCCATGAGTTTGGCCCCCACCAGAATTGGGGATTTCTTTCCACGCAGTGCAGTTGGCCAAAGGTGTTGATCCGGCTTCCGAAATAAACAAGGTCAACCTTGTGCCTGCCCTTTCCGGCGGGGATTTCCATTTCGTAAGGCGAATAAACCAAAGGCCCGCAATCTTTTCCGTCTACCTTCACCTTTAGCAGATGCCCCCGGTATTGTGTAGCCTTTAACCTGAATATATCAGCAGGTATTTCCGTTTCCAGATGATAGGTCAGGTTACCGCCGTAGAAAGGCAGGCCCTGGCGGGTTATATCGCTAAAGCTCAAGTCTCGTACCGGCTTTGTAATAACACAGGAAAAGCCTGAGACATTCACGCCGAAATCGCCCAGCAGGTACATGGCTTCAACATCAACTTTGCGCCCAAATGGGAAACTCACTTCCAGCACATTTGTACCCGCTTTGATTGCCGGAAGGCTGACTTTGCCGATACATTTGTCCACATACCAACCGTTGACAGCGCCCGCCGCCCCGCCGTTAAGCGCAACTTTGGAAGACAGGGCGTTTTCCAAAGCCAGCTCCGCTCCGGTTAGGGCAATTTCGCTTTCAAAGCTAAAACGAAGTTTCAGGGTGTATGGCGCACTGGCGTCACACTCAACCCAGGGCTGGGCTATGCTATCTCCGCGTATCGGCCATTTCAAGTCGGCTCTGAGTTTGTTATCAAGCCTTAGTATTTCTTCCCTAGGCTGCCACTCGCCGTCATCCAGCGCGTACTCGGCCATGTCAAGAAGAAGCACATTCGGCTCTTCCAGCGTAACAGGCACTAGATCATTCCAAAATTCCTCACGCAGAGAACGCGGAGTACGCAGAGGAATACTCTTAGTATCAATATTATTCGATTCCCTCTGCGGGCTCGCGAACCGAAGGTTCGACGCCTCTGCGTGATTATTTTTTAATAAGAATGCGGTGCTTGTTGCTACAGGTTCGAGCCTGAAAAGCAGGCTGTCATGTTCGCAGAAGGGCCGGGTAATGACTGTCCAGCTGTTTTCGTAACTCGCCTGTACGGGAGCAATTTCCCCGTTTGTCGTGTCGTAAAGGGTGGTAACCCATTCGCCTTTTACACGCAGCCGGATAATATCGCCTTTCGGGAGATCGGGATTTGCAGGGGTCTCCCCGTGGGCAATAAAAAGCCAGCGGAAACCGTCAGCTTCTTCGCGGAGCTGGTAAAGGAGATCAGTCGCCCGCGCGCCGGTACTGTCCCGTATTTCCAGATCCCTTATGCCTTCCAGAGCCGCGAGTATGGGCAGGCGCTCAAAGGCGATTTTTTCACAGGCTTCATAGAGCTTCTTTCCGCTTTCATCGGGAACCGCTTCAACATACCTGGGAGCCTCGCCTAAAAAGATGAGCCTGCCTCCCGCTTTCCTGAAGGCTTCCAGCCGCTCGAGGGTGCTTTTCCTTATAGTCTCAAGCGCCGGGACTACGATAGCATTGTAGTACATTTCCCCCACCGGAAAGCCCTTCCCGCTGATGTCATCGAGTTTGCAATACAACGGTAAAGTTGATTCGCAGATATAGTCAAAGTCAATCAGGCCCATAAGCAGCCAGCCGCAGAGGCTCCGGAATTTTTCATCCATCTCTTCACGGACGGCGGCAGTATTTTCTTTTGCTCCCCAGTGGAGCCAGTAGCTTTCGATAGGATGGATGACCCCAAGGCGGCAGATCGGCTTGCCCCGCGTCAATACAGACGCGACGCGGGCAAAGTGATTTTCCACATACGGGTATTCCGCAAACCACGGAGACTGATAATTAATGGTGGAAGGATAATCGCGTTTTGCCTCGCCGTTCATGGAG
>Ga0268262_10006818_pt1 | contig 10822 bp, 7 predicted proteins | sample TergutNc150P3_FD_190354 | JGI IMG/M metagenome (GOLD analysis project Ga0268262, IMG submission 190354) | Nasutitermes corniger P3 segment gut microbial community from laboratory colony in Florida, USA - Nc150 P3 (SPAdes) (version 2) | ecosystem: Host-associated > Arthropoda: Insects > Digestive...
TAACCGAATTTGAATGCAAGCAAAAAGGTCTTAATTACGCCGTCCCCCTTAAAGCCAGAATAAATCTTGTTTTTCAGCAGACCGGAGAAATCCGCCAGAAAGATATTTACATGGGCGACATTCCCCTCATGACGGAGAGAGGAACTTTTATCATTAACGGAGCGGAGAGAGTTGTTGTTTCACAGATACACCGCTCGCCCGGCGTTATTTTCAGCCACGAAAAAGGAATTTACTCATCGCGCATAATTCCCTATAGAGGCAGTTGGATCGAATTTGAAATCGATCAAAAGCGCGATTTAATTTACACAAAGATTGACAGGAAAAAAAGAATTCTCGGAACAATTTTCCTTAGGGCTCTCGGATTCTCATCAAGAGAAGAAATAATCGAAGCGTTTTATGTTACCGAAACATTAAAAATAAAAGACGACCGCGAGACAAAAGAAAAAATTTCCGGCATGGTTCTTGCCAAGCCTGTAATGATTAAAGATGAAAGCAGCGCTAAAGGCGCGGAAAAAGTTCTTTACAGAGCGGGCGAAAAACTTCATCCGCATAATGTTGACGAGCTTATCAATAACGGAATTAAGTCGATTTGTTATATTGATTTTGAAGCCGAAGGTTCTCTTAACTCGCCGATGATTTTAAATTGTTTTGAACGCGAGGATATTAAATTTGTAAAAGAAGCAGGAAGCGAGCCCGCTAAAGACGACGCCTTAATGGCTGTTTATTCGGTATTAATGCCGGGCGAATCAATTACGGTAGATCAGGCGGACAAGGATTTAACGGGAATGTTCTTTTCCGACCGCCGCTACGATCTGGGCAAAGTGGGTCGCTATAAATTAAATAAAAAGTTCAGCCTCGATCTTCCCGCAAATAAATTTACTCTTACCATTGACGATATTATCGCTACCATGAAGCACCTGATAAAAGTTTATGTAGGCGATGAATATATTGACGATATCGATCATCTTGGAAACAGGCGTATACGTTCTGTCGGCGAATTGATGGCGAATCAAATGAAGACCGCTTTCAGCCGCATGGAGCGAATTGCGAAAGAAAGAATGAGTTTAAAAGAGACCGATACGATTAAACCGCAGGAATTAATTTCCATTAAACCGATTGTCGCCGCTATCAAAGAATTTTTCGGGTCGAGCCAGTTGTCCCAGTTTATGGATCAGGTAAATCCGCTTGCCGAGCTTACGCATAAAAGAAGGCTTAACGCCCTCGGTCCCGGTGGTCTTTCACGCGACCGCGCCGGATTTGAAGTGCGTGAAATTCATTACACCCACTACGGCAGAATGTGCCCGATTGAAACTCCCGAAGGTCCGAATATCGGTCTTATTGTTTCACTGGCGAATTACACCCGCGTTAATGAATACGGATTTTTAGAGACACCCTATCGCAAAGTAAACAAAGGCATCGCTACAAAAGATATTGAGTATCTTTCAGCGATGGACGAAGATAAATACTACATCGCTCAGGCTTCGGCAAAGGTAAATGATAACGGCTCTTTCGCCGACGATCAAATTTCCTGCCGCCGTCAGGGCGATTACATTACCCGCGCGCCTGAAGACATTCAGTACATGGACGTTTCTCCAAAACAGATTATTTCTGTTTCAGCGTCGCTCATTCCCTTCCTTGAACACGATGACGCAAACCGCGCGTTGATGGGCTCCAACATGCAGCGTCAGGCAGTGCCTCTGGTTTTCCCGGAAGCGCCGCGCGTTGGCACGGGAATGGAAGTAAAGTGCGCCTACGATTCGGGCGTTCTTGTAAAAGCCAGAAGAGCAGGTACTGTTCTTCGTGTAACGTCGCAGGAAGTGATTATAAAACCTGAAAGAGCCGGAAATGTAAAACCTGCCGCTCAGGTTTCGTTAGACGAAAACGGCAACGACGTTTATCAGCTTATCAAATTCCAGAGAACCAATCAGGATACATGTTATAACCAGCGCCCCATTGTTAAAGTGGGCGAAAAAATTGTAAGCGGACAGGTAATTGCCGACGGACCCGCTACACAAAACGGAGAGCTTGCGCTTGGAAGAAATATCCTTGTAGGCTTTATGCCGTGGAACGGTTACAACTATGAAGACTCAATCCTTATCTCTCAGCGTGTTGTAAAAGAAGATATGTTTACTTCAATACATATCAAGGAATTTGTTGTTGAGGTAAGAGAAACAAAACTTGGTCCCGAAAAAATTACTCGTGATATTCCCAACACTTCTGAAAAAAGCCTTGATAACATGGATAGCGAAGGAATTATCCGCATCGGAGCGAAAGTGCGCTCCGGCGATATATTGGTTGGTAAAGTTACGCCGAAAAGCGAAACGGAAACCACGCCCGAATTCAAACTGCTCAATTCAATCTTCGGCGAGAAGGCGAAAGAAGTTCGTGACACTTCGCTTAAAGTTCCGCACGGAATTGACGGAACGGTTATCGACATTCAGCGGCTTAAACGCACGGATCATGACTCATTGAGTCCGGGCGTTGATGAAGTTGTAAAAGTGCTTATCGCCACAAAACGCAAACTGCGCGAAGGCGATAAAATGGCTGGACGCCACGGTAACAAGGGCGTTGTCGCTCGTATTCTGCCTGAAGAAGATATGCCGTTTATGGAAGACGGAACACCGTTGGACATTTGCTTAACGCCGCTTGGCGTTCCCTCTCGTATGAATATCGGTCAGCTTTTGGAGACGGAACTCGGCTGGGCTGGCTCTACTTTGGACGAATGGTATTCAACGCCTGTGTTCCAATCGCCGTCTACCGATCAAATAGAGGTAAAACTTAAAGAAGCCGGGCTTCCTTTAACAAGCAAAGCGACATTGAAGGACGGAAGAACAGGCGAAGAATTTGTAAATCAGATTTTCTGCGGAATAATCTACTTCCTTAAATTGCACCACCTTGTCGATGACAAGATGCATGCCCGTTCAACAGGACCGTACTCGCTTGTTACACAGCAGCCGTTGGGCGGAAAAGCGCAGTTCGGCGGTCAGCGGTTAGGTGAAATGGAAGTGTGGGCGCTCGAAGCGTACGGAGCCGCAAATACATTGCAGGAACTTTTGACGATTAAGTCGGACGATATGACGGGACGCTCCAAGATTTACGAGGCGATTGTAAAGGGAGAACCCTCAACGACCGCCGGTATTCCCGAATCGTTTAACGTACTGGTTCAGGAATTGCGGGGTCTTGCGCTTGACTTGTCAATCTTTGACGTAAAAGGAAAACAAATACCGCTCACCGAAAAAGATGAGGAATTAATAACTAAATCGGGAAGTAATTTCTAAGAGGGGAGTACAATGCGAGATATACAAGATTTTGATTCGATAATGATACGGTTGGCTTCACCTGATATGATCAGGTCGTGGTCTTACGGCGAAGTAAAAAAACCCGAGACGATTAACTATCGTACTCTGCGACCGGAAAAGGAAGGTCTTTTCTGCGAGCGTATCTTTGGAACTACCAAAGAATGGGAATGTTACTGCGGGAAATTCAAATCGATCCGTTACAAGGGCGTTATCTGCGACCGCTGCGGCGTCGAAGTTACGCACTTTAAGGTGCGCCGTGAAAGAATGGGGCACATTGAATTAGCCGCTCCTGTTTCGCATATATGGTACTACCGTTCAGTCCCCAGCAGAATGGGGCTTCTCCTCGACCTTCCCACAGGGCAGCTTCGTTCCGTTCTTTACTATGAAAAATATATCGTTATAGATTCAGGCGACACTAACCTGAAAAAAGGTCAGCTTCTTTCCGAAGAAGAATACTACGAAGCGCAAGAGCGTTTCGGCGGCGGCTTTACAGCCGGAATGGGAGCCGAAGCGATCAGCGTTCTGTTGGAAAACCTTGACCTTGATCAAATGGCGGCGGATCTTCGGGCGAAAATGATCGAGAAGGGCGCAAAGACCGATAAACGTCTCCTTAAAAGAATTGACATAGTGGAAAATTTCCGCAACTCAAACAATAAACCGCAGTGGATGATCCTCACGGTAATTCCCGTTATTCCGCCGGAACTTCGCCCGATGGTTCAGCTTGACGGCGGACGTTTCGCCACAAGCGATCTTAACGATTTGTACCGCAGGGTAATCAACCGCAATAACCGTTTGAAAAGACTGCAATCGCTTAACGCTCCCGACATTATTATCCGCAACGAAAAGCGAATGTTACAGGAAGCGGTTGACGCGTTATTCGACAATTCAAAGAAGAAGAAAGTTGTTAAAGGTTCTTCTAACCGTCCGCTTAAATCAATCAGCGATATGCTCAAAGGAAAGCAGGGACGTTTCCGCCAAAACTTGCTTGGAAAGCGTGTTGACTATTCGGGACGCTCTGTAATTACAGTCGGTCCCGATCTTAAAATGTGGCAGTGCGGTATTCCGACAAAGATGGCGCTTGAATTGTTCAAGCCGTTTATAATGAAGAAACTTGTCGATAAAGACGTTGTTTTCAATATTAAAAAAGCGAAGATGTTAGTCGAGCAGGAAACGCCCGAAGTCTTTGCCATTTTGGACGAGGTTGTAAAAGAACATCCTGTTCTTCTTAACCGCGCCCCGACATTGCACAGACTTGGTATTCAGGCGTTTGAGCCTGTACTGGTTGAAGGCAAGTCGATTAAACTCCATCCGCTTGTCTGCCACGCTTTTAACGCCGACTTTGACGGCGACCAGATGGCAGTCCATGTTCCGCTGACGCAGGCGGCGCAGATGGAATGTTGGACGCTGATGCTTTCGGCTCGTAACTTGCTGAACCCTGCCAACGGAAAGACAATCGTATTCCCGTCTCAGGATATGGTTTTGGGAATTAACTTCCTTACAAGAATTAAACCCAACGCCAAACGCCCGGGTTCCGAGAAAAATGAAACAAAAGACAAGATACCCTATTATTCGTCGCCCGAAGAAGTTCTTATGGCGGTTGAAAGAAAGGCGTTGGACAGAGAAGCGGCAATTCGTTTAAGACCGCCGAAACTTCCGATTTGGGACAAAGCCGGAAATGTATCCGAGCCTGCCGCTGACGGCACGATTGTAACTTCCGCAGGCAGACTTATGTTTAACGAAGAAATGCCTAAAGTTCTGCCGTTCATGAACTATGAACTTAAAGACAAAGAATTACGCACGCTTGTTGAATATATTTTCAAAGAAAAAGGCTCGTGGATTACCGTTCAAATGCTTGACGCCATTAAATCGACAGGCTACCGTTATGCGACAGTATTCGGGGCGACCATCGGCGTTGACGACATTGTAATCCCCAAAGAAAAAACCGAAATGATTGACAAGGCGAATAAAGAAGTTGAGTCAATTCAAAAACAGTGGAAGCAGGGTCATATTACCAACGAAGAACGCTACAATCAGGTTGTTCAGGTTTGGACAAAAACAAACGAAGACCTTACAGCCATGACAATGAAAACCCTCGAATCGGACAGGGACGGCTTTAACTCAATCTACATGATGGCGAACTCGGGCGCTCGCGGAAGCCGCAACCAGATACGCCAGCTTGCAGGTATGCGCGGTCTTATGGCGAAGCCGTCGGGCGACATTATCGAACTTCCTATCCGTTCAAACTTTAAGGAAGGACTTTCGGTTATCGAATTCTTTATTTCAACTAACGGCGCTCGCAAAGGTCTTGCCGATACCGCCCTTAAAACAGCGGAAGCCGGTTATCTTACACGCCGTCTTGTAGACATAGCGCAGGACATGGTTGTAAATGAGGACGACTGCGGAACAATTAACGGAACTACATACTCGGCTATCAAGCAGGGCGAAGAAATTATCGAACATTTGAAAGATCGTATTGTAGGACGCTTTACTCTTGAGCGCGTTAAGCACCCGATTACAGGCGAGCTTATTGTAGATGTAAACGAAGAAATTACCGAAGATATAGCGGCGGCTATTGATGAAGCCGGCGTTGAGTCTGTGCGGATAAGAACGGTTCTTACCTGCGAGGCGAAGTACGGCGTTTGCAGAAAATGTTACGGACGCAACCTTGCGACAAACCGCGCGGTGGATATCGGCGAAGCTGTCGGAACAATTGCGGCTCAGTCAATCGGTCAGCCGGGAACTCAGCTTACAATGCGTACGTTCCATATCGGCGGCGTCGCTACAAAGGTCAGCGAAGAAAGCCGTATCACTTTGAAATATCCTGTGTTTATAAAAGACGTTATCGGAACTCACATAAACCTTGATAACGGACATCTTCTGTTTACAAGAAGAGGTCACGCGATTGTAAACAAAGTTATGAGAGAGTACAAACTTGATCACGGCGATAAATTGATTGCGGTGGACGGAAAGAGAGTCAACCGAGGCGATGTAATTATTAAACACGGAGGGGAAGATGTTGTTTCCACCGAAATCGCGTACGCCAAAGTTTTGAAAACCAATGACGGAGAAATGCTGTGCCTGATTGGTCAGGATCAAAAAATTGAAATAAGAAACGGCTCTGATTTTGAAGCGCAGAAAGGCACGGTTGTAGAAGCCGATAAAACGATTGCAACATTCGATCCTTTCTCCGACCCGATTATCGCCGAGGCGAGCGGAATTGTTAAATATGAAGATATTATTCTTGGCTCAACGCTTAAAGAGGAAATTGACGAGGACACAGGCAACACCGAAAAGCGCATAACGGAGTTTCAGCATGAGAGCAAACAGCCTCGTATCTTTATTGTTGACGACAACGATCATCAGGTTGCCTCATACTTCCTGCCGTCAGGCGCTTACATTCAGGTTGATGAAGGCGAGCGGATAAAAGCCGGACGCACAATAGCGAAAACATTAAAAGAATCCGCAAAAGCCATGGACATTACGTCGGGTCTGCCCCGTGTCAGCGAACTTTTTGAAGCCCGCAAACCTAAAAGCCCTGCCGTACTCGCTCAGGTTTCGGGAACTGTGTACTTTAAGGAACCTGTAAAAGGCAAGCGTAAAATTTCGATTGTCGATAATTTCGGCAGGGAGTTTACTCACCTTATCCCGATGAACAAACGGCTTTTGGTGCGTGACGGCGACACTGTGGAAGCGGGAGAACTGCTCTGTCAGGGAGCGATCAATCCGCATGACGTTCTGTATATTCTGGGCGAAGGAAAATTACAGCGTTATCTGATGGACGAAATCCAAAACGTCTACCGCCTGCAGGGTGTGTCGATAAATGACAAACATATCGGCGTAATCATCAGGCAGATGATGCGTAAAGTTGAAATAAGATTTGTAGGCGACACGAAATTTATTTACGGCTCTTCCGTGGACAAGTACCGTTTCCACGAAGAAAACGCCCGTGTAATGGCGGAAGGCGGACAGCCTGCTATCGCACAGCCAATGTTCCAAGGAATAACAAAGGCGTCGCTTAACATCGATTCCTTCCTTTCCGCAGCCAGTTTCCAGGAAACGACAAGAGTTCTTACAAACGCCGCTATCGCCGGTTCAACGGACTACCTGCGAGGCTTAAAAGAAAACATCATCATAGGTCACCCGATTCCGGCAGGAACAGGCATGAAGCGTTATCACAATGTAAAACTCTTTGACGAGGATAGTCAGGACTTGGACGAATACATGCAGGAAATTCTTGACAGACGCAAACAGGAAGCGGAAGAAATCGCCAACGCTGCGGAAAATAATGTTCAGGAAGAATACAACATTGTTGAGGACTCCGAGGATTAGTATTGCAGTACCGTATCGATAAAAAGACGGGAAATAAATTATCGGTTCTTGGTTTCGGCTGTATGCGTTTTCCGCATAAACTCGGAATGACGGACATGCACAAAACCGAAGAACTTGTGATGCATGCAATCGAAAAAGGCGTAAATTATTTTGACACCGCATGGCTGTACCCCGGCAATGAAGAAGCGTTAGGCGCAGTATTAAGCCGAAACAACGCCCGCAACAAGATTTATATAGCGACAAAACTTCCGGTTATGCTGCTTAATCCCTCCCGTGACAACAAAATTGATTTTGACAAATACTTAAACCAATCTCTTGAAAGGCTAAGAACGGATTATGTCGATTATTATTTAATGCACATGATAACCGACATGGAGCAATGGAAGAAACTGAAAGACGCAGGGATTGAAAGTTGGCTAGCGCAGAAAAAGAAAACAGGGCAGATAAAAAGGGTAGGGTTTTCTTTTCACGGATCGGCAAGCGAATACTTAAAAATACTCGGCGCTTATGACTGGGAACTGTCTTTAATACAATACAATTATTTTGATGAAAATTATCAAGCCGGCGTTATGGGGCTTAGAGCCGCCGCCGCAAAAATGCCCGTTGTAATTATGGAGCCGCTTCTCGGCGGAAAACTTGCGACAGGACTGCCTAAAGACGCCGTTAAAATTTTCAAAAACGCCGATGAAAATTTAACGCCTGCAGGCTGGGCGCTTAACTGGCTATGGAATCAGAGAGAAGTAACCACGATAATTTCCGGCATGAACGCAAAAGAACAACTGGAAGAAAATATCTCCCTTGCCGAAAAATCTTCCGCCGGAATGTTGGACGACACAAAATTAGCCGTTTACAAATCGGCGCTTGACGTTATAAAACGTTCCTGCAAAGTACGCTGTACAGGCTGCAATTACTGTATGCCGTGTCCCGCAGGCGTAAATATTCCCGGTTCTTTTTCGGCGTATAATGCCGTATATTCCATGGGCTACTATGAGGGAATGAAACAATACGCCATGAGTACGGGAATGACGCAGGAAAAGAGCAGCAGCCCCTGTTTGTGCGTAAAATGCGGCAAATGCGAACAACACTGTCCGCAGAGTATTCAAATTATGAAAGAACTTGACGAAGTTAAGAGGAAAATGGAGCCGCCTGTTATAAGGTTTATCGGCTATTGCGCGCGGGCGGTTGTGGGGAATAAGAGGAAAAAGCGGTGAAGATGACCGGAGCCAAAACGTTATTGTTGACAATTAATACTTATTATTATATAGTAATTACAGCGCATTTAGAAAAATAATATAATACGAAATGGAGGGAATTATGAAAATTGAAGATATTAAAATTGAAGATGCGGCTGATGCAAATTATGTTATTAGGAAATATTTTAACAATGACCTTAAAGATATAAAAATGACCCAGTTGGAACAGCTTGTACTTACTGTTTATGAAATGGGTAAAAAAAGCGGCGGAGCATCTGGCAGTGTGTCCGGTGAAACCGAAGCCGAGACCGAATCGAAATCCGCAGATAAAGCCCCTGCAGAAGAAAAGAACTTTAAACTTTACGAAAAGGTAAAAGTCCTTGAAGACATTGAAATAGGTCATAGCGGAGAATTTATTAAGACAAATGACGTAGGTACATTAATTCTTATGAAAGGAAAAGATGCCGGAACTATTTTATTTGAAGAAGGTGAAGACGGAGAAATGATTGAGGTTGACATCTCATTTGATAAATTAGATAAAGCTGAATAATTAGAGATAATGAGGAATAGTAAGAAGAAGTAAAAAATTATTGACATTGTAAATAAAAAGGTGTATATTTATATACAAGGAGAGGTTTATGACTCAAACTAATATAAATATTCGCATGGATAAACAATTAAAGAACCAATTTGAGACATTTTGTAATAATGTGGGTTTAACTATGAGTACAGCTTTTAATGTTTTTGCCAGAACATCGGTAAGAATGCAAAAAATCCCCTTTGAAATTACCGCAGACCCATTTTATAGTGAAGCTAACATGAACGCTTTAAAAAAATCGATCAAACAACTGGAAGAAGGAAAAGGCGTTGAACATGAACTTATTGAGGCGTAAGTTTTGAAAAAAATCTGGTCTGATACGTCATGGGATGATTATCTCTATTGGCAAAAGCAAAATAAAAAACTGCTGAAAAAAATTAATGATCTTATAAAAGACATAGAAAGAAAACCTTTTGAAGGTATTGGAAAACCCGAACCTTTGAAAAATAATCTGTCAGGTTGGTGGTCAAGAAGGATTGATGACACACATCGTATTGTATATCGAATAGAAAATGGAAATCTTGAAATAGCACAGTGTAGAGAGCATTATAATTAGTTTTTAGAAAGAATTCCCCATTTATAATAACCTATATTCGTTTGCTCATTGGTTTAGTAGGTTTAATTATGCTCATTTGTAGACCAAGGGCTGTTATGAGTTTCTGTACGGTGGCAAATTCGGGGTTACCGTTTTCGGAGATGGTTTTATATAATCCTTGACGAGTTATTCCCATTTTTGCGGCGAGGTCGGTCATGTTGCGGGCACGAGCGACATCGGCTAAGGCGCGGGTAATTTCAGTTATATCTCCGCTTTCAAAAGCCGCTTTTAGATACTCGGAAATAAATTCCTCGTTATCCATGTGTTCAGTTACATCCCATTTCTTGAGTTTCATAAACCTGATATTCGGTAATCATTGAATTTCAACAACCTAATATAAATAGTAAACCATAGTTGACAATAAGTCAAGAGTAAAATTAAGGATAAGCGTATAATTCGGTTCAATATTTCTCAAGGGTTTCTCTGATTAATTCATTCATTGAAAAGTTTAATTCACTTCTTATTTCATTTTGCATTGATTTTGGCAGTTTTGGGTATGGATTTTCAGCATTTACATCGTTGTTTTGTTCCGTACGGTCTATAAAAAAATGGTATGGCTTTATTCTTAAGATAGCGGCTATTTTTTCAATCATGTCGATAGAGGGAAATTTTTTTCCTACCTCTATTTCTCCAATATAAGTGGGTGATGAATTACAATATTCCGCAAGTTTCATCTGGGATATACCTTCTTTTTTGCGGAATTCCTTCATATTACGAATAAAAATTTGTTTTAAGGTCATTTCTTATGCTAATAGCCTTTATTTTCACATTACAACCAGCCTTTTGAGGGTTATTTATACTTGACTTT
>Ga0268262_10006820_pt1 | contig 10821 bp, 7 predicted proteins | sample TergutNc150P3_FD_190354 | JGI IMG/M metagenome (GOLD analysis project Ga0268262, IMG submission 190354) | Nasutitermes corniger P3 segment gut microbial community from laboratory colony in Florida, USA - Nc150 P3 (SPAdes) (version 2) | ecosystem: Host-associated > Arthropoda: Insects > Digestive...
TTCCAAAACGCTCATAGAAGCCCGTAGAACCGCGCCAACAACCGTTGCCGTATCATTTTATCTTTTAAGCCTTGCAAGCCCTTCTAAAGCATTTTTTGGGTCTTAATTGAATAGCACATAACGGCATCTTGAATTCGCTTCAGATTACCGACTTCGACGGTCGGGCTTCGCCCGAATGGTTAGGAATAATAAGGTCAAAATTGCTACGCAATTTTTTCAAATCATTGACGCCGCCCTTTTTTGTGCCGCCTTATTCGGCAATAAAGAAACTTAAAACAAAAAAGATTGGGACTATAAAGCATGGTTACGGCAAGGTGAAAAAAACATAACAAAGTAAAGCACCATGCTTTATAGCCCCACAATTTTCCGGCTATAAAAAAATCCAAACAACAACGGCACAAAAAACCCCGGCACCCCGCCCGAAAGCCTTGCTGTGTATGGCTCACTGGAAAGAGATGCACAGACCCGCTGCCCTTACATCCCCGCACCCGCCCACCCGCCCCCGTACCTCGCTATAAATGCACCGTGGGGAACACCGCCCAATCACCCCACCCATTGCCGCTTAACCTACATGCCTATCGTACTTCGGTGGCTCCACAGCGGCGGCCTTTATTGTCCCTCCCCCTCGCCGCCAGGCTTCCCCCACTCATAAGAAATATGTAGGTTTGCTCCCTACGCTCCTTACAGTCGCTACGGTCGCAAACCAGTTATCAAGGGCTCAAAGGGGGAGGGGCAACCCACAGCCGTAGCTGTGGGTTGAGAGGAAGAAAAAAATGCAAACGTCCATGTTTGCATTTTTTTCACTAAACAGCGGCGTCCTACCGCCCCGACGCTGTGGAGCCTCAAATGGGCGTAATCACCCCGCCCTGCTTTTCACCTTACATCATTCAAAGCCTAATTCGCCCCACGGCAAGGCAAAAGCGATACATTACCCGCTAATCCGCTGGATGAAACATTAACCCGCTGAAACCGCCCGACCGCCTTCGGCGGCCCAGCGGCTTGATAGGAAGCGTTACATTACCCGCTGACTTCTCTAACTGTTACCTTCACCCCCATAGTGAAGCATAACCAAGACTCTATAAAAACCCGCCAACCTTAACAGGCAGGCGGGCGTTTTCTCGAAAGGGCATTTATTCGCAACGCCCGCGGCGCAAGAGCCGCCATAATTTCAAAAGTAAAACATTACTACAAAGCGCGTACACGCGCACGGCTCCTGCGCCGGGGGCGTAGCCTTACATTACCCGCTATTCCGCTGGTTGAAACATTGACCCGCTGATACCGCCCGACCGCTTTCGGCGGCCAGGCGGCTCTGATTGCTGATTAAATCATCTCTCCAAATTTCGCTAACCGTTACCTTTATTCCCTCTAGTGAAGCATAACCAAGATTCCAAAAAACCCGCCAACTCTACGAGTAGGCGGGCGTTTTCTCAAAAAAAACTATTAACCGCAAAGCCCACGACGCAAGCTCCGCCATAGGCTTATCGACAAGTGAAATATTAAAACAGCGGTACTTGCGCCGAGGGCTTTGCGTTGCGGTACATTAACCTGCTGAACCCCGCTTTTTGAAGATTAACCCGCTGTTACCGCCCGACCCGCCTCGAAAAGTACGGCGTTAAGCCGTACATTTAGAGCCATGTTACATGGCGTGGCGCAGAGTAAATTTTCCCGCTGGTAGTAAATGCGGTGAGCCTTTAGGCGAACCAGTGCGCCCCGAGGTGGCCAGGCGGCTCTAGTTGCTGAAAAACAATATCTCTAAATTTCGCTAACCGTTACCTTTATTCCCCATAGTGAAGCATAACCAAAATTCAAAAAAACCAGCCAACCTTGACAGGCTGGCTGGCGTTTTCCCGAAAAAACTTTATTGACGCTCCGCCCCCGCCCAAAGATGCAAGGCGTTAAGCCTTGTTTGTTCAATCATGTGGCACGGCGTGGCGCACAATAAATTTTCCTGCTGAAAGAAAATGCGGTGAGCCTTTAGGCGAGCCAGTGCGCCGCATAAAAGCCGCCATACCTTTATTCAAAAGTGAAGCATACAACCAAACGGCTATTATGCAGGGGCATTGATTTACAACGACCGCCTCTTTTTTTTGACAAATGGCAAATAAAATTCACAAATTCGGCAAGTCCCTATGTATACCTTATATTTATTCTTTTTCTTTTTTTTATTATATTATTGTCATAAAATAAATGATTAAAGTACTATGGAAGCTAAATAAAAAACCATGACATGACTAAGCTTTAATTGTCATTTTTGACAAGTCTGACCGTCTTTCTTCGCTTTAGGCGAAAGGAATGTCGCTTTTTTAATCCTTTAGCTAGTGATTTTACGCTTAAAAAACTCTAAGATGAATAAATTGCAGGGGAGTTTTTTTCATTAGGGGGAGCGCGCGCCCCCCAAAATGCCACTTTTTGTTATTACCAAATTTATTTCATGTCAGATAAAGCCGATTATTCTCCTCTTTGCCAACCCACTATAGGGGGAGCAGGGGGGACAGGCAAACAATGGTAATTTGCTCCCTTGCCGGATGCTATATAAAGCAAGTAAAATTAAGGCAAGGAGAAATATATGCCACAAGCGCAAACCATGACCCTTGACGAAAAATTAGCCATTTCAAACAAGGCTTTAGCATTATGGGAAGCCGGAGATAATGAAGGGTACGACCGCCTTATGAGGACAGTACCAATGCCCCCATATTTGGCAAAAGTAGCCAAAGAAAAAATAGGTGCGGATTTTCTTATAGACGGCGGCTGGAATTTATCGGAAGCGGAGGCGGAATTTGGCCAAAACTGGCTTAGTAAGTAGTATATATCAAGCTGCAATAAATATTGATTATGGCCGTAAAGGATTTGCCACCAGAGGGAAAGAACAGGAAGGGCGTATTTCCTATGAAAAAGGCATAGCTAAAGCCATGTCCGCATTTCAAAAAGCCCAGGCAACCGCCGACCCTGAAACCATAATCCTGGCCGAATACGCCTTCATCACACAGGAACTTGAATTCTGCGAAAAGACCGATAAGGCCGCCATAAGCAGCCTGTCAAGAGCAATCCGTTTTTTTGATGACGCTTTCCTTGCCCTCGAAGTGGTAAAGGATAAAACCCTTTATCAAGGTACAGATAAAACCATTCCCCACGATGCAAAATACCGTGAAAAAGGCCTCCCTATGGATGCTTTTCACATCGCTTGTAACGGACACAAAGGAAGATTGCAGAACATACTCAAAACCCCCGGATTAGACCCCATAGAAAAAGCCTTGTTAAAACAGCGTCTTGCCACCCTTTCCGCCGGACAGGAAGGGTATATGGAATTGCAGAGGAAAGCATTAGGGAATTGATTTTGGTATTGTACATTTATTGAATTATGAACCAGAAGGAAAAATATAGCAAACAATACTTTAAGAGATTTTCATTTGAAATTGGAAATAAATTTGATGGGTTCCAGATTTTTGAAATATTTAACAAAGAAAAGGAATTTGAGGTAGTATATGACCATTATAATACTTCCCGTAGCAAAAATGGGAAAACAATAAAAACAAAGGACTTTTCAGCAATTCTACAAAATATGGAAAACCTTCATTTTGAAGAATGGGATAATAATTATACCAATAAAGTATATGATGGTATTGATTGGAAATTGGAGGCTTATTTTAGACAAAGCATTGTCTACAAAAAAGAAGGAAGCAACAATTTCCCTAACAACATAAATGCGCTAGTTGATTTTATAAAATCATTCTTTCATGATTTTAGCATAAATACAAAAGTAAAAACAAAATTGTCTGAAACAGATTTATTAAGGCTTTATTGCCTTAAATATCGTGGCACATCATTTACAGAAGTATCTGTGGGAAACCGCATAATTGCAAAAAACAGCACCGATAGAAGAATTGATATTGTCAGGATAGAAAATGACATTTATAAGTTCCATAGGCAATACGCAAAAAATAAAGACTATTTTAACGATACTGTAAAAGGTGATTATAACATCGAACTGGTAGAAATCAAAACAAAACTAAACCGTGCTGTTATCGGACAAATACTTGTTGGGGAATATCTTTTCAAAAAGAAGTTTATTGTGAAAAAAGCATCGCTGGCAATTTTATATCATATCGGCGATGAATTGCTGGAAATGTTTTGCAAAGATAAAGGGATAAGGCTGATACGATATTGAATCATCAGTAAATCGGATGATTAAAATTACCCTACGTAATGCCTCAGAAAAAAATTTAACCGAAAAAAGTGTGCCTCAAAAGTTGGAAATCTAGTCGAAGGTTTCTCAAGAAACTCTGTTGGAAGGGATACTGGACTCTATCATGGAAAGTTTCATGAGTCGGTCACAAACATCATTCAGACCATATTTAAAAGCAACAGGATTCAAAAGCACTGTCCTCCGATGATGCTCAATTTTACATTCCTAGCTGATGTAATGAGATTCAAGGAGTCTTTGGTATGGCATTTTGGGATACTTTTCATAGATTTTTTATACCTGCCTGAAGGGATTTTTTCTTTAGCAACGATGCGGATGGTAGGATACCAATAATTCGAAAGAGGGGCAAGAAACGGTAGACTTCGGCAAGGGCATTAAAGGTGTTTTGGCCTTCAAAACGCCCATATCCACTGGTTTTTCTTACCACATCGTCGTTTTTCTGTTCAACGAAACAATTGTCATTTTTCAGGTAGAGGCAATGCGGGGTGTTGACAAGAAGGGATAAAGGGTGTAAAAACAATTAGTATTCATATAACTGCTAGATTGCTACAAGGGAAAATATGCGACTGCGAGATATGTTGGCAATAATTGATGAATCTCTGCCAAAAATTACTGCAATACAATTTAATGTCATTACGGATAAATATGGCAATGAAAAAACAAAAATTAGCAATATCAGAAGTGTTTATAAGTATTTAAAAAAAATCAAAGAAATTAAACCCTTAGAAATGGATATTAACTATCTATTTGAGAAATTCGACTATATAATTACAGAAAAATTAGAATTAAATATTGCCCGTAATGAATTTGATGAAATGAAAAATGAAATTGAAGATCTAAAATTTAAATGTGCTATTATCAAGGATATTTTAACTCAAATTATTCAACCGCAGGACGAAAATACCATCTCACTTAAACTTTATGAATTTGATAGTTTTTCAGGGTTCAGTGATTTTTGTAATGATCTAAACAAAAAGATACTTGTTCCATTACAGAGGCTAAATATCGAGATTCAGCTTGGTGGACTTGAAATGGGATCTACATGGCTATCTATTGTTATTGGATCAGGATTAGGAGTATTGCTTTTTACAGCAATTGTAAGACAAGCCTTTGATATATTAATTCATGATTATCAAAAGTTTAAGGTTGCAAATGACGTAATTGAAAGTCTTAAAATGGAAAAGTCTGCTATAAATGAATACAATAAGAAATTATCAGAACAAAAAGAAAGAATTAGTATTGAGAAAGCGGAGCAAATTTTAACAGAGATTAGTAAAGAGAGTGAATTCCCAAAAAAGGATGACGGTGAATTATTTGAACTTAAAAATGCAATTAAATTGTCAATGGAGTTGATGGGAAAGCATATTGATAAAGGATTAATGGTGTATCAAGCATTGGATATCAAAGAAAATGAAAGGTATAAATTGCCTGATTTTACAGAACTATTAGTAATCAAGCGACCACCAGAACAGATTACTGATAATACTAAAGAAGCCTCAATAAGCACTAAAACATCTTCTGAAAATAAATAGATGTATTCTTGCCAAAGCCGTAACTGAAAGAAGACTGTTTATGGCATTATTAGACCGCAAAAACCTAAATTGTGTCCAACCGTGTGAATCATACGATGATTCGACAAAAACAATTCAAGATTGGATTAATCGTGCTGATAAGCGAGGCGATGACACCTTCAGACTGCAAACCCATGACGGCTTTACTGTCTTTGAGCGTTTTTACTGTCATAATACCGATGGAACAAAAGACATAGTTTTTCAGCATTACCTAAAGGAATATGGACTTACTCCCAGAGAAGCAGTCGAAGCCATGCTCAATGGTGAACGGCTTATAGACTTTGAAAATCCCGCTGATATCGCCCAGTATCGCTGGAATGGTGAATATTTTATTCGATGAGCCGTAACCGAGCCCCATGTGTATAGCGTACTGGCAAATTTGCCTCTGACTTGGAAGGCTTGTTTCCTTCTTAGAAACCTCGAAAACCCATAATCCCACTTTAACTTTGCCGTTCTATATTATATACTAAAACCTCAAGGAGCATTTGTAAAATGGCAAACTTTTTCCAGACCCTGGAAACCGTCTTAAAGAAAGACAAGCGTTTCTTCTCAAAAGACACCGAAACCCTGTTGCGCAACAAAGTCTACGAATCAGCGGTCAACATGGATCTTGCCCTTATAAAATTGCTTCTTTCCAACAATGAAGTTAAAAGCCGCTTTTTCACCGATGTTGATGGCGTGCTTGTCTTTGATAAAATTGCCTTCGCCTGGGTAGTCAATAACCATCAATTCCTTCCGGACAGTTACACACGCTTCAAAAACCGCATTGGGCTTTCAGACAGTAACAGCGAACTCATTTCTGTATCGAATGATGTTATCCTGTCCTTTCCATATAAAGATTGTATACTTGAAGGCGGGCAGACAAAGGAAGACCAAAAACGGGATGAAGTTTTTTACAATAGTTCCCTTGCCCCTGACGATGTAGACTGTCTTTTGTATCCAAAAGTGCTTGTCGGAGCAAAACGTTATACAGCTAATGGAGTTGAAGATGGTATCACTTTCAAAGACGATGATAACTTGATAATCAAAGGCAATAATTTACTTGCCATTTCATCATTGTTGAAACGCTTTGAAGGGAAAATTAAGTGCATTTATATTGATCCGCCATATTATTTCAATAAAAACAAAGAAGCTGACGCCTTCAAATATAATTCCAATTTTAGCCTTTCAACTTGGTTAGTTTTTATGAAGAACCGCCTTGAAATTTCCAAAAAGTTACTTAAGAAGGGTGGGACAATCTGGATAAGTATTAGTGAAGATGGAATGCATTATTTAAAAGTTATGGCTGATGATATTTTTGGAAAAGAGCATTTCATTGGTACAATACCGCGCCGTACACGAAATGGGAAGTCAGATGTTCCGTTTAATCTATCACAAGATTTTGACTGGCTACTGTGTTATACCAACGTTGATGAAAGCAATACACCTATTGGCAGGGATGTTGAACGAAAATATTATGAAACGAAAGATTTTCCGGGAAAACCGTGGAGATTGGCAGACGCAACTTCGCAACGTACTGCAACTGAAAGACCTAACTCATTCTTTACAATGATTAATCCAAAGACAGGAGATAAGTATCCTGCAGATGAAAAGCGTACATGGGCTATTACGGAAGATACTTTTCCCCATTACTATAAAACTGGAGCAATAGTTTTTCCTGGAGACTATGATTTTCTTGATATAGGAAAACCCTATATGCGTAAGTTTAAAAGTGAAGATGATACAGCTGGGAAATTATCAGCAGTAATTTCTGATTTTCAGATACAGGATTTTTTACAAACTCTATTTAGCTCAGCTAAAAATAAAGATGGTAACAAGCAAATTGATCATTTATTTGGTCGTGAAGAATTTAATTATGCAAAACCAGAAAATCTTGTGAAAGCAATCTTTGACGTAGCTACACAGGAAGGAGATATGATACTTGATTTTCATCTCGGTTCTGGTACAACTGCTGCTGTAGCTCACAAGATGTGCAGAAGATATATAGGCATCGAACAAATGGATTACATTGAAACGCTTCCTGTTGATCGTCTCAACAAAGTAATCCAGGGCGAACAGGGAGGTATTTCAGCAAGTGTTAACTGGAAAGGCGGCGGTTCTTTCGTCTACTGCGAACTTGCAAAATGCAACCAGCATTTTGTTGATAAAGCAAATGCGGCAAGGAATGACAAGGAAGCCATTGCCCTGCTTGATCAGGTAGTTGCAACTGGCTTTATAAGCCACAAAGTCTTTCCGAAGAATATTACCGAAGCCGCCGGGGAACTCGCCGATTTATCCCTTGCAGATAAAAAACGATTTATACTGGAATTATTGGACAAGAATATGCTGTATGTGAACCTTTGCGATATGAACGATAAAGGCTACGCCATAAGCAAAGCGGACAAGGCATTCACCAACAGTTTTTATAAGGCAGAGGGCAAATAATGTTTCTGTTTGAAAAATTGGAAACCCTGCGTGAAGCCGGTTCCTTTTCTGATATTGTTCCCGATTGTATATCCGGTACTATCAATCCGTTATTTGAATTGCGCCCGTATCAAAATAAGGCTTTTAGTAATTTTACCAATTATTTTGAAAACGACCGCTTGCGCCAGAATCCCACTCAGGTATTGTTCCACATGGCAACGGGAAGCGGTAAGACGCTGATAATGGCTGGCTTGATTATGTATCTCTTCAGAAAGGGTTACCGTAATTTCCTTTTTTTTGTCCACCTTGACAACATCATTCAAAAAACAAAAGACAACTTTTTGAACCATGCTTCCACAAAATATCTTTTCGCCCCTGAAATAATTATTGACGGTGAGCATATCGCGGTTAGGGAAGTCGAAAACTTTCAAAGTACAAGTACGGATGCTATCAATATTTGCTTTACTACTATTCAAAAGTTGCATTCGGATATGTTCTTTGTAAAAGAAAACGCCCCTTCCATAGAAGATTTTTCTGAACAAAAAACCGTACTTATATCCGATGAAGCCCACCATCTCAATGTAGATACGCGCAAAGGCAAAACAGGTTCAGACGATGAGGACGGCCAAAGCTGGGAATATACAGTACGCCGCATTTTCAATGCGAACCGTGATAATGTGTTGCTGGAGTTTACCGCGACTTGCGATTTGAAAAACCATTTTATCCTTTCCGAATATGAGAGCAAAATAATATTTGACTATGATCTGCGGAAGTTTCGTGAAGAAAAATACTCAAAACAAGTAAAGGCTATCCGTGCGGACGTAACCCATAAAGAACGAATATTGCAAGCCCTTTTATTTAGTCAGTATCGCTTAAAAGTATTTCAGGATAACCGCCTCAATATAAAGCCAGTAATCCTTTTCAAGTCAAAAACTATAGCCGAAAGCAAACAGTATGCTGAAACCTTCCATGAAATGATAAGGACGCTTAAAGCCAGCGATGTAAAGGAAATTATCGTCTCTTCTCCCATAGAAGCTATAAAACAGATGGGCGATTACTTTAATTCTAAAAGCATAGACTACGAAAAACTGGCGCAGGAACTCCGTGAGGAATTCAGTCCCACCCATTGCATTTCCGTAAATGACGACAGAGAAGCTATCGAATGGCAGTTGCTCTTAAATTCGCTTGAAGATACAAACAACCCTTACAGAGCTATATTTGAAGTAAAGAAACTGGACGAAGGGTGGGATGTCCTCAATCTTTTTGATATTGTACGCCTGTATGAAACGCGGGACGCAAAAAACGGCAAGCCCGGTTCCGCTACCATCGCCGAAGCTCAACTTATCGGGCGCGGGGCAAGGTATTGTCCTTTCACAGTTAATGATGAACAGGAAAAATACCAAAGGAAATACGATAGCGATATTAATAACCCGCTACGCATTTGCGAAGAACTGTACTACCATTGCCAGTATGACAGCCGCTATATAGATGAACTAAACAAAGCCTTGATAGCCAGCGGCATAATGCCTGACAATCAGAAAACTATTCAATACACTTTCAAGGAAAGTTTCAAACAGGACGATTTCTATAAATCCGCGCTAGTTTTCCGTAACAGACGAAAGGAAAAAAGCCGAAAAAGTATTAGTGAACTGCTTCCCTCAATCCGCAGTAAGGATTATACCATTACAGTTCATACAGGAAAAACGGCTGTTGATACCATGATGTCCACAATCAGCGATTCAAAAGTAAAGACTTATACCAGCCGAACCACAATAAAAAATATAGCCTCTCAAAACTTTTCAATTATTCACCGCGCTTTGCGTCGGATAGATACATTCAAGTTTCATACCTTGCAATTTTATTTCCCCAATGTTGCATCTCTAAAAGACTTTATCCTTGACGAATCATACCTGGGCGGTATAAAAATAATTATCGAAAGCAATGAAGAAAAGCCATCAGCCCAAACCCTTTTTGAAGCCTGTTTTTATGTCCTCTCAAAAATAGGAAATGAAATATCAGCTATCAAAACAGTATATGAAGGAACTTACGAATTCATGGATGCGAAATTCCATGAAGTATTTGAAAATAAAACCTTGTATATCACCGACCCGCACGGAGACGGTGTTGGCATATCTCAAAATGCGCCTACTGTTTCACCTGACTTAAAAATCGACCTCAGCGATAAAGAATGGTTTGTTTTCAATGACAACTACGGAACAAGCGAAGAAAAAGCCTTTGTAAAATATTTTTCCACTTTTGTTGATGACTTAAAGAAAGAATATGAAAAAGTCTATCTTGTAAGGAACGAAAGGCAGCTTGTTTTATATTCTTTTATTGGCGGAGAACGCTTTGAACCAGATTACCTGTTGTTCCTTCGTAAGAGAAACTCGTCTGGCTACGACCAGTACCAGATTTTTGTCGAACCAAAAGGCGAACAACTGATAGAAGGAGACAAATGGAAAGAAGATTTCCTTTTGCAAATTGAAAAGAAAGGCATCCCCAAAAAGACATTCGTAGACGATAACACATACCATGTTTGGGGTTTCCCATTTTTTAACAAGACAAAACGGGAAAGGGAATACACCACCGCTTTCGAGCGATTGACCTTGGGAAAGTAAACCTATGGATACAAACCCTAATAACTTT
>Ga0268262_10006821_pt1 | contig 10819 bp, 13 predicted proteins | sample TergutNc150P3_FD_190354 | JGI IMG/M metagenome (GOLD analysis project Ga0268262, IMG submission 190354) | Nasutitermes corniger P3 segment gut microbial community from laboratory colony in Florida, USA - Nc150 P3 (SPAdes) (version 2) | ecosystem: Host-associated > Arthropoda: Insects >...
TTCCCGCAGTTGTTTCAGGGATGCTGATCTCCTTTGCCATGAGTTTTGACGACGTGATTGTCAGCTCTTTTGTCGCCGGGGTGGATACCAACACCATGCCGATGATTATTTATTCCCGCTTAAAGGCGGGCGTGACCCCCAAGACCAACGCCATGTGCAGCCTGCTCTTTGTTCTTACAGTCATATTGTGTATTACGGCGGCGTTTCTTGCCGGGCGGAAGACAGTGAGCAATGAGCGTTGAAGCCATTTCATCAATAATTGTATTATCCATATCTATTGCTATCCGCATATTAAATCCCCAATATTATTTATCTTTTCTCATTTTATCGGTATATTCCGATAACGCTTCTCTTGTTGTCATCCAGTTTCGACGTATTTTAATGGCTTTTAATCTTCCGGTCCTTGCCAGATAAGATAAATATTCCATGCCGTAATCACATAATTTTGAAGCTTCTTGTAAGCTTATATATCCATATTTATCTTTTTTATCGTCCTTACTCTTAAATATGTTTAAATAAATTAATAATGAGCGTTCTATTGAGCGTCCTATAAAATCGAAGAAGCCATTATATTTTTCCCTGTCCGCGTCTTTAAGCGCGCGGTAATATTTTTGTCTGTCAACATTCAGGATTACGGCGGGCGGATAACCGTTTTGAATCAATATTAAATTCATTAGTAATCTCGCGGTACGTCCGTTACCGTCAATAAAAGGGTGAATATGGACTATTTTATAATGTACCCATGCCGCAAGTTCGGCAATAGACAATTTCTTTTTATTACTATAATACCATTCAAAGAATTCATTCATCAATTTCCTGATTTTTATTGCCGATGGTGGAATATGAATTGCCCCGGTTATCATAACATTTGAAATTCTGTAATGTCCGCCCTCTAAATCATTAATATTTTTAAGTATTATTTTGTGTAACTCCAATATCGTATCTTCGTCCAATTCTTTTTTCTTTTTTATAAAATTATATAGATACTGAATTCCTTCTTTATGATTTATCGCTTCAAAATGTTCTTTTAGAGGTTTTTTGCCGATTGTTAATCCTCTATTTATTACTAATTCAGTCTCTTTTAATGTTAAGGTATTTCCCTCAATGGCGTTTGAGTTATATGTCCATTCCACTGTAAACTGTTCTTCCAATTTCCGCACTATTTCAGCCGGAAACGGCCTGAAAGAGTCTAATTCACGTTTTTTTCCCTCAATGCTTTTCAGTAAGTCAGGGTTCATTATATCGGATACCATAATATTTATTATATCCGATGTTTATGATTTTGTCAAACACTAATAATAATCCCTTTTTATTTATACAGGTAAACCCTAATTTACCTTATAACGTTATACAGAAATGTATGCTTAAAAAACAATTGGGGTCCTGGCCGAGAAACTCGCGTCCTTCGAAGAAGGCCGCGATTTCTCGTCCACCCCTCCACCGCCTTTATTGAGCATACATTTCTGCCTTTATTGTCTGGTAAATTAGGATTTGCCTTATTATGGTGGGAATCCGTTGATACGATTTATTCCCACTGCTCCCTGATAAATTACGGTTTATCTTTATTGTAAGAAACTGCCTGTTTTCCTTATGGTAGGAAATAAAAACCTCGTTTTTTTTACACACTTGTTGTGAAGAAATTCACTACAGGAGGAATTTATGGTGTACGGTTATGTTAGGGTCAGCACGGACAGGCAGTCGGTCGAAAACCAGCGTTTTGAAATCAAGCGGTTTTGTTCAAAGAACAGTTTGAACATTGATCATTGGATTGAGGAGACAATCAGCGGAACCCAGCTTCCCGAAAAAAGACTGCTGGGCCCGCTGCTTGCAGGGGCGAAAACAGGCGACCTAATCGTTTGTTCCGAACTCTCGCGGCTGGGCAGGAATATGTTCATGATAATGTCCATATTGAACCATCTTATGATAAACGGAGTAAGAATCTGGACAATTAAGGACAATTACCGGCTGGGAGACGACATTCAGGCCAAAATTCTCGCGTTTGCCTTTGGATTGTCCGCCGAAATAGAGCGCGATCTCATTTCCCAAAGAACAAAAGAGGCCCTGGCCCGCAAGCGGTCGGAGGGCGTAACGCTGGGCAGGCCGGCGGGCAGAAAGTCCGACCGGCTTAAACTTTCGGGGCGCGAGGCGGAAATACAGTCGCTGATAGACGAAAACACCCCAAAAAGCGCCATCGCCCGCAGGCTGGGCGTGTGCCGGAAGACGCTTGCTTCGTTTTTGAAAAAACAGTAAAAACCGGCATAAAGGCTTGTAACGATTCGTAAGGTTAATGTATTATATATGAAAGTTGTCGTGTAAAAAAAACGGAGGTATAAAATACCCGATTAAGACGTTTATTTTGTCCGGCGCACACTAATTATTGGGGAGGTTTTAATGAAAAAGAAAGCATTGATAAGCATTGTATTGCTCGCACTCATCGGGACAAGCGCAGTCTTCGCGCAGCAGCCCACGCTGGACAAACTGAAGTTTTTCAATAATACAGACAAAATATGTGAGGTCAGCGCGGCAAATCAGCAGATAAGCGGGACGGTGGTCATTCCCGCTACCGCATCAGGTGGCAGATCCGTGGAACGCGTCAGTGGTTTTCGGAATATCGCAGGCATTACCAGCGTTGTCTTCCCCGACAGCATAAAAATTATCTTTGGTACTGCGTTCCAAAACTGCACAGGCCTCACCAGCATTACCATCCCCGCAAATGTGCATATCGATGCGGACGCGTTCACGGGTTGCACTAACCTTACCAGCGTTACCTTCCAGGGGCGAACTGACTTCCAAAATAGCGTGATATTCCCCGGTGATTTAAAAGAAAAATACCAAGCCGGAGGCCCGGGAACCTACACGCGGCAAGCCGGAAGTAACACCTGGACAAAGCAAGGCGGCTTCACGCTTAGCGGCGTTTGGACGCGCAGTGACGGAATGCAAATCACCATTACCGAAAACGGACAAAACATAACCATTACCGGTGATAAACCCAACAACGGCGGAAGGCTTAACGACACTTACGCAAAGCGGTAGCAACGGCGGTCTGTCCGGCCTGCGGGCGGACCGCGCTGTGCGGACACTAATTATTAGGGAGGTTTTTATGAAAAAGAAAGTATTGATGAGCATCGTATTGCTCGCACTCATCGGGACAAGCGCAGTCTTCGCGCAGCAGCCGACGCTGGACAAGCTGTTTTTTGCCGATAATGGGGCCGGTGGCTATGAGGCCCGGGCGGCAAATGCTAATATAAGCGGCGCGGTGGTCATACCCGACACCTACAACGGCAAACCCGTGACTGGCGTTCGTAATTTTCCTCGTAGCGCCGCCATTACCAGCGTTACCTTCCCCAACAGTCTAACTAGGATCGAAACTAATGCGTTAGGTGCCTGTACAGGATTAACCAGCATTACCATCCCCGCAAGCGTGACTCTAATCGATAGTGGCGCGTTCAGGGGTTGCACAAACCTTACCAGCGTTACTTTCGGGGGAAGTGGTGCTAAAGTATTAGCAAACCCTAATTTGGCTATGGCCTCTAATTCATTCCCCGGCGATTTAGGCAACAAGTACGAAGCCGGAGGCGCAGGAACCTACACACGGCAACCTGGAGGCACTGTCTGGACAAAGCAAGGCGGCTACACCCTGAGCGGAACCTATACGCGGAGTGACGGGACGCAAATCACCATCACCGACAGCGGACAAACCGTTACAATTACGGGCAACTACCCCAACAACGGCGGGCGGATTAATGAGACGTTAAGGCGGTAGCAACGGTAATATGCCGGTTAAAGCAGTCGGAGGACTGCGAAATTGTCGGCACTACAGTGATCGAGAGGAATACAAAGGAGAAACAATGGCAAACAGAAAATTACAGGCCGCGCTGGTGACGCTGGCGGTGACATTCGGCATGGCGCTTGTTGCCTGCGGAGGCGGCTCAATAGGCGGCGGATTCACATTGACGGATATACCGGCACAGTACAACGGGAAGTACGCAATCCTTACCGGAATGAACCTTACAACCCCCACCCTGGTGTATGTAGGCTGTCAAAGCGTCAGCGGGAACGATAAAAACAAACTCAGCCGCATTTCAAACGGCAAAGTAACCCTGCCCATGTGGACGCTTGACAAGTCTTCCAAGGTGAAAAAGTATTCCGGCAGCGACTCTCTTTCCATGGTTTCGGTCAGCATCTTTGATTCGGAAACACAGGCAAAAGAAAAGCCGGAACAACCGTCGGGAGTGGCAATGTTTATGTCAATCAGTTTCTCCAACGGCAGCGCTTCCAAATCATGGGAAGACGGCATGGCGACAGGCAACCCGATGATTGACGCGGTCTTTGACAGCATAAAAGGAATCATGGGAGGGGGGCAGTAGCCGCCGGCAAAAAGGAAAATAAAAAGGAGTGTTTATGCCGGATTCAATGATAACCGGAAAATTGGATATTATCGCTACAATTAAAGAAGGGGTTTCCATCGGCGTGGCAAACATTGTCCCGATCTTTGTGAACGTCCTGCTGTGGGTCTTAACAATATGGATTCCTTACTTAAACGTGGGAACCACTATTGGGCTGTGGGCGGGCATTGTTTCAAAAGCCAGCAAGGGCGAGGCAGTGCCTATGACCGAGATCTTTGATCCCAAGTACCGGAAATATATGGGTGAGTATTTTATAACTTCCGGTTTGATCGGTATCGGCGTTCTTGCGGGGATTGTGTTTTTCATTATTCCCGGCATTGTCATCAATGTTGCATGGAGTTTAGCCCTGCTTCTTGTTATCGACAAGGGGAAGAACCCCACCGAAGCCATTACCCTGAGCAATAACCTTACCTACGGCAATAAGGGTAGAATGTTCTGCGTTTATTTTCTGGTCTTTTTGGCTTTTGGTCTTGTCTCTTTTATTCTGATGAAAATTCCCAAAGCGGGCATAGTTCTAAGCGGCATTGTTTCTATTCTTATAATGTTTGTCCTTATCGGCTTACAGGCCAGCATTTATAAACAACTTACGGAAAATATAAGCGGCGATATCGCCAGAGTAAACGCGGCTCCTTCCGCCTCGGCAGGCGGTAACTTCTGCCCCGCCTGCGGCAAGAAAAATCCGCCCGGCACAAAATTCTGCGGTTCGTGCGGCGCGCAAGTATAAGTATTATATTAGGAGGATTATATTATGGGCGTTTTGGGAAATGTAAAAGACAAGGCGAGCGGCGCGATAGAAACGGCAAAGTTGAACTCAAAGATAAGCTCCGAGCAAAACGCGATAGACGCGGTTATGAAACAGATCGGCGAGTTTTATTACAAAAAATACACCGAAACAAAAACCGCCGACGAGAGCATAGCCGGATTTTGTAAGACAATAGACGGGCACAATGCCGCGATAGCCGAAGCAAAGGCGGAAATTGAACGAATCAAAGCCAAAACCGCGCCGCCGTCCGCCGCCCCTGCTCCCGCTGCGGCAACAGGCATGGTCTGCACCGTCTGTGGCAAGGAAAACCTGCCCGGCGCAAAATTCTGTACCGAGTGCGGCGGCAAAACTGCGGTTCCAGCCCCTGCCCCGGCTGCAGGCGGCGGCACGGTCTGCACCGTCTGCGGCAAGGAAAACCTGCCCGGCGCAAAATTCTGTACCGAATGCGGCGGTAAAACTGCGTCGGCGGCAAGCGGTCCGGTCTGTCCTGCCTGCGGAGCGCAGGTTGCGCCCGGCATGAAATTTTGCACGGCGTGCGGCGCGAAAGTATAAAAAGGGAGGCTGTGATATAATGAAACCAGGTGAAATCTATTCCAAAACTATGCCCTTTGTTTGGGCGAAATTGCTGCTCGGTGTTTTGACCGTTGTAATATCCGTTGTAATTCTAGCTGTCTTAATGGGCATTGCGTGGCTGTTCAAAAGCGAAGTGTTATATGTAATTATGTTCTTTATATGGCTCAGCGCTACGGGGGTCGTGAATTTTATTTTGAATCACTACATGGGTTATATGGTTAAGGCCGGACACGTCGCGGTCATTACCGAAGCGGTCACGACCGGGCGCATACCCGATAACCAGGTGGAATACGGGAAACAAATGGTAAAGGAGCGTTTCCTCACGTCCAACGTGTATTTCGTGATTGACAAGCTGGTGTCCGGCGCGGTAAAGCAGCTTCAAAGAGGGTTTGAAAAAGTGGCGGGCTCTTTTGGCAGCCTTGTCCCCGGCATGGACGCGGTAGTAAAAATCGGTAAATTGTTTATCAGTATCGCGCTGGGTTACATAGACGAGTGCTGTTTGGGATACACCTTTTTAAAAAAGGAGCAGGGCGCGTTTAAGAGCGCGGCGGACGGAGTTGTGATATACGCGCAGAACTGGAAAAAACTTTTAAAAGACGCTGCTAAAACCACGGCGACGGTCGTTATACTTTTGATACTAATTACGCTGGTTTCCTTTCTGTTATTCGCTCTTGTGGTTCGTCTGATTCCCTGGAACAGCCCTGAGATCGCGAGGATAGCGGGCTTTGTGGCGTTCCTGCTTGCGTGCTGCGTGGCGGCGGCGGTAAAAGCCGCTTTTATCGACAGCTATATGCTTGTGAAAATGATGGTTTCCTATATGCAGGAAGCGCCGGCTACGCAAATAACGTTTGACTTGTACGGCAAACTGTGCGGCCTGTCGGCAAAATTTAAGGAACTGTTTAACAAGGGGCAGCAGGAAGCTCCGGCCCTGCAGCCCGCTGCGGCTGCGGAGAGTAGCGGGGACAAACCTGTATTCTGCGGTAATTGCGGCGCGAAAAACGCGAAGGGTACGAAATTCTGCGGCGAGTGCGGTAAGCCTATGGCGTAATTCTAACCCCAAACCCTCAAGGCATTTCTATATAAGGCAAACCCTAATTTACTTTGAAATAAAAGCAGAAATGTATGCTAATTATAGGTGGTGAGGGGTGTCTGGGACAAAAATGCCGCCCCCGCGCGGCGTTTTTAGTCCCAGACAGGCCCCCAAATAATTATTTTAAGCATACATTTCTGTATAGCGTTATAAGGTAAATTAGGGTTTATCTTTATTGAGGATAAGGTAGTTCGCTTGGATGAATAGGGCTTGACACTGTTCATTGTTTTAGGGTATAAACAATAGACTAACTCAGAAATGGAGAAAATAATGTACGCTTTGGTTGAATTTATGGGTAAACAGTACAAGGCCGAGAAAGGGGCCGTGCTCAAGGTTGATAAAATCGACTCCGAGCCCGGAACGGCGTTGAATATTGATACCGTACTGCTGGTTTCAGAGGGCGAAGGGCAGGTAAAGGTGGGCAGCCCCTATGTGCAGGGAGCGAAAGTGGCCGCGACCGTGGAATCCCACGGCAAAGACGCAAAAATTATCGTTTTCAAGTACAAACCGAAAAAGGACTACCGCCGCAAACAGGGCCACAGGCAGCAGTATTCGCTTATTAAAATCGGGGATATTGCAGCATCGTAGATGACGAGGCTTAAGCAGGATATAGTTGATTGAAATAGAAGCGGTTCTGGACGAAAACGAGATACTGCGTTCCTGCAGAGCCGGCGGTCACGCGGGGACAGGGCAAAGAGGCGATATTGTTTGCGCCGCTGTTTCGGTTTTGATGCGGACCGCGGCTTGCGCCCTTTCTGACAGAGAGGGTATAACAGTCCGGTACGAAGCGCCGGAACCCGGCCTTTTCTTTTTAGAGGCCGAATATAAGGCGGAGGGAAGGGATTTCCTTTTCGCTTCGGGGGTGTTCCTGATCGAGGGCCTTGCGTCCGTCGCCGAGGAATATCCCGGTAATTGCAGACTGACGATACGGAGGATTTAAATGGCACGAAAACGCGGCGGAAGCGGAGCAAAAAACGGTCGGGATTCCAATCCCAAATACCTTGGCGTTAAGGCTTCGGGCGGCACGCTTGTAAAAGCAGGTTCAATCATCGCCCGCCAGCGGGGAACAAAGATACATCCCGGAACCAATGTCGGCTGCGGCAAAGACTACACCCTTTTTGCCAAAGCGGACGGTACAGTCATGTTCCACCAGCGCCGGGGCAGAAAACTGGCGTCAATAGTTACAAGTAGCAATTAGCAGGTAGCAGGTATCAAAGAAAGAGAGGGTAATCTTAACTTTGCTCTTTGCTACCTGCTCTTTGCTCTTTGAATCCATGAATCCCATTTCTGATATAACCCCTTCCCAGGCCGCCGGCGTCCGTTATGTGTTAATGGACATTGACGATACCCTCACACGTAACGGAAAACTTCTTGCCTCGTCGTATAACGCTTTATGGAAACTTAAAACGGCCGGCCTAAAGGTAGTGCCTGTTACGGGGCGGCCTGCTGGCTGGTGCGACTGCATAGCGCGCCAGTGGCCCGTGGACGGCGTTGTAGGGGAAAACGGCGCGTTGGCTTTTTGGGAAGAACCGCGCGGCGCGTCTCAGTCTGACCGTCAAATCCTTAAAGCGATGTATCATCCAGACGCGATAAAAAATGATCATCCGGTACTCAAGAAGGTGAGGGAACGCGCTCTTGCCGAGATTCCCGGTCTGCGCGACGCCAAGGATCAGTTTGCCCGTCTTTTCGACATCGCCCTGGATTTTGCCGAGGAAGAGCCTGTACTTCCGTTCAGTGCGGCGGAAAAAGTAAAAGAAATAGCCCAAACGCAAGGCGCGGTGGCAAAAATTTCGTCTATACACGTCAATGTCTGGATGGGCGATTACGACAAGCTCTCCATGGCCGAACGTTTTTTAAGGGATCGATTCGGCTGGCAGGGCGCTTTGGAAGAGGTTGTCTTTGCCGGTGACTCCCCCAATGACGAGCCCATGTTCGCCCGTTTCCCCCTTTCATGCGCCGTAGCCAATATCCGTGATTTTATGCATCTTATAAAAGACAAGCCGGCATTCGTGGCTTCAAAAGAAGGCGGGGACGGGTTCGCGGAAATCGCGGACGCATTGCTGGAAAAAAGGGCAAGGGGTAATGAATAATGCGGCTGTGCTTAGGAAGATAACGGGAATTGTCATAATCTCATGTCTGTTCTTTTCATATAGAAGATTGGATTCATGGGCTGTTCCCCGTCGCGCCACGCACGACTAATTCGATTTCCATTTCCTGAACTGCCTGAAGACAAATATCCCCGATATAAACGCCGAACAAAAATCGGCCATGGGGAAAGTGCTATAGACGCCGTAAATGGGGCGAAGGCCTGTCTTTTCAAACAGAACCGGCAAAAACAAAACCATAGGAATAAAAAAGAGGATTTGGCGGGAAAGGCTTAAAATAGCGGCCTGAACGGGCTTCCCAATCGCCTGAAAAAGCTGCCCGCTCATCATCTGCAGGCCTATAATGGGAGAAATTGCGGTTACAATCCTTATGGTCAGTATTCCAAGATCGCGCAGGGAGCCGGTATCTTTGCTGAAAAGCGAAAAGCAAAAACCAGGGGCTAATTGCGCCGTAAGAAATCCGGCGCCAAGAACTCCGGTGCAGGCGAGAAGGGCAAGCTTGTAGCATCTTTTTACGCGATCGTATTGTTTCGCGCCGTAGTTATAACCGATAATCGGCTGGGCGCCCTGTCCTATTCCCATGACCGGCATAATGATAACGATAAACATGCTGAAGGTAATTGTCATGGCTGTAAGCGCCTCGTCCCCGCCGTATTTTAAAATCACGGCGTTCTGCAAGACGCCGACAAGGCTCATGGCAAACTGCATAATGAACGGGGCAAAACCAATGGCGAGAATATTACCCGTTATTTCGGCGTTTAACTTCATGTATTTAAGGCGGAACCGCAGTTTTGTCCATCTTGAGGAAAAATATCCCATAACAAAAACAAACGATATAAACTGCGATATGATCGTCGCCCATGCCGCGCCCGCGACGCCCAGATTAAACACAAAAATGAAAATCGGATCCAGAATAATATTTGTCAGCGCTCCTACAATCTGAACCAGCATTGAAGTCCTGGGGTGCCCGTCGGAACGGATAAAGTGGGTAATGCCGGGGCTCATCGCGGCGAATATAGCGCCGTAAAGAATAACGCGCAGATAACTTTCCGCGTATTTGTAAACTTCTCCTTCCGCCTTCATTATGCCGCGCAGGATGGGCTCCATAAAAATCAGGCACACGGTTATGCAAAGGGCCGGAATAAGGAAGAGGAGGGTGAACGCGTTCCCCATTATTTTCTCAACTTCATCTGAGCGGCCCTGGCCCAAACGGATGGAAAAGAGAGAATTCGCGCCTATGCCTACCAGCATAGACATGGCCTGTATTATCATCATCACCGGCATGACAAGGCCTATGCCCGCAATGCCCAGGGCGTCTACGCCCTGCCCTATATAAATGCGGTCAACGATATTATAAACCGCGTTTACCAGCATTCCGATTATCGCCGGAATGGAGAAAGTAATTAACAAGCGGCCGATAGGTTCTTTCCCGATACGGTCCGTGGCCTGGTTTGTTTCGGTCAAAGTAAAATTTCCCGCAATATCTCCAGCCCCTGGTCGATTTCGCTGTCGCTGATGATAAGGGGGGGCAGCAGGCGCAGGGTCTTCTGCCCTGCGGAAAGGATCAAAAGGCCGCAGTTTTTTTCACCGGCGCGGGCAATGGCTTTTTCCAGAAGGGGCCACGCGTCCCTGTCAATGTCTATGCCTGTCATAAGGCCGCGTCCCCGGACTTCCTTTATTGCGGGGTGCTTCCATCCTTTGATCGCGTCCATGATCTTTTCGCCTTTTCGGGTAACTTCAGCCAGAAATTCGGGTTTGTTGACCGTTTCCAGAACAACAAGGCCGGCGGCGGCGGCGACGGGGTTGCCGCCAAAGGTGCTGTTGTGATCCCCCACTTCAAAAACTCCGGCGGCTTTTTCTCCGGCAAGTACCGCGCCTGCCG
>Ga0268262_10006822_pt1 | contig 10819 bp, 10 predicted proteins | sample TergutNc150P3_FD_190354 | JGI IMG/M metagenome (GOLD analysis project Ga0268262, IMG submission 190354) | Nasutitermes corniger P3 segment gut microbial community from laboratory colony in Florida, USA - Nc150 P3 (SPAdes) (version 2) | ecosystem: Host-associated > Arthropoda: Insects >...
GAATCAGGTACAAATTTTTTATACCTCGCCCTAACGGATTTGAATGTCCTTGAAAAGCGGGGGGCGGAATTCGTAACCCAATAGGGTAGGAGGTCTTATGCTGGAAGAACAAGTTAAAACCGCTCTGGAAAATGTGCGCCCATCCCTTCAAGCCGATGGCGGAGATGTGGAGTTTGTGTCAGTAACAGAAGGCGGCGTAGTTTCCGTCAAACTGACAGGTGCCTGCGGGGGTTGCCCCATGGCCCAAATGACCTTAAAGATGGGGATTGAAAATTACCTGAAAAAAGAAATCCCCGAAGTAAGCTCCGTCGTAGGGGTTTAGTGCCTTTTCAGGCGCGAGAAGCCTGTCAGGCTACTTACGCCTGAAAAACCTACTGGAAAATTGTTTCACGTGAAACACTTGTTTCTGGAAAAAAAAGAAATAGAATTCATCTCAAAAGAAAATTCCGGGAAAGCCGATGAAATAATTAACAAAATTAGTGTAATATTGTTTTAATAGCATAGAACCTTTCTTTAAGGAGTCAAAAATGTATTTCGATTTTTACTATTTAGTCCTTGTGGTCCCGACCATAATTTTATCTTTTATTGCGCAAATTCTGGTAAAATCAACCTTTTCTAAGTATTCAAAAATAAGGTGTTCAAAAAACATTACCGGGCAGGACGCTGCCCTTCTTTTAATGAGAAGCAATTCCATCAATGACGTCTCTATCGAGCCAGTAGCCGGTTCGCTTACGGATCATTACGATCCGGGCGCAAAAAAACTGCGCCTTTCAGAGCCTGTATATGCCCAGCCTTCAATCGCGGCAGTCGGGGTAGCGGCCCACGAAACCGGCCACGCCATCCAGCATGCCAAAGGCTACGGCCCTTTGGTACTGCGAAGCACCCTGGTTCCGGTAGCAAACATCGGCTCTTCCCTTGGGCCATGGCTTGCCATTGCGGGCATAGCTATGTCTTTTGACATCCTGCTAAACATAGGCATCCTTCTTTTTGGAGGCGCTGTTCTTTTTTATGTAATCACCCTGCCTGTGGAATTCAACGCGTCAGCCAGGGCACTGGTAATATTAAGGAGCAACAACGTACTTACCTCGGAAGAACTCAAAGGGGTAAAAAAGGTGCTTACCGCTGCAGCAATGACTTACGTTGCCTCAGCGCTTTCCGCAATAATGAACCTTCTCAGGCTTATCCTTCTTTCACGGAACAGAAGGCGCTAACTAAGAATGGATATAATACAGTCAGAGTCAAAAGAAAGGGATGAATGTCTGTCAAAGATATTAGGCTCTTTGGGTTTTAATGAAAAATTTTTTCATAATTATTATGAAGAAACTGAACGTATAAAAAAAAGCTATAACGAAAAATGGGATACCTCTTTTAATATCTTCAAAATCATTACTAACAAATATTACCATCTGGAAAAACTGCACAGTAATATTATTGCGTCAATATTTGATCGAAACACTCCTGAAATATTCGATAAAGAATATTTGCGAATCTTTATGGGTTTGCTAAAAACAATAAATAAAAACATAGAGGATTACGATTTTGGAGATGACTATACTGTAACTAAGGAAAAATATATTGAAAAAGACGACAAAGGATATATCGATATACTTATTAATGATAAATCTAAATCTCATGCAATTATAATCGAGAATAAACTAAATAACGCCCCCGATACTGATAACCAACTGGCAAAATATTTTAAGGATGTTAGAAGCAATTATGCCGTTGTTGCGATCGTTTACATACCCCTTGACCCAAACAAATTACCAAATATGAATATTTATGCTAAAAGATACAAAAAAGTTATTAAAACATTAACCGATCTTCTCGTACCTATTCCTGCTATAAGCAACGATGGCTATAATAAAAAAGACGATTTCGTTCATGGTTTTTTGAATGAATGCTGTAATTTTTCAAATGAAAATCAAAAAGCAGTGTTTTTCTTTGATCAATACACGAATTTACTAAAACACTTAGGGGGTGAATATATGAACCAGGATTCAGAAATAAAATTGTATAAGAATTTATTTATGTCTGATACTTCCATATTACTTGCTAAATCAGTTGCTGATAAAATAAATGAAATTTTTAAATGGCAAAGGCATTACCAGGCATTATCGTTTTGTGAATTTTTTTTTGACGAATTGGAAAATAAATATAATTTCAAAAAATATAGCAATACGCTAATACAGAAAGAAATCTCAAGAAGAAGCAAATATCGAGTGGCATTTTTTAAAAAAAATAAAGATGATCAAACTATATGTTTTGGCCCGGGTTTTAACAGTGACGCCATTATTCCTTCCGACAAAAAAGAAATAATTAAAGATATTTTAACGAAAGATGTTGAATCAGAGGAAGGTTATTTTTTTAAAATAAGTGAGCCTAATTATCTTCTGGATGAAGGCTCAATTATTATTAGGTCTATCAATAATGATAACCTTCAAGACAAGCACCTTGATCATGTTAATAAGGAATTAACTAAGTTTCTAATAGATATTTTAGAGAAATTAGAAAATAAAGCGGTAGAAAAAGGTTTGTGATCAATTTATAGACCTGCTTTCATTTCTTTAAATAGTGCCACACTGGAACCGACAGCTCAGAAGAAAACGGATTCGCCCACGTAAAATCAGGCAGCCAGTCCGAGCCGGTTACTAATTCCTGACAAAAACCATCATCTATTCCGTATTCGTCCAGCATGGAAAGGACAGAATTGTATTCATCTTCTGAAATGTAACGCCCCGGAGTTTTAACATCCCGCCCCACAGGAGTGTATTGGGTCATAAGGGAAAGCAAGGCTTTACCCTTGCAATTCTGGGCAAACCAGGCAAGAACCTGCCTGGTACTCTCTATAAAACCAGGAATCACCAGGTGGCGCACCATTACGCCGGAAAGCATTTTACCATCCAAACACAGTTCCCGGTATTCCATCATTTTTAAAATAGCGGCTGTTGCGTATTCGCCATAATTTGGGGCGTTGAAAAACCTGACCGCTATTTCCCTGTCCAGAGTTTTAAGGTCCGGAAGATAAACATCGACAACGTCTCTTAAAATATCTAATATCTCCAGTCCCTCGTAACCGGATGAATTCCAAAGCACAGGGATGGAAAGCCCCTTTTTTCGGGCTGCAATAATTCCCAGGGCAAGCGCTTCGGCAGCATGGCTTCCTGTTACGATGTTGATGTTCTCCGCGCCGTGTTTCTGTAAATTGAGGCAAATTCCCGCAAATTCCTCCTGCGAAACAGCCTTGCCGAGTCCCTCTTTTGAAATCTGGAAATTCTGGCAGAATGTGCAGCCCAGGTTGCAGCCTGAAACAAAAATTGTCCCCGATCCCCCGAGTCCTGTGATTGGCGGCTCTTCCCCACGGTGAATCCCCGCGAAGGCAAGGTGCAGAACCGCTGTTTCACCGCAAAAGCCGCGCTGCCCTCTTTCGCGGTTTACGCCGCAGCGCCGGGGGCAGAGGAGGCAGTTTTCATAAACCATTCCTTTTTTTTATACTCTCTTCCAGGCCTTTTAACGCCGAATAAAATTCTTCATCCTTCTTGGCGCCTCGGTCTTTTGTATTAGCATCGCCCTCGGTTGTTGCTTTAGCTTCTTCCGCTACCCTGATCTCTACCGGCTCTTTCCGTTCTACCTGGCCTGGCTCCTTGCTCAACCTGAAGGCTATGCCACGGATGTCAAGCTTGGGGCAACGGCGCTGAATAGCCAAAAGAAGCTCTGCTTGCTTAGTCTGAAGGATTTGAATCCAGCCGGGGTGATCCGCCTCGATAAAAAGCACACCACGCTCCAGTTCTTTGATCCGGGAGTGAACCGCGGCGGGGATGTCCTCGCTTTTTTGGTCTTCCCCGCACGGCCAGACCTGGCAGACAGTTTTTTCCCAGGAACTAAACAGCTCCGCGCTTAACCTGGCGTTTTCCATAAAGTCTTCGCCAAAGCGTTGCTTGAACAATCCGGAAATTATATCGCCGGCTTTTCTCATTTTTAAGGCTTCTCCCCAGCGGGTTTTTGCTTAACCTGCCCGGATTCCATATAATACACAACTGTATCTGATTTGCGGTAATTTTCAAAGGGTTCCCCGGGAAGAAAGGTGTAAAACGCCTGTTCGTATTCCGGCATTACGGAAAGAAACTTCCGCCGTTTTTCCCCGTCCAGTTCCAAAAGCACGTCATCTAAAAGCAGGACGGGCTTCTTTCCGGCTTTATCTGTAAAAACCCTGGCCTGTGCTACGCGGAGCAGCAAAGCCAAAAGCCGCCTTTGGCCGGTGGAAGCCTTTGCCGAAAACTCTTCCCCAGCCCTTGTAAAGATGTAGCGATCCCGGTGCGGCCCGGAAAGCGAAACGCCCATCGAAGCGTCCGAGTCGCGCTTTTCCAAAAGGAGGGATAGGACTGCCTCAAGGCTTTCCTCTTTCCACGATGGCTGGTATTTTACGCCAATTCCGCCAAGGCCGGTAATCTCCCTGTAAAGGGGCTCAAAAACAGCGGAAAATTCCCCGGCTGTTTCCCGGCGTTTTGCGGTCAGCTCAAGGCCGTACCTGGCGAGCTGGGGATCCAGGGCATCAAGCATAGCGGCAGTCTGGCTGTCGAGCCGACTGTCGCCCCGGAAAAGGGCGTTCCGGCTTTTCAGAACATACCGGTACTTGCGCAGATCCTCAAGGTAAAGCGGATCCCAAAGACTGCGTGTCTGATCAAAAAACCAGCGCCGCCTTTCGGGGCTTCCCGCTACAAATTCCATGTCCTCGTGGCAGAAGACAATCGCGGGTGCCACAGAAAGCAGTTCTTTCCGATCTTCTATGCGCTTCCCGTCCAGGGTGATTACCTTTTTTTGATCTTTAAAAGCAACACTTACATTTGAATAAAGGGCGGCCATTATAGAAAGACTGGCTGAACAATCCTTTTCGCCGTTTTTGACCAGCTCCTTATCCTTACTACCCCTGAAAGACGAAGCGTAAGAGCAAAAATATAGGGCTTCTAGAAAGTTGGACTTTCCCTGACCGTTTTCGCCTACCAGGAAAATGTCTTTTCCTCGGAGGTCTGTTTCCGCATCAAGGAGGTTACGGAAAGCCACTGTTCTGAGAAAAACGAAACTCATAACAACCCACGCAAATTTGTCGGAAACTTTTTGCTAGTCTTGCTGCATGGGCATAACAATGTGGAAATAGTCTTTTTCCGGGACCGGTACAATCGTGATCGTTTTATTTGGATCGCTGAAGAGAACGCTGATTTCCTCAGCTTTCATCACCTTAAATGGCTCTTCCAGATAGCGGCAATTCAAAGCTATAGTGGCATCTTCCCCGTCGTATTTGCAGGGAATTTCCTCCTTGGCGTTACCTATATCGTTCTCCTCGCAGTAGATCGAAACCACGCCGGAAGATAAGCCCAGGTAAAGTCGGTGGGAATTCTGCTCAACTAAAAGCGAAACCCTCCTAAGCGCGTCCAGCATCTCGTTACGTTTGACCGTAAAGCTCCTGGTCTGATTTTCGGGAATTACCCGTTTGTAATTGGGAAATTGCCCGTCAATTAAGATGGACGATAGCTTGTACGAACCAAATTGAATAAAAATAATTTTATCTGTTATAGATATTCCTGCTATTCCTTCGTCCCCTGCTCGCTTCAGAACAATGTTAAGTATTTTTGGAGGTATAATAACTCCGGGAAAATCCGGAATCCCTGAAACGTTTTTATTTATAAATGCAAGCCTGCGGCCATCGGTAGCCACCATTACAAGTTTGTCTTCAGCCTTTTCAAAATACACCCCGTTCATGAAATACCTTGTTTCATCATCGGAAATAGCAAATATTGTTTCTTCAATCATGTCTTTAAAATCCCTGACAGGTATCTCAAAATGATCTTTACCGCTGGCGCTAAACTCGGGAAATTTATCCGAAGCTATGCTTTTAAGCTGAAATCTGGCTTTCTTTGCCGATGTTTTTATGTTTATCTTATTATCAACCTGTTCAAATTCTATTTCCCCTTCAGGAACAGAATTGAGTATTCCAAAAAATTTGTCCCCATAAACTGTCACACTGCCGCTTTCTGAAACCGTAACCGGGACTTTTGTTTCAAAATTTACCTTCATGTCGGTAGCCTTTATAGTAAGGCTGTCATCTTTGGCTTCAAAATAAATATTGGACAGTATCGAAATAGCGTTTTTGGACACTATGATTTCATTTGCCATTGCTATCTCTTTTAACAATATGTTTCGTTCAAAAGTAAACTTCATATTAACACCTCTCATCTTCTCTTCTTATTATAAATAATATATAAATTCAGTAATAGTAGTAATAAGGGCAAAAAATTGTGGAAGAATCGTCTAATTCTATATATAGCATAGAATTACACGAATTAGAAGCTTTGGAAAAATAAGGGTTTTTTTTGAGGTTTTTCACAGTATTAACATTTCCTCTTTTCTGGCTTTATTTTTTCCACAGAATATTAACTTTAAGCTAACTGGTTTGTACTTCATTTTACGTTGTACTCTTTTATTGCTTTTTTTAGCCTTTCCAGGGTGGAATAAAGGTTGGTGTCGGAACGGCTTGTTTCTTCGATCATCCGGTGGGAATGAAGGATTGTCGTGTGATCCCGGTCTCCGAAAGCCTGTCCGATTTCCGTCAGCGAATATTCGGTTAACTCGCGGCAAAGGTAAATGGCTATCTGCCTGGGCTTCACGATTCCGGCGCTCCTCTTTTTTCCTTTCAGGTCGTTTGGCGTAAGGTGGTAATCGTCTGCAACTACCCGGATGATAATATCGGTCGACATATTCCCCTGCTTGGGATCCGAAAAGATATCCTTCAGTTCCCTCTGGGCAATTTCCATGGTTACCGGCTTGTTTACCAGATCCGCGTATCCCATCAGCTTGTTCAGGGCCCCTTCCATGTCGCGGACGTTGGAAGATATATTTTTGATTATCAGCTCGATTATTTCATCTGAAATTTCTATGTTTTTTTTGAGTTCCTGTTTTTTGAATTCTACTTTTTTCTTTAAGATGTTTATTAGCTCTTCGAATTTTGGCAGTTGAAGCTCTACGCTTAACCCCATTGCAAACCTGGATTTCAAGCGGTCAGCTATGTGCTTTAACTCCGAAATAGGCCTATCGCAGGTAAAAACCATTTGTTTTTTCTTGTTGTAAAGGGCTTCAAACGTGTAAAAAAGCTCGTCCTGAGTGCCCTGGGCTTGTGCGCCTATATTATGGATGTCATCTATTAGCAGGGCATCCACATTGCGGTATTTTTTGGCAAAAGCGTCCTTGTTCTTTTGGCCTAAACCCACTGTCTCCACAAATTCGTGCATAAAGCCTTCGCCGGTGATATAGAGAATTTGGAGATCGAGGTTTAAATATATGTGATGGCCGATTGCCTGCATGAGATGGGTTTTCCCAAGCCCGGTGCCGCCGTAAATAAGCAAAGGATTGTAGATTTTGGAGTTTCCAGGGTTTTTTGAGACCGCTGAAGCGGCGTTAAAAGCATAATTATTGACTTCGCCCACTACATAGGTATCGAAGGTGTATTCTTCCTGGAGTTGGGGGTGGTTTGCCTTTTTCTTAGGTTCTGCTATTGACGTCTGAGAATTCTGTTTGTCGGTCGATAAACGGGAGTTTTCTCCCTCTTGGGCGTTTTTTTTCCCTGCCTGGGCTTTGGGAACGCTGTTCCCCCCGGCTTCTTTGCCCTTTTTTGGGACTTCCATGACAACACTCAGTTTTTTCCCGGATAATTCCCTGATTTTGCCTTCCAGCCGGGGTAAATATTTGGGGTTAAACATCTCCAAAAAGAAGCTTGATGAGGCGGAAATAAAAATAGCAGTTTCTTCAGCCTTTATGTAGCTTAATTTGCTGAACCAAATGCTGTATTCTTCGTCTCCAAGCTCTTTTTTAAGCTGTGAAAGGGATTCATCCCATAAAACCTTATAGTTCAAATCTGCCATAAACCGATCCCCAGTAAGTTGTCAACATATTATCCACATTTTTCAACACAGGCGTAAAGCCCCATTACCAAAAAAACCCTAATTTTTTATTTAAATTTACCTTGAAATTTGAATAGTAGTTTTTGCTAACTCCTTATAATATAAGTAATTACGTATAAGCAAAAACCGATGTTTTTTTGGTTTTTCAGCACCTGTTAAAAGCCAGGTAAAAAAAAGCGCTTAAAAGCCAAAAAGAACAAAGTTATCCACAATTTGTTCACAACTATTTTTTAAGCCCTTCAAGGCTTGCGATTCATCGCCATAGAAGAAAGCCATTCTAGCCTGCCTTAAATATTTTATTCAAGCCTTGTTAGCGTTAACGCCGTTTAACCGGGAATCTATACTTTTTTGCTCCTTTTTAATACCATTGTGAAATGAGTTCCAACTATTCTGCGCAAAATATAACGGTTCTGAAAGATTTGGAGGCGCCACGAAAGCGCCCCGGTATGTATATTGGAACCACTGGCATCGACGGCTTGCATCATCTGGTTTTTGAAGTAGTTGATAATTCAGTTGACGAAGCAATGCAGGGCCACTGCGACAATATCCTTGTGGCCCTTGAAGTGAACGATGTAATGCGTGTTGAGGATAATGGCCGGGGTATACCTGTTGATATACATCCAGTCGAGGGTGTAAGCGCCCTGGAGCTGGTAATGACCCGGCTCCATGCGGGCGGCAAGTTCGATAAAAAGTCTTATAAAGTGTCCGGCGGCCTTCACGGCGTTGGCGTGTCAGTGGTTAACGCCCTTTCCCAATGGTGCGAAGCTTTTGTTCACATGGACGGACGCGTTCACACCCAGAGTTATAAAACCGGAATTCCCGATGGGCCGGTCCATGAAATCGCTATAGATAAGCTCCCCTACTCGGCTGACCCCAACCGCCACGGAACTGTAATCCGCTGGAAGGCGGACGCTTCAATTTTTGAGACTACTACCCACAATTTTGACGCTTTAAGCAACCGCCTGCGTGAACTGGCTTTTCTTAACAAGGGCCTTAAAATCACGATTCGGGACGAAAGGCTTTCCACCCCCAAAATCCATGAGTTTAAGTTTGAAGGCGGGGTAAAAAGCTTTGTGGAATACCTGAACGAAAATAAGACCGTGCTGTACAAAGAGCCGATTTTTCTTGAAGGCGTTCGGGACGACGGGCTGGGCGGCAGCGTTGAGATTGAGTGCGCCATCCAGTACAACGACGGCTTTAACGAGATAATGTATTCCTTTGTGAATGACATCAATACTCGCGAAGGCGGCACGCACCTTATGGGTTTTAAGTCCGCCCTTACGCGGACGCTCAACGAGTTCCTAAAAAAGTCCAAACACGCCAAGAAGCTGGACGAAAGCCTTTCCGGAGATGATGTTCGCGAGGGCTTGACGGCGGTTCTTTCGGTGAAGGTAGGCGAGCCCCAATTTGAAGGCCAAACCAAGGGCAAACTGGGAAACCCGGAAGTTAAGGGCGTTGTGGAAGCGATGATAAACGAGCAGCTGGAACTTTTTCTGGATCAGCATCCGGACATTATCGCCAGCATCCTGGAAAAGTCAGTCCTGGCTGCCCGGGCCCGCATCGCTGCCCGGGCGGCGCGGGACGCTACCCGCCGGAAAAACGCCATGGACTCCGCCGGCCTTCCGGGGAAGCTTTCTGACTGCTCGGAAAAAGACCCTGCCGTTTGCGAATTGTTTATTGTCGAGGGGGATTCCGCCGGCGGTTCCGCCAAGGGGGGCCGCGATCGGCATTTCCAGGCGATTCTTTCGCTTTGGGGCAAGATGCTCAACGTGGAAAAAACCCGCATCGAAAAGGTTGTTACCAACGAAAAACTTCAACCCATCATTGCCAGTATCGGCGCAGGCTGCGGCAGCGAATTTAACATCGCTAAAATCCGCTACCACAAGATCATCATCATGGCGGACGCCGACGTGGACGGCTCCCACATCCGCACATTGCTGTTAACGTTCTTTTACCGCTATATGACCGAACTAATCGAGAAGGGCCACGTCTACATAGCCATGCCCCCGCTCTACAAGATCAGCCACAACCGCAAAGTTTACTACGCCTACGACGACGCCGAAAAAGAAAAAGTTATGTCCCAGCTCGGCGACATCAAAAAAGAAGGCGTCCAGCGCTACAAGGGCTTAGGCGAAATGAACCCCGACCAGCTTTGGGAAACCACCATGGATCCAGCCCGCCGCAACATCATCCAGGTCCACATGGACGATGCCGTGGAAGCCGAGCGTATCTTCACCACGCTGATGGGCGAAGTCGTCGGCCCGCGTCGTGAGTTCATCGAGGAGAACGCGCTACTGGTGAGCAATCTGGATGTGTGAGGGGGATATTTTTACCTCATCTTGACGAGTATTGAAAATGTATGTATATTGTATGCACTGGAGAAAATATGCCGCTATTACAGGTAAGGGACTTTCCCGCAGACATATATGAAGAAATCAAGTTTGAGGCTAAACGTCAGCATAGAACCATTGCCCAGCAAACCGTTGTATTGATAAAGGACGGGTTGGAAAAGGAAATTTCCGGGCGGGAGCGGAGACTTTTGGCGCTTGAGAGATCAAGAAACAGGGTTATTCCCGAAGAAGCAAAGAATTTTGATTTTGTAAAATCAATCCGCGAGGATCGAAACAGATGAACCTAATTCTTGATGTTTCCGGTGCGGCGGAAATCCTGTTAAAAAAAGAAAAATCCAAAAAATTCGACAAGGTTTTACAAGAAGCAAAAAATGTATTTGCGCCCGATGTTTATATTTCCGAATTATCAAATGTTTTTTGGAAGTATACCGTTATAAAAAATTATAATAAGAACGACTGTATAAAATATATCCATGACGGTCTTGATTATATAGATGTATTTATCGACAGCAGAAC
>Ga0268262_10006823_pt1 | contig 10818 bp, 12 predicted proteins | sample TergutNc150P3_FD_190354 | JGI IMG/M metagenome (GOLD analysis project Ga0268262, IMG submission 190354) | Nasutitermes corniger P3 segment gut microbial community from laboratory colony in Florida, USA - Nc150 P3 (SPAdes) (version 2) | ecosystem: Host-associated > Arthropoda: Insects >...
GGGGGGGAGGGGCAAATAATGCACGCCGTTTAAGGCGTGTGGATGAACCAAATTCCAAACGCCCCAGCGCCGAACAGCGTATCCCAGATGAATAAATTGAGGCGGGATTTATCCCGCCGTCCGCGCTGCGGCGCTCAATTATGCACGCCGAAGGCGTGTGGATGGATAATGTGGCACAGCGTGGCGCTAAATAAAATCTCCATTTAAAATAAATGCGCCGAACCTTTAGGTGAGGCAGCGCGCCCGGACCATAGCGAGGTATTCCACACTTTTTTAGAAATTTATTAATCACCATTAAAATCCTTTTTTTTCAACTGCACGCCGTACAAGCTTTTTTTACTTAATATGGCATTCTTTTAACTCACCGAGAGCATTTTAACATTTTAAGGTGTAAATGTCAAGAAAAAAAAGCTTGCGAATTTTCCATAAAAAGAGTATATTGTACAGGAGTAATTAATATGGAAATTTTATTATTAGGCGCTCTCATTGTCGGACTTCCTATAATAATATTGGATTTAATATCATATTGGCGTGATAAACAATATGAGAAACAAGCACAATAACAAAAAATAATCGTTTTTTCATATTCTGAAATTTCGGAGTTTTGCCAAATATATGGAACCTGTATTTATTACCAAAAATGGAGAAAGTGATCTCGCCGTAATGAGTATTGAAAATTATAAAGCAATTACAGGAAAACAGCTATTGTATAATTTATTAGAGGAAGCGGATAAAGACGTAGAAAATGGTAATTACTTAACTGAGGAAGAAATGGATAAAGAAATAGACTTAATGTAGGCAATCAATGTACAAGCTAAAATTTTCTTGTTTTTATCGTGATGATCTAATGTCTGTAATAAAATATACTAGATAGAGTAAATGATTAATCCCATTTTTGAAAGACTGATCCTACTCACCGGCAAAGAAAACCTTGAAAAACTGAACAACACCCACGCGCTTGTTTTCGGCGCGGGCGGCGTTGGAAGTTGGGCGGCTGAGGCGCTTGTCCGTTCAGGGATAGGGAAGCTCGGTATTATTGACAATGACTTTATTTGCGCCTCAAATGTGAACCGTCAGGTGGAGGCGACTTCTTTAACTCTTGGACAGCCAAAAGCGTCGGCGTTAAAAAAACGGCTTTTGGAAATTAATCCCGAGTGTGACATCACCGCTTGGGACGAACTTTTTTGCCGTGAAAACGCGAATAACTTTTGTATCGAAAAATCAAATTATGTGATAGACGCCATTGACAGTTTAAACCATAAACTTGATTTAATCGAAATTGTTTATAACGCTAATGTGACTCTCTTTTCATCGATGGGTATGGCTCTTAAAACAGACCCTTCGCGGATAAAGACGGCTTCAATATGGAAAACAGGCAACTGCCCTTTGGCGCGGCTTGTTCGTCAAGGACTGAGGAAGCGCGGCTTTTCAGGAGATTTTACGGCAGTGTACAGCACGGAAACGCCTCAACGCGCCACAGACGATACAATACAATCCGTAAATGCGGATGAAAAAATTCCTTATCAGGGGCGAAAAAAAGTAAACGGCAGTATTGTAACGGTAACGGCAAGCGCGGGTCTGATGTTGGCAAGTTTGGTTATTAACAGCGTGCTTAACGAAGAACAAGCGGGTAAGACATGAGCAGATTTTTTAGGAAAACAAACGCAAGTGAAATCGTAAAAAAAATGGTTGTAAAAACCGTATGCGAACGCTCGCTTGTTAACGAAGGCGACCGCATATTAATCGCAGTTTCGGGCGGGAAGGATTCCAGCGTGTTGTCTTGGGCGCTTTCGGCGGTAAAACCCGCGTTAAAAATAAATTATGAGTTGGCGGGCTTGCACATTTCGACGGACTTTTGCGCCTGTTGCAAGAAATCGGTGCTTTGTAAAAGACTGGAAGAATGGGGGATTCCTTTTACCGATTTATTTGTCCCCGTCATTGGCAGACTGAAAGAAGGCGAGAAAATGAACTGCTACTGGTGTTCCACGCAGAGACGGACGGAACTGTTAAAATTCGCCGTTGAGAACGGATTTAACAAAATAGCGTTAGGGCATCATCTTGACGATATTATCGAAACTTTTTTTATGAACCTCTGTTCAAAAGGCGAGTTGCTTGCCATGCCGATTATCTTAAAATACAGAAAATACCCGGTAAGCCTTATCCGCCCGCTTGCGCTGTTGGAAGAAAAGCAAATTATTTCATGCGCCGGGGAACAGAACATTTTAAAAAACGCCTGCACCTGCCCCTACGGGCAAAATTCAAAACGCAGAGACATACGAGACAAAATAGCGAATTTTGTCGGAAAGGAAGCGGGCGAAGTTAAGCGGCGAATACTGAAAGCCCTTGGTGAGGGTAAGATTGATTATCTTAGCGATGAGTGAATTAAGATATTTTTACCACGAACATCACGAACTTTTAACACATATCTTGTTGTTGTTCGTGTTGGTTCGTGGTAAATTTTTTGTATAAATTCATTAAAAATAATCCTTGCAAGTGGCGGTAATCGTGGTATAATTATAGAAAAATAGACTAGGAGTAAAACTATGGAAGAAAAAACTGCGGAAGAAGAATTAAAATGCAAAAACTGCGATAAACCCTTGAAGCCTAATTGGGTATTTTGTCCGTACTGTAAACAACCGGTTAAAGTTGAGCCGATAAAATGCAAGAAATGCGGCGAAGAACTTGATGAGGATATGGTAATATGCCCCGTCTGCGGTGAACCCGTTGACGAATCGCATGCCAAGAAAGCGGCTAAAAAAAAACCCATAGTTAAAAAACAGGCGACAATACCTGAAGAAGAGTTAAGTGACGTTCCATTCCGTAACCTGTTTGACGCTTACAAACATGGGAAACTTCCGTTTGCCCAGGGGTATATCGCTTCTTCATTCTTCAGCGAAACGTCCTACTACTCAATTTATGAAATTGTATCGTATGCCGGTATAAAAGAAATCTTTGTGACGGATACGGGCTTGCAATTTGTAACGGGCGGAAAGAAATTGTATATTCTTGTTGAACCTGACACATATCATCTCAAGTTTCAGGAACCTTTTTCAAGGGCGGACGGCGAGAGTATTCCAAAACACTTCAGTGAATTGGAAACAATTACCGCAAGAAATCAAACAAAGATAATGATAGCAAAAGAGCCCAACGAAAGTTTTGGTTCTTTTACAATCCTTAATCCCACAGGAAGCAATTTTGCGGTAGTGTTCTATTATTCGCCTAATATCTATAAATCACTCGACAGATTCTTTGTAGAATCACTAAACAGGCAAAGAAGAGTTCCCGAACATGACGCAAGAGTAGCCGCGCATAAGATTACGGAAATTCTCATGAAGCACATGGGTTTTGAAGGCGAATATAAATAGAGAAGTTCGCAATTCTTCGAACTAACTGCTTGCAAGTAATTCGTTCATTATCTCGATACCCTGCTCCAGTTCGCCGTCGGTTATCGTGTACGGGGGCAGTAAACGTAAAGTGTTTGTTCCGGCGGACAGTAATAAAAGACCGTTTTGCTGTTTGGCGAAATCGGCTCTCGCTATTCCCGCTTTTAAAAATATCCATGAACTGCTTTCAATATCCATCCCTATCATCAGTCCCCTGCCCCGTACTTCTTTAATCTTTGGGTTCTGCTTAAAAGCGTTCATCAGTATTTCACCCTTTCTGGTTATTTCAACAAGAAAACTTGGATCGTTTACCGTCTTTAATACGACAATACCGGCCGCGGCGGCAATTGGATTACCGCCAAACGTGCTGCCGTGGTCTCCTTCTTCAAATACGGCATAAGTTTTTTCTCCGGCTAAAACCGCGCCCGCTGGAATTCCCCCCGCAAGACCTTTTGCAAGGGTTACAATATCGGCTTTAATTGGATTGCCGTTTGTGTCCTTGTACTGTTCAAGCGCGAGGAATGTTCCAGTCCTTCCAAGTCCGCACTGGATTTCATCGAACATCATAAGTATGTCCCTCTGCGCGCATAAATCCGCGGCTGCCGCCATAAATTCTTGGGTCTGCGGCACTATGCCGTTCTCGCCCTGTACCGCTTCAATTAAAAGGCCCGCGACTTTATTTTTATCAAGTGTTTTTTCCAACACTTCAATATCACCGCACGGTATATGGATGAAACCTTCCGTAAAGGGGCCAAAGTCTTTATGAAATTTTTCCTGCCCCGTCGCCGATAAAGTCGTAATCGTCCTTCCGTGAAAACTGCCCTTCAATGTGACGATGGTATGCCTTCCCGGTCCGTATTTTACAAGCGAATATTTTCTCGCGAGCTTGCACGCCCCCTCATTAGCTTCCGCCCCCGAATTGCAAAGAAAAACTTTTTTCATTCCCGCCGGAGAGGTTGCTTGCACGAGTTTCTCGGCGAAATCCACGCTTGTATCGCTTTGAAAATAATTGCACACATGAAAAAATTTCCCCGCCTGCTCAGTAACGGCCCTTACAAGCGGCGGATAATTATGACCTAGAATGTTTACGGCTATCCCGGAAGTGAAATCCAGATATTTTTTTCCGTCTATATCAAAAAGCCATGAACCTTCGCCCCTTGCGAAAGTTACAGGCAGCCTGTGATATGTATTCATAAATACGCTATTCATTAATTTCTCCTAAATGTGAGTTTATGTCATTTTATGGCGGCGTTTTAATGGCGCAAACTCATCCGATTGTCAACATCGGTAACTTCGTTTTCATTACCCATAGCTTTAAAAATTGCCCTCGATCTTTTGTATGCTTCCAACGCGTCTTCATTTCTCCCCATTTTACGGTAAATATCGCCGATTGCCCTCCAGTTGGCGGCAAGACCGAAAGAATTTTCAATACGACGGTCAAATGTTATCGCCGTTTCCAAAGCCTTTAACGCCCCCTCTGAATTTCCCGCCAGAGAACGTATCGATGCAATAGTGTACCAGTCAAAAGAAACGCTTTCAAGAGCCTTTGCTTTTTCATGAATATCCAAACTTTTCTTTATTGATTCTTCCGCTTCTCCGTATGAGCCTGTCGCCCTCTGCGCAAGACCTTTTGTCTGCCATGAATATGCGGTAAAAAGATTATTTTTTATATTCACAATCTCCCTGTTCACTTCATCTATTACAGATTGAGGAGTCCCCTTTTCCAAAAGAAGGTCTCCCCTCGCTTTAAAAATCTTTGCCACGGATAAAAGTTCTTTGTTATTTGATTTTTGAGCTTCCGCTATAGCATTGTCCCACTCGGCATAAGCCTCATTTGCCTTCCCTAAAGATAATAAAACATTTCCGTAAGACAGACAAACCCTGATTATCAGCGATGAATCATCCGTAAGAATCGCCAAACGTTTATATTCAATTAAGAAATTCTCCGCATTGACAAAATTGCCCTGTCCCACTTCCCTATTGACGGATTCCAATCCTATCTCCACGGTTCTGCGTATAACATTGACATCCCCGGTAATTTTTGGGGCAGTCGAACACGAACCTAATCCAAAAATAATCAATAAGGTTAAAATGCCGATAACTTTTTTCATTCTAATTTCCCCCGCGCCTAAAACCTTTGATTTCTTGGGCCTGCGCCGGCAGGGCCGGTTTCTTTACTTTCAGGCATGCCGCCTTTTAAAAGAGGGTTATTGGCTATTGATGTTAATACATCCTGAACCTGTCTAAGCAATACATTGAGTTCATTCACCGCGGTTGCAACCTGAGGAAGCTGGGTTGGAATAAACGCGCTTGTCTTGTTGAGATTCTCAATTATGCCTGAAAGCGAATCAAGACTTTCGTATAACGGTCCTTTCCTGTCAAGTATGCCCATAACAGTCCCTGTCGGATCGGACATTTTTTCCGAAACCGCGCCGATATTGGCTACAATCGGCTTTAGCTGTTCGTTAAGATTTTCAATTGTTGATTTAAGTTCTGAGGTAATTGCTTCCACATTGTTGATAATCTGTCCAAAGGCCGGTTCCCCTTCCGCGCTTGTAATGGTTTTGTTCACCGTCTCAAGTATCGAATTAATCTGACTTACAATATTACCTATGCTGTCGTTTGATTTTGGTTCTTCTACCGCCCCGTCCGCTATATACTTTTTTCCTTCCCGGGAATTTACGGTATGAATTTCACTTCCTTCATCAAGTTTATTTGTGCTTTTACCCGGATAAAAATTAAAGGAACTTCCAAGTCCGATTGGGCTTTCCATTCTTTCAACTAAAGAGCCTTCGGTAACCCTGTCCACATATTCCTCAAAAATAGAAAAAATTATTTCCACGCGATCGCCTTCCACGCTATCATGGGAAAGTGAAAGTTTTTTAACATGACCTATGGTAAAACCTTTGTACTGAACCGCCATATTCAGGCTTATTCCCGAAGCGGATGCAAAATAGGCCTTATATTGGCTGTCCTTTACAAACCAACGCTGATTTTTACCTAACATGAAAATTACAAAAACCAGAATCGCAAGCGCGAGTAAGACAAGAGTACCTACAATTTGATCTGCAAACCTTATTGAAAATTTCATGATTCTATCCCCATTTTTATAAAATCGTTAAGCGATAAATTGCCCATTATATGATCTTTCGGCGAATTCATTACTACTTTACCATCGGAAATTACTATTACAAAATCGGATAAATCTTTAATTATCCTCATATCATGGCTTACAAATAAAATCGTAGCTCCCTGACTTTGTTTCTTCTTTACAAGGTTGACAAGCCTTTCGGCGGAGGTTTCATCCATTGATTCAGTCCATTCGTCCAAAAATAGCAGGGATGGATTGCACAACATCGCGCGCGCGTATGCTATTAATTTTTGCTCGCCCATAGAAAGCGTTGAAGGACGGACGAGCAGACTTTTCTTGTAACCAACTTCCGAGGTAATACTGTCAATGCGCTCCTTACGCTGTTGTTTATCCATCTTTGGATAATGAATCTTAAGCGGAAGCTCCAGTATCTGAAACAGATCCATATTTGCCCAAAGCGCGGAATCCTGAAAAACAAAAGCCCCTTCCCTTCGGAATTCAAGGTTTTCGCTTCGGTTCATCAACGCGACATTCTGCCCTTTATAAAAAACCGCCCCCCGACTCGGCTGAAGAAGACCGGCGGATAGTTTTAACACGGTGCTTTTTCCTCCGCCTGACGGACCAATAATAGCGGTAGTTTTTCCGGGTTTATAGTTAATGGAAACGCCCTGAACTATCTCCCTGCCTTCATGGTCTGAGAAATGTATATTGTCTAATTCAATAATATTTTCCATTATCCTATCGTAATATAATATAAAGCTGAAATGATGACATCTACCACTATACAGAGCGCGAAACTGCCTCCGACAGCGCGTAAACCCGCAACCGGAACTTCGGTGCTTGCCCTTTCCACCGAAAAACCTTCAATTACCGCGTAAACAGAGATAATCGTTCCAAAGGCAATACTCTTTATTATCGAAATAATCACGTCATAAACGCTCAACTGCTGCAGTAAACTTGTAAAATAGTAACCCATCGGAGTTGAACTGAACAACATTGTAATAATATAGGAACCCGCAAGCCCAAATACGGAAAAATAAATATTCATCAGCACAAGTGAAATAGTTACGCCTAAAAATCTTGGTACTGACAGTTGTTCAATAGGGTCAATTCCGACGGAAATATAGGCTTCAACTTCATGTGATATAACCATTCCCGCTATTTCCGTGGCAATGGCTGTCGCGGAACGGGCTATAACTACAAAAGCGGTTAATAAAGGCCCCAATTCCCTTGTAACAATTATTATTAAAAGCGTATAAATAAGCTGTTGCTGGTTTATCATGGTAAGAAAAGGCACTCCGATAATATTGACTGCAGCTCCTATTGCCAGTGCCAGAAGGGTTATAATCCCCATAGCGTATACGAATGTAAAGAGAATCTGCATGATAAGAACTTTAAAAGAAGCCTGCGAATGGCGGATAAAATAACCGGCTCCTTTAAGAGTTTTCGCAAAAAAACCCAATCTGTATAATGTCTTTTTTATAGGCGCAACAGGGTTCCACATATTTCAATTATAAACAATATAAATGAATAATGAAAGTAATCTATCAGTACTATTTTGCCAAAAACATTGTATAATGTTCCATAAATATGCGCAAATACGGTTTTTTCCTTTTTGGAGCATTTATCTTGCTCATTTCCTGCAATCCCTCCGGGAAAGAAATACAAATAAACGCAAAACTCCGTGAAACCTATGATACGGACAGGTTAAAGGGGATTCTTCAATCCGCAAGAGAGAGTATTTTCCACGTTTGGAATGACGGACAGACGCCTGTTTTGCCTCCGTTCGGCGATAACGAAGGTTTAGCGGTCCGTCTTATTGTTAAGGGAAAAGACCGAGGCTGCCTTGCATGGTACAAAAATACAGGCGATATGAATCTTTTTGCGGCATTCTGCGCCGCAGAGGCGTTAAGAGACCCCCGTTATAAGCCGCTTCATCCCGATGAAGCGAAGGATACTCTTGTGGAACTGCTTATTTTTGGCAAATGGGAAGATATGTCCACCCCTGAGGACTTTATTCCCGGAAGCCACAATCTTTGGTTAGCCGACGGTTTTGAAAACACAATTCTTCAAGCGTCCATAGCCGTGCAAAGACACCACACAAAAAAAGACTTTCTGGAAAAAATCTGCATAAAAGCCGGTTTGGATAAAAACGCATGGAGCGAGAATAAAAACTTGATATGGCGGCGAAGTCCCGCAGTTTGGATCATAGAGCCACTACAAAAATAAATATCTACCACGAACCACACGAACTAGTACCTTCGGTACATACACGAACAACGACAAGATTTCGGAGGATAAGTTCGTGGTATTCGTGTGGTTCGTGGTAAAAAATAAAAAAGAAAATTATAGTTTTTTATCCCCAAAGTACACAAAAAAATAACTGGTAACATCGTGTTCCCATTCATTGGATATTTCCCATGAATTAGTGTGGTAGAGAATAATTGATTTAAGATTGTTTTTCCCAAGACGGTCAAGGACGAAAATTCCAGGTCTGTTGTCACAGCCTGCCATGTTCCATGAAACGGTTTCGGGGTTTTTTAAATATTTAAGCGAATTGTTATCCCTTTTTTCCGTTAGTTCCAAATTACCGTGATGTGAAAAGTCGGTTGATATTAGCAGGAAATTTTTGCGCTTTCCCTTTTTGTCAAAAAAACTTTTCAGAGCGTCAGCAAGAAAGGCGCTCTTTGGAACATTCACGGGTGGTTCGCCTTCGTAGGCAATAACCACTACCAACGCTTTTGGAAAATATTTTTTGATATATGGCATTAATGTTGACGCGCCATGCTCCAAATCAAACACCCTTTTGTCCAAACCGACATTAAGCGCTTTCTCCAGTTTACGCACATTTTCCTTGTCTGAATCAACAGTGCCAAAACCGCTCATCCATGAACCGTCAGTCAATGAATAAGGTTCCGTTGAAAGCCCCCAATGCGAAGGGCACAGTAAATAAAAACAACTCACATCCCTCATTTTTGCAAGGCGCGAGAACCACGAATCAATATAATCATGGGCAAGAAGGTGATGGCTGACAATTCCCGCCCAGGGAAAAAATTCAGGCGGAGGGATTTCCAGGGGCGGAGGATTAACCGGCTCGCCGTATTTCCTTTCCTTTAGGTAATGCCATGTGCCGTATAAAACGGGCGTTTCTTTGGCTGCGCGCAAAGCCGGTTCATTTCTGCTACAGGAAAAGAAGAGAACAAGAAAGACAAAGAAAACTGCGCGCTTAACCAACAAATCTCATTTCGCCGATTTAATTTTTCCCTGCATCCAGGAGGGAAGGTATTTTTTCATATCAGGATTTGCACCATACACTATGGTCTTCCATTGCTCATTATTAAGCCTGTTTGACATGGGTTGCGGGAATTCGTAATAACTGAAACCATAACCTATCGCTATTCGCTTTCCCCCCTGTTTGTCGTTCAGGGGGATATAAAGGCGGTATGGAATACCCACCGCGGTTTCAAGGACTGATCCGGTTTCCGCATTGGTAAATACATCAGCCACCACCGCCATTCGTAATGAATCAGTATTGTCCATATATAGAGATCCGCCTGACAGGTTTACCACAAGATGGGCAAGACGGCTGGGAACAGTTTCGATCCATTCAAGATCGGTTACAGGCACTTCTTTATCATCCGCTTCCAGTTTGGAAATTTCCGCGGCATGCACAAAAATAGAATGCAAACCGCTCAAAACACCGGCTGAGTTTTCGTCTAAAAAATCGTATTTTTCAAGTATTTTATACAATTTTTGCATACCTATAGCGGAAGTAATCCAAAATGGTACGTTAGGTTCAATATAAGGAATGGGCTTCGGAAGCGGTTTGATTCTGAACGTCGGCTCCCAGTCTCCGCCCCCCGCAGATTCGGCGTAACTTTGTTTCACATAAAGAATCGTATCATGCCTGAGTTCAGCCCATGTCCCGTGCGCCGAGTTCATCGCCTTTAAACTCCAGCCGGGTTTCTCCGTAAAATAAAAACCCGCCCCGTTTTCAAAAACCGCCTGAGTCCTTATCTGGTACAGGATGTTCGTATAATATGTCGAAAACCAATAATCGTCCTTTATATTAGTCATATTCTTCTGTAACGAATTTAATGTTTTTTCCAATCCGGGATACTTGGAATAATCACTTTTTAAAAAACGGTCTGCGGCTTTTGATCCAAAGACTTTCATGATATCAAGCCCGCTGACCATGTCACGCATCATAACTCTTGGTGGGGAAACAAAATGATGTATTTCACTGTCAAGCGTATAACGCTGTCCGAATAGCCGCCATCCTGTCGGGGCGGAGCGTTCTTCAGGGGCGTTCCCGCCGTCATGAACGCTCTTGAATAAAGAAGA